>OGZW01000423.1_pt1 | contig 33102 bp, 31 predicted proteins | sample 1577001 | NCBI WGS metagenome assembly OGZW01 (sample SAMEA3541519, study PRJEB24748) | human gut metagenome | biome: human gut; feature: human-associated habitat; material: faeces | place: China | collected 2012 | reverse complement strand
GGAGGTGGGCTTCACAGGCATTGACGATGATATCCACGTCGGAGCGGTTCATCAGCCGGCAGCAGGGTCTGGTCGATGATGTAAAGGGCCTCCGCCTTCCGGTCGTAGCGGATGTTCTGGGCATGGGTTACCGCGGTGATATCTGGCATGGTGGTTCTTCCTTTCCAAACGGCGGCCGCCCCTCCGGTCTCCCGGGGCAGCGCCTTCGTGTTCTCCCGTCCAGTGTATCGCAATTTCCCCGCCGACGCAAGGGGGGGGAGGTCAGCAGTTCCCTTTTCAAGCTCCGTTGTGATGGCCTGAACTCCGTCTTTCACCAACCGACCTTGTGAAAAATGGGTTTGTATGATAAAATAGGGGTGTTTCCAGTGAGCCTGTGTATCAGGAGGGATTGTATGCGCCAGCCCCAAACGATCTGGTCCTTATGCGCTTTTATATTTGGGTTGATGGGAATCATTTTTGTTTTCCTCGGGATGCTCTTTTATATCACAGACATCCCTGTGAATGGCGGCTGCAATTGGTTTTTTATCCCAATTGGTGGCTTTACAGAGATTAAAAGAAGCTGCCGAGAAAGCAAAGAAGGAACTTTCTTCCGCAACTACTACAAATATTAACTTACCATTCATCACAGCTACTGCTGAGGGACCAAAGCACTTTGATATGAACCTCACCAGAGCAAAATTTGACGAATTAACACATGATCTCGTAGAGAGAACTGCAGTACCGGTACAGAACGCTATGAAGGATGCAGGTCTTACAAATGCAGATTTAGGCCAGGTTCTTCTGGTTGGTGGTTCTACACGTATCCCGGCTGTACAGGATAAGGTAAGACAGATGACAGGCAAAGAGCCAAGCAAGTCCTTAAACCCGGATGAGTGTGTAGCAATCGGTGCTTCTATTCAGGGTGGTAAATTGGCAGGTGATGCAGGTGCCGGCGAGATCTTACTTCTCGATGTAACACCACTGTCACTTTCTATCGAGACCATGGGTGGTATTGCAACCCGTCTGATCGAGAGAAATACTACCATTCCTACGAAGAAGAGCCAGATCTTCTCTACCGCAGCAGATAACCAGACCGCGGTAGATATCAACGTTGTACAGGGTGAGCGTCAGTTCGCAAGAGATAACAAATCTCTCGGACAGTTCCGTCTGGATGGTATCCCGCCAGCACGTCGTGGTGTTCCACAGATCGAGGTTACATTCGATATCGATGCAAACGGTATTGTAAATGTATCTGCCAAGGATCTTGGAACAGGCAAAGAGCAGCATATCACAATCACAGCCGGATCTAACATGTCCGATGAAGAAATCGATAAGGCTGTTAAGGAAGCTGCTGAGTTTGAAGCACAGGATAAGAAGAGAAAAGAAGCAATCGATGCCAGAAATGAAGCTGAGAGCTTTGTATTCCAGACAGAGGATGCATTAAAGCAGGTAGGAGATCAGGTTGATCCTGCAGACAAGTCAGCAGTAGAAGCTGATGTTGCAGCAGTAAAGGCTTTCCTGGATGCACACAAGGAAGCAGAGCAGATGACAGATGCAGATGTTGCGGAATTAAAGGCAGCACAGGAGAAACTGACACAGAGTGCACAGAAGGTATTTGCAAAGATGTATGAGCAGGCACAGGCAGCACAGGGTGCAACAGGCGCAGGCCCGAATCCGGGAGCAGGTCCTGATATGGGTTCTGCAGCAGGAGCAAACACCGGAGCAGGAGCAAATGGTGCAGATGATGATGTCATCGATGCAGATTTCAAAGAGGTTTAATTTAGAAAATAAATAGACAAAGCGTGGGGTTTCCGGTTTTCCGGAAACCCTATGCGTACTATAAGGGATTAATATTATGGCAGAGAAAAGAGATTATTACGAGGTCCTTGGAATTCCAAAGACCGCAACGGAAGCAGAAATAAAAAAAGCTTTCCGTACAACCGCCAAGAAGTATCATCCGGATATGCATCCGGGAGATAAAGAGTGTGAGGAAAAATTTAAGGAAGCGCAGGAGGCATATGCCGTTTTGAGCGATCCGGAAAAGCGCAGACAGTATGATCAGTTTGGTCATGCCGCGTTTGATGGAGGCGCCGGCGGTGCAGGCGGATTCGATTTTTCCGGCATGGATATGGGAGATATCTTTGGCGATATTTTCGGAGACTTTTTCGGTGGCGGAAGACGAAACAGTAACAATAACGGACCGGCGCAGGGCGCAAGTGTACGTCTTACCGTCCGTATTACGTTTGAAGAAGCTGTGTTTGGATGTTCTAAGGAACTTGAGTTCCCGTATAAAGAAGAATGTAAGACCTGTCACGGAACTGGGGCAAAACCGGGAACTTCACCGGAAACCTGCAGCAAGTGCGGGGGAAAAGGGAAAGTGGTATATTCCCAGCAGTCTTTGTTTGGCATGATGCAGAATGTGCAGACCTGTCCGGATTGCGGCGGTACCGGTAAGGTGATCCGTGAAAAATGTCCGGATTGCCGGGGAACGGGATATATCTCAAAGAAAGTACGAAAGACTGTAGAGATTCCGGCCGGAATTGATAATGGACAGTCTGTTCGTGTCAGAGGTTACGGAGAACCGGGACGAAACGGAGGTCCGAGAGGAGATCTTCTGGTAGAAGTTCTTGTTTCCAGAAGCAATGCGTTTGAACGTCAGGACATGAATATATTTTCCAATGCTTCGATTTCCTTTGGTATCGCAGCACTGGGCGGGGATATCCGTATCAGGACGGTGGACGGAGATATCATCTATACCGTTGCACCGGGTACCCAGAGCGGAACGAGAATCCGCCTGAAAGGCAAAGGAGTACCATCGATCCGAAACAAGGCAGTACGTGGAGACCATTATGTAACACTGATTGTCAACACGCCGACGGGCTTAAACAAAGAGGCAAAAGAGGCGTTGCGTAAATTTGATGAATTGACGGGAAATTCCCTGAATAAAGAGGGCGGAGCACAGACCGGAAAAGAAAAAAAGAAGGGTTTTATGGACAAAATCAAAGAATCTTTCGATGAACATTAGTACAAATCGCCTATAGTAATCTGGTACAAAGTATTGTATGATGAGTCTGTTAGTATTATTGGCAACATGTGTGTACGGATACGGAGGCATGTGGGGGATGACGCTGGAAGAAGAACGTAAAGCTTTGGAGGAGCAGCGCCGCACACTGGAGCGGGAGAAAAAAGAATTTGCGCGGCGGGTGGAGAATGAGGATCGCCGTCTGGAACAGCAGCAGAAGCTTTTTGATATGAAATTTAAAATACTCGAAGAAGAACTTGTAAAACTTGCAACAGAGAAAGAACATGTGAAGAAGCAGAAAGCTTTCTATCAGCGGGTAAGCGATTTTTCTGTGACAGCAGAGCAGCCTGTTATCAGAGGAGAAATGTTTTTCTCCGGAGTAGAGAGCAGACAGTCCCTTAAGAAACGTTATAAAGACCTGATCAAAATTTATCATCCGGATAATCTGGATGGGGATAAGAATACCGTTCAGGAAATTAACAGTGAGTATCATAAGCTTTGTGCTGTGTACAAAAATTAAAACAGCCATACGGTCTGTTCGCAGACCGTATGGCTGTTTTATGCATGTTTAACATGTTTAATGTCGTTCCTCATGAAGACGCTTAAAAATCTCCTCCTCTGACATGGCAGTGGCGGACGGAATGTTTTCTTCCATATTGTAGGTTCTCTGTTTTTTGATATAGAGAGTATTGGTGTTCTCTTTATATTCTACATCACTGGTATCAGAAGTATTTCGCTGCCGGTCATCGGTGTTGAATGCTTTCTGAAGTCCTTCTACAAGATTGCGTTTATCCATTTATTGTTTTCTCCTATAACTGTATAACTATCAACTTAACCCCTATATTATAACATGGGTTTTTTTGATGTACAATGTTTTCTTGAAATTTTATTGGAAATAAGGTATGATACATATAGTATGCCTTAGTGTAGAATTGAGAGGATGGTAACATGAAGTGGAAAAAATATACAATTGAGACAACGACCGCAGCAGAGGATTTTATGAGTTCCATGCTGATGGATCTGGGCATTGAGGGAATAGAGATTGAAGACAATATTCCGCTTACCAAAGAAGACCAGGCGGATATGTTTATTGATTTTCTGCCGGAACTTCCTCCGGATGAGGGCATCAGCCATGTGAGCTTTTATGTGGAAGAAGACGGCAGTGATCAGACGGAGATTTTAAAGCAGGTAAAGATCGGACTCGAGAAACTGCGTGACATGGTGGAAGTGGGAAGCGGTGTCATTACATCTTCCGAAACAGAAGATCTTGACTGGATCAATAACTGGAAAAAATATTTTACTTCTTTTACCATTGATGATATATTAATCAAACCGACCTGGGAAGAATTAAAGGAAGAAGACAAAGATAAATTTCTGATTGAGATCGATCCGGGAATTTCTTTCGGAACAGGAAAACATGAAACGACACAGCTTTGCATCCGGCAGTTACAGAAATATGTGGAAGGAAAACATCCGAAAGTACTGGATGTGGGATGTGGCAGTGGAATTTTATCGATTGTGGCATTAAAACTCGGCGCAAGAGAAGTCGTGGGAACGGATCTGGATGCAGACTGCATGACTTCTACAAGGGATAATATGCAGGTAAACCATCTCGATTTGTCTCTAGGAACCTTTTATGTGGGAAATCTGATTGATGATGAAGAACTTCAGGAAAAGGTTGGGACAGAGGAATATGAGATTGTTGTGGCAAATATTTTAGCACCAGTTATCATTGCCATGGCACCGGTCATTCCGGCCAGATTAAAACAGGGTGGTTATTTTATCACTTCCGGCATCATTGATTTTAAGGAAAACGAAGTAAAAGAAGCGATTGAAGCAGCAGGACTTACTGTAGTGGAAATCAATCATCAGGGTGAGTGGGTAAATATTACCGCACAGAAACAGTAGGAGCAGGGTATGTACCAGTTTTTTGTGGAAGATGAACAGGTGCAGCAGGATCGGATCTGCATTGTGGGCGGTGATGTCAATCATATCGGTCATGTGCTGCGCATGAAGACAGGGGAGAAAATCCGCATCAGCGATCAGAGCGGCAGATCGTATTTTTGCCGTATTCTGGAAATTACAGAGGAAGAGGTCTGGGCACAGATAGAGGATACCGATGAAATGGGGACAGAGTTTTCCCATAAGGTGTATCTTTTTCAGGGCCTTCCTAAAAGTGATAAGATGGAACTGATCATACAAAAGACCGTGGAACTTGGTGTCTATACCGTCATACCGGTTGCCATGAAAAACTGTGTGGTAAAGCTGGATGAAAAGAAGGCACAGAGCAAATGTAAGCGGTGGCAGGCAATTGCAGAGAGTGCGGCAAAACAGTCGAAGCGGACCGTGATTCCGCAGATTCAGATGCCACTTTCCTGGAAACAGGCATTGGAAGAGGCAAAGGAGCTGGACGTTGTCCTGGTTCCGTATGAGAATGAAAGAGGCATGGAAGCAACAAGAGAGATCTTTCGCTCGATTCCGGAAGGGGCGTCCATCGGAGTAATGATCGGTCCGGAGGGCGGATTTTCCCCGGAAGAGATTGCGCAGCTGGATAAAGACATGCATCGGATCTCTCTTGGCAGACGTATTTTGCGCACAGAAACAGCAGGAATGGCAACACTTTCCATGCTGATATACGAATTGGATATATAAGAAGGGTAAAAATGGAAGCATATTTGGATAATTCGGCAACGACAAGATGTTGTGAGGAAGCGGCACAGCTGGTGGTAAAATTACTGACGGAGGATTATGGAAATCCATCTTCCCTGCACAACAAAGGCGTGATCGCCGAAAATTATATGAACGATGCAAGAAAAAAAATTGCAAAGACATTAAAGGTACAGGAAAAAGAAATCTGTTTTACGTCAGGTGGTACTGAGTCCAATAATCTTGCAATTATCGGTGTGGCAGAGGCAAACAAGCGAAGTGGAAAACATGTGATAACGACGTCTATTGAACATCCGTCCGTGTCGGCAACGATGGCATATCTGGAGGAACACGGATATGAAGTCACATATCTTCCGGTAGATGCTTATGGTGTGATTTCTCTGGACGATCTGAAAGCGGCAATCCGGCCGGATACCATTCTGGTTTCCCTCATGCAGGTAAATAATGAAATCGGAGCGGTGGAGCCGATCGCGGAAGCGGGGGCACTGATCAAACAGTGTAATCCACAGACGCTTTTTCATGTGGATGCCATTCAGTCCTACGGAAAAATGAGAATTTATCCGGCAAAAATGCATGTAGACCTTCTCTCGGTCAGCGGACATAAGATTCATGGACCGAAAGGAAGCGGATTTTTATATATCAAAGACAAGACGAAAATTCATCCGCTGTTAAACGGAGGCGGACAGCAGAGGGGAATGCGTTCCGGCACGGAAAATGTTCCGGCAATCGCAGGACTTGGCGTAGCAGCGGAACGTATTTATACTGGTTTTGAGGAAAAAATCGACCGGATGTATACCTTGCGGGAGCATTTTATTGAGGAAGTGACAAAAATTCCGGGTGTACACGTCAACGGTCATACCGATCGCAGCAATGCACCGCATATTGTCAGTGTCAGCACGGAAGGTGTGCGCGCGGAAGTATTGCTTCATGCATTAGAGGATAAAGAGATCTATGTGTCAGCGGGAAGTGCATGTTCTTCCAACAAGCCTTCTGTCAGTCATACGCTAAAAAGTATTGGCTTAAAGCCAGAGCTTTTGGATGCAACCATCCGGTTCAGCTTTTGCGTGGAGACAACGGAAGAAGAGATTGATTATGCAGTAAAAGAGATGGCGGCATTGGTTCCGATGCTGCAGAAATATACAAGACATTAGAAAAAGGAGAGCAATATGTATAAATCATTTTTGATTAAATATGCGGAAATTGCCATTAAGGGAAAGAACCGTTATCTGTTTGAGGATGCACTGGTACAGAATATCAGATATCATCTTAAGCGTGTAGAGGGAACCTTCCATGTACGCAAGGAAAACGGACGTATCTATGTGGATACGGAAGGAGAATACGATTATGATGAAACTGTAGAAACATTACAGAGGATTTTTGGAATCGTAGGAATCTGTCCGGTAGTACTGGTCGAAGATGAAGGATTTGATGCCCTGGCAAAAGTAGTATGTGACTATGTGGATCGCATATATCCGGACAAAAATTTTACATTTAAGGTGGATGCGCGCCGTGCCAGAAAGAATTATCCGATGACTTCGATGGAGATCAATGCAGCTGTTGGGGAAAAGATTCTTGAAGCATTTCCGGAAACCAGCGTTGACGTACATCATCCGGAGGTGATGATTCATATCGAGATCCGCCCGATGATCAATATTTATTCCACAGAGATCCCGGGACCGGGAGGCATGCCGCTTGGCACAGCAGGCCGTGCAATGCTTCTTTTATCCGGCGGAATCGATTCACCGGTTGCCGGATATATGGTATCCAAACGAGGGGTAACACTTGAAGCGACCTATTTTCATGCACCGCCATACACCAGTGAGCGTGCAAAACAGAAAGTGATTGACCTGGCAAAGAAAGTTGCAAGATATTCCGGACAGATCAAGCTTCATGTGGTGAACTTTACCGATATCCAGCTTTATATTTATGAGAAATGTCCGCATGAGGAACTGACTATCATCATGCGCCGCTATATGATGAAAATTGCAGAGCATTTTGCCGAAGAGGGAAAATGTCTGGGTATGATTACCGGAGAGAGTATCGGGCAGGTGGCAAGCCAGACCATGCAGTCCCTTGCTGTGACCAATGAAGTGTGTCATATGCCGGTATACCGTCCGCTCATTGCCATGGACAAGCAGGATATTGTATCAATCGCAGAAAAAATTGACACATACGAGACGTCCATTCTTCCGTATGAGGATTGTTGTACGATTTTCGTGGCAAAGCATCCGGTTACCAAGCCAAGCCTGAAACATATTAAAAAATCAGAGTGCCGGCTGGAAGAAAAAATAGACGAACTGATGCAGACAGCAATCGATACGACAGAGACGATTCTGGTAGATGCAGAATAATCTGTTTTTGGAAAATTATTTCCGTGAAACAAAAAATCCCCTGTCTGCAATACAGACAGGGGATTTTGTAAGTAATTACTGGGAAATAATGTATGGCTCTAAAGCTTCCAGAATCTCATTCAGATTATCCTCGGTATGGATGGCGAGATCAATCGGCTTGGAAAGATCCAGGCTGAAAATTCCCATGATGGATTTTGCGTCAATGACATATCTGCCGGAAATCAGATCAAAATCGTACTCAAACTGAGAGATGGTATTAACAAATGATTTTACTTTTCCAATAGAATTTAATGAAATCTGTACTGTTTTCATAATGAAAACCTCCTTGAAAATATTCATGAAAAACTCATGCTGTTTATATCTTTGATAGTAATATTTTTTATTGGAAAAGTCAAGAAATGTATGAAGATAATTGTATAAAGGAGTAAAAATGAAAAAAGCAGCATTACACAATCTGGGATGCAAAGTGAATGCATATGAGACAGAAGCTATGCAGCAGATGCTTGAAGAAGCGGGGTACGAAATCGTGCCGTTTTCGGAGAAAGCAGATGTCTATGTGATCAATACCTGTTCCGTAACAAATATGGCAGACCGCAAATCAAGACAAATGCTGCACCGGGCAAAAAAGCTGAATCCGGATGCGGCTGTTGTTGCTGCCGGATGCTATGTACAGACCAAAGAGGATGAGGCAAAATGTGATGAAGCAATTGATATTCTGATCGGAAATAATCAGAAAAAAGAGCTGGTAGAGCGGCTGGATGCTTTCTTTGCGGGCAGAGGAGAAAAGGTGGAGGCTGTGGTGGATATTAACCACGAAAAACAGGCATTTGAGGAGCTGACACTGGATCATGCAGCAGAGCATACCCGCGCGTTTATAAAAGTACAGGATGGTTGTAACCAGTTCTGCAGTTACTGCATTATTCCGTATGCCAGAGGACGGGTGAGAAGCAGAAATGTTCAGAATGTTCTGGAGGAAGTAAAGCGTCTGGCAGCGTCCGGATATCAGGAAGTGGTACTGACCGGAATTCATCTGAGCTCCTACGGGATTGACTGCGGGGAAAGTCTGCTGCATCTGATCCAGATGGTGCATCAGGTGGAGGGAATCCGGCGTATCCGTTTAGGATCGCTGGAACCGAGAATCGTGACGGAAACATTTGCAGAAGAACTGGCAAAGATGGAGAAGATCTGTCCGCATTTTCATCTGTCACTGCAGAGCGGATGCGATGCAACGCTTGCCCGGATGAACCGGAAATATACGACGGAAGAATACGAAAATGCATGCAATATTTTACGGAAAAACTTTACGCATCCGGCAATCACAACGGATGTTATTGTTGGATTTCCTGGAGAGACAGAAGAAGAATTTGCACAGACAAAGGAATATTTAAAACGCATTCATTTTTATGAGATGCATATTTTTAAATATTCCCGACGGCAGGGAACCCGTGCGGCAGTGATGGAACATCAGGTGCCGGAGGAAATCAAGACGAAGCGCAGTGCCCAGCTGCTGGCACTTGCGGAAAGTATGTCGAGGGAATTCCGCGCATATTATGTGGGAAAAGAGGAAGAAGTACTCTTTGAGGAACCAATGGAAGTTGACGGAGAAACGTGGTATACTGGATATACCAAAGAGTATGTAAAGATCGCGGCAAAAACGGCAGAACCGCTTGATAATGTGATGAAAAGGGGAAGAGTGGAAGCGGCTCTGACCGATGAGATTTATCGTATGAAACTATAGCGCTTGTATTTTTCCTCAATTTCGTATACAATAGATGGGACAGGACTTGTTGGAATGAACAAGGGCAGGGACGGCGAATATGGAGAATTTAAATAATACACAATATTTTACAGTACAAAAGGAACCGGAATTACAGGTAAGAGATGTTTTAGAGATCGTATTCCGTGCATTGAGTGAGAAAGGATACAATCCGGTGAATCAGATTGTAGGATATATTATGTCCGGAGATCCGACATATATTACCAGTCATAACAATGCGAGAAGTCTGATCATGAAGGTAGAGCGGGACGAACTTGTAGAAGAAGTTTTACGTGCATACATCAAAAACAATTCCTGGGAATAATCCGGTACGGGAGAATTATGCGGATTTTAGGATTGGATTTCGGTTCAAAGACAGTGGGTGTTGCAGTGAGTGATGCGCTGTTAATTACAGCGCAGGGAGTGGAAATTATCCGAAGGAAAGCTCCAACGAAACTCAGGCAGACACTGGCGCGGATCGAACAGTTGGTAAGCGAGTACGAGGTGGAAAAAATTGTGCTCGGTTACCCGAAAAATATGAACAGTACAGAAGGGGAGCGCTGCGAGAAAACAAAAGAATTCAAGGAAATGCTTGAAAAACGCTGTGGTCTCCCTGTTATTTTATGGGATGAACGGTTGACAACAGTTGCAGCAGACCGTTCGATGATGGAAACAGGAATTCGAAGAGAAAACCGCAAGGAATATGTAGATGAAATTGCGGCTATTTTTATATTACAGGGATATCTGGATTATCTTTCAAATCATCCAGAAGAAAAATAAAAATACAAGGAAAAAATAAATGGAAAAAATTCAGTTTACAGATCCGGACACCAATGAGGTGGTGGAATTTGCTGTGGAAGAACAGACACAGCTGAATGGAATCAGATACTTACTTGTCTCTGATGGCAATGAAAACGGGGACAGTGAAGCATATATATTAAAAGAAATAAAGACACAGGATGAGGAAGTATTTTACGAGATGGTAGATGATGATACAGAGTTTGCTGCACTCGCGAAAATATTTGCTGAACTTGCGGATGAAGAAACACAGCTTTTATATTAGAGCGGAATATTATATTTGGAGGATTTATGAAAAAACAGGAAAAACAGAATAACAGTAAGCTTAAGATTATACCGTTGGGAGGTCTTGAGCAGATTGGTATGAATATTACTGCCTTTGAATACGAAGACAGTATTATTGTGGTGGATTGCGGTCTCGCATTCCCGGAAGATGACATGTACGGAGTGGATCTGGTGATTCCGGATGTCACTTATTTAAAGGAAAATATTGATCGTGTCAAAGGATTTTTTATTACGCACGGACATGAGGATCATATTGGTGCCATCCCATATGTTTTAAAAGATGTCAATGTGCCGATTTATTCGACCAGACTGACCAATGCCCTGATCGAGCACAAACTCGAAGAGCATGATATGCTCAAAAAAGTAAAAAGAAAAGTTGTCAAATACGGACAGCACATCAATCTTGGATGTTTCCGTGTAGAGTTTATCCGCACGAATCACAGTATTCAGGATGCGGCGGCACTTGCGATTTATTCCCCGGCAGGAATTGTCCTGCATACAGGAGATTTTAAGGTTGATTATACACCGGTATTTGGAGATGCCATTGATCTGCAGCGTTTCGGCGAGATCGGTAAAAAAGGAGTGTTAGCACTGCTTTGTGACAGTACCAATGCGGAGCGCCCGGGATTTACAGATTCCGAAAAGTCAGTAGGAAAAACGCTGGATAACATTTTTTCCGAGCATAAAAATACAAGAATTATTATTGCGACATTTGCATCCAATGTGGATCGCGTGCAGCAGATCATCAATTCTGCAGACAAGTTTGGAAGAAAAGTTGCGATTGAGGGACGAAGCATGGTCAATATTGTATCCATCGCTTCGGAACTGGGATATATTTCCCTGCCGGATAACATTCTGATTGATGTGGATCAGCTGAAAAATTATCCGGATGAAAAGACGGTTATCATTACAACGGGAAGCCAGGGAGAGTCCATGGCCGCATTGTCCCGCATGGCATCCGGCATGCACCGTAAAGTTACCATTAAGCCAAATGATACCATTGTATTCAGTTCCCATCCGATTCCGGGAAATGAGAAATCGGTTACCGGTGTGATCAATGAACTGATGCGCAAGGGTGCAGATGTGATTTTCGAAGATGTACATGTCAGCGGACATGCGTGCAAGGAAGATATCAAGCTGATTTATTCTCTGGTAAATCCGCTGTACGCGATTCCGGTGCATGGAGAATACAAGCATCTGATTGCACAGGCGAAGATTGCGGAAGAGCTTGGATATGACAGTGATCATATCAAAATCCTTTCTTCCGGAGATGTGCTTGAGATCGATGAGAATGGTGCAGAAGTGACCGGACATGTGCCGGTTGGCAATGTAATGGTAGACGGACTTGGTGTCGGAGATGTCGGAAATATCGTTCTTCGGGATCGTCAGCGTCTGGCAGAAGACGGAATTATTATTGTCGTCATGACACTCGAAAACGGAACCGGACAGGTACTTGCAGGACCGGATATCGTATCGAGAGGTTTCGTCTATGTACGTAATTCCGAGAGTCTGATGGATGAAGCAAAAACCGTTCTCGATAAGACCATGGATTATTGTATGGATCACAACATTACAGATTGGGGCAAGATCAAAAATGAAGTAAAAGATGCTCTGGGTGATTTCGTCTGGAAAGAGACCAAGAGACGTCCGATGATCATGCCGATTATCATGGAAGTATAGAGGTATTATGAATAAAGCTTTGTTCACTTTCATTAAAATTGCGTTTGTTATTATGCTGATCCTGCTGATTTTATATGGAACCGTTCATTTATGCAGGACCTGTTATGATTATGGGTATCGTTTCTTTGCAGAAAAGCAGATGGTACCGGATACGCAGGATGTGGAAAGCACGGAGGCACAATAGAAATAAATATGATAGTAGATGAACGACTGGTAACATATATCAATTCCCTGGATACGGGAAATACCAGAATTTTGGATGCTGTCGAACGAGAAGCTCTGGATTCCTATGTTCCGATTATTCGGAAGGAGATGCAGAGCTTTTTGAAGCTTTTGCTGGCGATGACAAAACCAAAAAGAATTCTGGAAGTCGGTACTGCGGTAGGGTTTTCTTCCATTCTGATGGCAGAATATGATCCGGTACCGTGTGAGATTGTCACGATTGAAAATTATGAAAAGCGAATCCCGATTGCCCGGGAAAATTTTAAGAGAGCAGGGAAAGAAGAGCAGATTACACTGCTTGAAGGGGATGCAGCGGAAATCCTTCCGACACTCACCGAGCCGTTTGATCTGATCTTTATGGATGCCGCAAAAGGACAGTATATTCATTTTATGCCGGATATTCTGCGTCTGCTGAAAACCGGAGGGACACTTGTCTCGGATAATGTGCTGCAGGATGGAGACATTATTGAGTCCCATTATGCGGTGATCCGCAGAAACCGGACGATTTACAAACGGATGCGGGAATATTTGTATGAGTTAACGCACCGGAAAGATCTGGTAACAGCGGTGCTGCCGGTGGGAGATGGAATTACAGTCAGTACAAAAGTAGAGGTAGAAAACGATGAGAAAGAATGAGTTGCTTGTTCCGGCAAGCAGTCTGGAAGTATTAAAAATTGCAGTTATTTATGGAGCCGATGCGGTCTACATCGGGGGAGAGGCATTCGGACTCAGAGCCAAGGCAAAAAACTTTACCATGGAAGAGATGGCAGAGGGAATTGCATTTGCACATGCACGGGGAGTTAAAGTTTATGTGACGGCAAATATTCTGGCACATAATTATGATCTTGACGGTGTGCGGGAATATCTTACGGAACTGCAGAACATGAAGCCGGACCGGCCGGATGCTCTGATCATTGCAGATCCGGCAATCTTTACGATCGCCGGAGAAGTATGCCCGGATATTGACCGCCATATCAGTACACAGGCAAACAACACCAATTACGGAACATTTCAGTTCTGGGAGAAACTCGGTGCTACCCGTGTGGTAACGGCAAGAGAACTTTCCCTGCGGGAGATCCGGCAGATCCGGGAACACATTTCCGATGATCTGGAGATAGAGACATTTGTACATGGCGCTATGTGTATTTCCTATTCTGGAAGATGTCTGCTGTCCAATTATTTTACAGGAAGGGATGCCAACCGCGGGGCATGTACACATCCGTGCCGGTGGAAATATTCTGTGGTTGAAGAGAAGCGTCCGGGTGAGTATTTTCCGGTATATGAGAATGAGCGCGGAACCTATATTTTCAATTCCAAAGATCTGTGTATGATTGAGCATATTCCGGATCTTCTGGAAGCAGGAATTGACAGTTTTAAGATTGAGGGACGTATGAAGACCGCACTTTATGTGGCAACGGTGGCGCGTACTTACCGTAAGGCGATTGACGATTATCTGGAATCTCCGGAGAAATATCAGGAAAATATGCCATGGTATCTCGAACAGATCAAAAGCTGCACATACCGCCAGTTTACCACGGGATTTTTTTACGGAAAACCTTCGGAGGAGACACAGATTTACGATAACAACACGTATGAAAAGGGATATACCTATCTGGGAATTGTCGGTCCGAAAAATGAAAAGGGAATGTACCGGGTGGAACAAAAGAATAAATTTTCTGTCGGAGAACAGATCGAAGTGATGAAACCGGACGGACGCAATGTGACCGTTACGGTGCGGGGACTGATGGATGAAAAGGGAGAGCCGATGGAATCCTGTCCGCATCCGCAGCAGATCTTTTATGTGGATCTGGGGATGGAACCGGATGAATATGATATTCTCCGGAGACGGGAAGAAGAAGCGATTGCCCTGGATTAAAAAAATCTTAAGAAACACCCTCTGTCTGAACAATTGCGAAAGCACAGAGGGTGTGCTAATATAAGACAAAAGGACGTTGTTCTTAAGTAGCGAGTGAACCAGATAAGGAGGAGAGATTATGCGTTTGCAAAGCAAAAAACTGATTGCTGTATTGTGTGCGCTGGCAATGATTATTTCTGTATTTCCAGTACAGGCAGATGCGGCAGCAAAACCGAAATTTGTAAAGAATTATACGGTTCTTTATGAAAACAGCACCGGTAAGGGTGTGTATACATATACCGTAACCAATCTTACCAAAGGGCAGAGGGTAAAATGGAGCCTTTCCGGCACCGGAAAAAGTTATGCAAAGCTGAAGAAAACAACGACATCCGTGAGCGGAAAGACATCTGCAAACAGTCTGACAATCCGCACCCAGGGAAAGGCAGCCGCAAAGAATAAAACCGTGATGGTAACTGCAAAAGTTTACAAAGGGAAGAAGTGCGTGAGCACGATCAAGACAAAGTCTGCCAAGATTAAAATACTGCCGAAAACAATTTCCATTGTAGATAACGGAGTCTTGAAATATCAGGTGGGACAGACCTATCAGTTCCGGTTCCGTATTACTCCGGCAAATGCCATCAGCACCAATGTCTGGACTGCTGTGGATGGAAACGGAAATGATGTTTCGTCCATGATTACAAAGACCGGTGCATTTACTCCGGCAAAAGAAGGTACTTATACCATCACCGTGCAGGCCAAAGCGGGAAATAAAGTGGTTTCCGACAGCAAGGTTATTACTGTCGCAACTTCCATGACCGGAATTGCACAGATGGCAGCAAACAAGGTAGCGGCTGTATATTCCGGAAATGCCAAAAATCTTGTGAAAACAGGAGATTTTTCTATCCGGACCCAGGCAGGTGCAAAGATGGAAATCAAGTCGGCTGTATTTTCCGATGACGGAACACAGGTATTTCTTACAACCTATAATCAGCTGAAAGACGGTGCAACCTATACGGTTACCGATGGACAGTCAACATATGACTTTACCGCATCCGTGGGAAGACCGGTCAGCCTTAGAGTTGTGACAACAGAAGTGACCGTCGGAAAAGAGACACCAATCGAATACGAGATTCTTGATGCGAATGGAATTGATGTCAAGACAGCATATCCGGGAGATATTACTTATACGGAACGGATTACAAATGGTTACCGTACAAAGGATAATAAGATTTATATGACCAGAGTTGGGGATACCGGAACGGTTACACTGACTTATAAATGTGCAAGCGATCCGAATCTGGTACTGACCGGAAGCGGAACCTTTGTATGTAAGGCAGCCAGTGTGTCAAACAACACAAACCTTACACTTACTTCTTCGGAGGCAGTGCCGAATTACAGTGCATCCAATTACAAGGACAATCATAATGTAGCATCCGGCAGCAATTACTATGTACATTTCCGGGCTTTGGATACAGACAATACCGAGATGAAGTATGACAGCATCAAGTTTGAGTCTTCCGATCCGGACACATTGCTTGTAAATCCTGGAAAGAACAATGTTGCTTATGCAACAGCAATCAAGACAGGTACCGCAAATATTATCGTTACCGCAACCTATGCAAAGCAGGAATACACTTATGTATACGAGATTACGGTGGCGGAACCGGCATACCTTGCAACACTGACTGCAGATAATACGCAGATTACCATGTCAAACGCTTATGCGGCAGGCTATAAGGAATACGTCAATATCGATGGACGGGATCAGTATGGTCAGAGTATGAAACTTGAAAACGAGACATACCAGATCGTAGAAAACAGTACCAATAAAGTATCTATGGCTACCTATGATCCGGCAACCGACCGTATGGTATTTGACGCATCCGGAAGAGCAGCAGGTGTTTACAATTATACCCTGACCCTGACAATGAACGGACATAAGGCATCCGTTAATGTTACCGTTGTTGTACAGACTCCTCCTTATAATGGAGCATCTTCCTATAAGGTTGATATCAGCAAACCGGTCATTGATCTGGCAATTACTTCTGGAGCATCTGCATCGGATCTGCTTGCATCAAAAGTGACAACATTGCGTCTGGCAGAGTATCGCGGAGGCGTATTTTATCAGTATGTGAATATTGCATCTGTAAGGATCAGTAAGGGCGGACAATATTATGAAAGTGATCTGTCAAAGGGTGGATCTTCAACAGAACCTGCAGCAATTGGCAGTGGATCAGAAATTCCGATTTCTGCGGTTTCACTGAATGGAAATGTTGTGACAAAGGCACAGACAGGTACTTATCTGCTGGAACTGAAGTTCTATCCAAGTGATGGACAGAGCACATCACTGGCTACAACTACGGGATATCTGGAAGTTACCGACAGTCAGGCAAATCCAGTGATCAGTGTAGATCGCACCGTATCTACCGTAAACTGTAAGACGGCACTGGATCTGGCAAAGAACTGCCTGAGCATTCAGGGAATGGATGGCGGAGTGATTGCAGACTGTACCGTCACCGGATCGAGTGTACCGGGCGCAAGTTATTCCGTTACTTCAGGAATGTCTGTCAATATCAATTCCGTTGTTGTACAGGCAACCACAACACTTTCCGATAAGACAACGGTTGTATCTAATTATACGGTTTCTGTGGGAAGGACATTGAGAAATCAATAGTAAGCTGTTTATTGGTAATGGCATGTAAATAGTGGGGTATGATTCTTTGAATCATGCCCCCTTTTAAGTCAAAATCTGGTGATGCAGACTTTGACCGGGTATTTAATGGAGAAGAAGGAATGAGACAACAACTTCTTGATGAACTTATGCAGATATCAGAAGAGGAAAGTAAATATAAGGCAGGACAGGCCGCGATTGAGGAACAGTTATACAGCGAAGCGTCCATACAGGAGATTGATCGTCAAAAACTGCTCAGAAGGGGAAAACTGATTACTGTAAGACGTCACAGCAGATTTGTGGAATTTCCGTTGCACCGGCATAATTATGTGGAATTTATGTATGTGGTACAGGGGGAGATTACACATGTAATTGACGGAAAAGAATTAACACTTTATAAAGGAGATTTACTGATGCTCAATCAGTATGTGGAACATGCGATTCACAGAGCTGAATTTGAAGACATTGGAATCAATTTTATTGCTTTGCCGGAATTTTTTGAAATTCCGCTTGGAATGCTTCAGGAAAAAAATGTTTTAGCGGAGTTCATTGCAGGGGCATTCCGGCAGAAGAGTCCGGTTCCTCATTATCTGATTTTTCGTTTAAAGGAGAATCCCCAGATTGAAAATCTGATGGGGAATATGATAGAATCCATGCTTTATGAATATATGAATGAAGATGTTATCAATCAGTATTCCATGGGACTTGTCTTTTTGTATTTGTTAAATCATTTGGAGAATTTGAGCCATAATTCTTCTATGGATTACAAGGAGACTATTGTGCAGTCGGTTCTTGAATATATCAACAGTGATTGTAAAAATGCAAATTTGACAAAGATTGCACGCCGGCGACCGCCTCGTCGGAAATATCGGCCCCGTCCGCCCGGGCGTCGACGGTGCATCCGTCTACCACGAGCGCCTGCGAGACGTGGATCCCGCACTGCGAGCCCGTCGCCGTCAGGGCCCCGGTACCGCGAAGCGTCAGGCTGCCCCACACCTCCATGCCGCACAGCGTGATGTCCGCATCGGGCGCATGCGACTCCGTCACGGAGTTTTGCCCGGCAAGCGTCAGCACCAGGTCGCCCTCGGCGCCGATGGCCTCGCCCGCATAGCCGTTAAGCTCCAGGTGGTCGGCATCGGTCCAGGCCCAGCCGGGGCCCGACACGCCCGGCTCGTAGTACGTCGCGCCCGCGATGATGAGGCTCTCCGCGCCCGCGGCATAAGAAGGCCCGCCCAGCAAAACGCATAGGCAGGCCATGGCAACAATCGCAATGTAATGACGGCTGATGTAGGACTCGGCAGCAAACATACCCGCTCCGATCTTCGCAGGAGCCAATAGAAAGTGCACCAGAAAATGCCCTGGTAGCAGCAGCTATTAGTTTAGCGAGATCAGGCCCTAAGCAAAGAAAACGCCCGTGAACAGTGCCAATAATTAGGTGTAAATCGTTTTGTCAGTCGGCGAAAGGAAGCTTCTGATATGTTGAACAAGCGCATGGCATCGGCAAGGCGTTGAGCAACTAGGCGTAATCAAATATCGGCAACAGAATCAGTTGATGCGCACTGCGCCCTTTCATTCAATGTTTCGATTGCCTCCTTGATGTCATTGCGAATCCATTTAGTCCTCAGTCCGCCCATGCGAGATTTGGACCCCACTTTGACAAGTTGAGCGTCTATTATTTTCAACCATTCAATGGCTTCATTCAGGCTATGCTTATCTCTATATCTCTTCATGCCACTATGAAAAAATAAATGCAGAGAATTTTGTGAGTCGGCGGTTCCTTCATAGATTGCTGTTGCCACAGTTTCAGCTGGTACATTCAGTATTCTATTTTGGTTCACGGATTTTATGGCTTCTTCAAAAAACGCAGAGATTGTTTTACCTGTGTTCTGGTCAACTATAGAAAACTCAAGACTGATGCGATTTAAATCTCGCTCCCTTTCATCTTGTTCAACCTCAGTTATAAGTTTGTCCATTATGAGATTGGCATCTGTACCATAAAAATCATTAAAATTATCTCGTTCTTGCCTCAAAGCCGCAGCGTCGCAATTGGGGTCATGATTGGCGGCATGCCGAAGCGAATCGAGAATCTTCTCGCGAAAAGATTCATTCCAGAACCCAAGATTAATAAGATCAAGCGTAAACATAATGATCTTATAGAACCAACCTTGAGAATACTGTCCCTTAGCAAGGATCTCTTTAAATTGGTTCGCCAGCAATTCAACCTGACTGTCTTCCAAGTAGCGCAAAGTGCCCCAATGGTATTCCATTTCTTGGGCCTCGACGTCTGCAGCGGAATTGGGATTTTTCTTCAGTACGAATTTTATGAAAGAACTCTTAACAGTTTCTGGGTCTACATCCTTACCTTCAGTTAAAGGGGCAAGGGCCTTTGATAAAGTCAGATAGTAATCGTATTCCTGGGGTTCAGAATCGTCGAAAATGCTCATTGAGTTGTTTGCGCCCTTTGGTTCCTTGGGAACTATTCCTGCTGATGCTTGAACTGCATATCCAACAAAATCTGAAAATGACTCCACTCTTCCACGATAATCGATAGCTTCATCTAAAAGAATCGGTGTGCTTAATGCGTAGTTAATAGACGGGATTGATCTTAATAGAGCCCTTGCATTGACAAGGGAACCCTTAAGTCCGTTAATTACTGCATCCTTGACTTTAAAGCCAATCTGTTCGGGAATGCGCAGCTTGTCCTTTACCATGGCCCGATAAAGCTCCTGAAGATCGGGCTCATACTCGATTTGACTAATAACCGCCTTTTCAACAGAATAATCGTCTTCAAAAGACAGTGGCTGATTTCTGACGAGCATCACATGCCAGCCATGATTTTCGACCATATTGTTAACAAACCCAAGAAACGCACGATCGTCTTGAGCGAAGCCGCTGCGTTCGCAATCATCCAAAATCACAAGAACTTTTTTCATATCTATTAAAGACAGCAATAAGTCGGGTTTAATGGAGACTTGAATCCCAAGTTTAGCAAGCTGTTTACTAGATATTGACTTACTAATCTCAAGTGCGTATTTCTTTAAAACGTTTGTGACAGCTTCGGAGCGCTTCGTAGGTTTATCAGAAAAATGAAACCTTGAGGCCATAATTCTATTGAAGATTTCGTCATAATTGGACACACCGAATAGCGATACACGACATATCCTTACGTCTATTTCATTTAGCGCGGTCTTAAGATAGTGCTCGCAGTAATAAGTCTTACCTGAACCCCATTCGCCATACAAAACTAACGCTTGAAGGCCGATATCGTCACATTCCATGTAACCTTTAATTGCTTCGGTGATTTCTTTGGCTTGCATCGCCATGTCCCCCCATCGACCATTTTTTGCCTTGCAATACCAAGTCAGATATTAGTTGGGTGACTATGTCTAACAGTATTTATTTTGACTCATGTCGTCTGGTGCTGAACTCTCGTCCGCGGTATCCGTTGTTGCATTTTTACGAGTTAACAAAGGACGGGGGTGTATCGGCGATAGCCAATACACCCCCGTCCTCGTGCGGGATAATCTCACCGTAGACTGAACCCGCTCAGCGCAGGCCGCCGCGCTTCCCTAGTCCCGCTTAAACAAATCCCTCGTGAAGAGCTTGTTCGCCACGTCCGCGAGCTCGTCGCTCCAGCAGTTGGCCACGATCACGTCGCAGCCGGCCTTGAAGGCCTCCGGGTCGTGGATCACCTCGGACCCGAAGAACTCCGGCCCGTCCAGCGCAGGCTCGTAGACCACAACGGGCACGACCTTGGCCTTCACGCACTTCATGATACCCTGGATGGAGCTCGCTCGGAGGGAATCGGAGCTGGGCTCCATTGTCAGACAGCACACGCCCACGACAGGATTCCCCTTCCCGGCATACATGTGATCCCATGTCATCTGCAGCATCTCGCCCGCTGCGAAGTCCTTGCGGATGGGGTTGGCCTTCACGATGGCCCCGGTCAGGTTCTGCGGCACGTACTTGTAGATCGTCAACAGCTGCTTGGCGCCCTTTAGCAGGCAGCTGCTGACGCAACCGAAACTAGAATCAGGTGAGGAGAATCCGAATCAACGACTGTGCTGTACATAATCACTGTATAAGGATTCAGTTGCAACAAAATCAGTTGAATTGAAATGAATAGACCCTTTTGAATCAGGGGTTACGAATAAGAAATTTATCCAACCTTGAATACCGCTTCGCCAAGGCTTCATCGAAGCTCAGTTAATGAACGAAATCAACCTTAATGTCATCGAGGATGCCGACAGGATAGCCGGCATCCTCCCCTGCGACTAAATGGGCCTCGCAGTGATAGTGCAAAGGTCGACGGTAGGTTCCTGTAAAACAGTGCAAGCGCGCACGTTATCCATATCTCACCATCGGTCACTTCCCAATCAGTTTCAACAACTTGTTCTTCTTGGTGCGAAGCCAGTACCGTTTCCAGGTCCAAGTCTTCCGGGCGGCCGATTCGAACCCAACCTTCCCATATGCCTTAAGGAACCGAGACCTGTCCCTTGTCCTGGGGGAGGGTTCGTGGAGGTTGGTCTGTTCCACATTGTCGGCCTCGCTGAAGAGGCGCTCCTCGCGGTAGACGGTCTCAGGCAAATCGGCGAGAGCGTTGATGCCAGTCTCCGTATTGCACAGTACTACGGAGACCTTGCCAGGCGGCGCGGACCCCAGTGTCGACTTATCTAGGCCCCAAAAGTCTCCGAGTGTGATGTCTCCCGCCCGCTGGTTGCACGCGTAAGGACATTCGTAACAGACGTCACGATGGATGACACCTGTTACGAAGACGGAAAAATATTCGTCTTCGTAACAGGGCTCGTCGAAGACGAGCTCGCCGTCGCGATATGCGCACATGTGGAAATCGTTCGCCCCACGAAACGAGAACGAATCCCAGCCCCCTTTGACCTTAAAGTCCAAATGTTCGCGAAGGAATGCAATCGGAGGGGTGCCGTGGCATATGAGATCGATGCAAATCAAGCCCTCGCGCGTATCGCCAACGATAGAGCGCAAGGCAGCGACCTGGCATGGTGTCGAGATGAAGAGTACTTTTCTGCCGTCAGCGAGATACTTTTTGACGTCATTGTATGCGCCGCCGGGATCACTGTAGACGTACTTGGATCCACGTAGGCTCTCCAAGTCGACTTCTCGATCGACTGAAACGCAGCGCGCCGCCCCGTTCACAGAAGCCGTTCCGTAAACGACGCCGCCCCCGTTGATGACCTTCCTTGCAAGCGCTGTGGCAATGCCGCCCGATGAAGAGAGCGCAACGTCACTCGGTTCACTGCTCCAAGCAGCATAGGTCTTTAGGGGCTTCCTGAGCTCGACGGGAGCGCATGCGGGGCAAACAGCATGACATCGCCCACAATCCCTGCAATTTGAGGGGTCGACAGTCGGCACGGGCTCGCCACAAAGGCCGCTTTCCTTCATGCTAAGAGCATGGAAGGGGCACGCTTCGACGCATGCCCCGCACCCAGAGCACGTCAAGTCACCGCAAACGAAGTTAGCCGACATTTCCCCTCCTAAAGCCAAGTTTATCTCGCAAGATGTCGAAAATTACAAAACGTTCTCCCTTGTCAAACAAAGTGAGCAGCTCGAAGGTATAACCGATGACGGCAGCAGCAAAAGCAACGGCTACTAGCGTAGCCCAATTTGTGCACAGACCCATCTGGTCAACAAGCGCGTAGCCGAACCAAAGGACCACGAAAACGAATACCTCTCGCATAAGCGGCTTGTAGAACGTCCGCCTGCGCACGCCGATGACGACCGCACAATATAATGGTTGGACAAGCGCGTGACGGACAAACATCAGAATCGAGCTTGTCCCGGCGATGACGGTGAGCTTGTCGAGCGAGGTGAATAAGATTAAAGGGAACTCTATGGCGAGCGTTGCCAAACTGAACCCGAAGGCGATGAGGACTGAACCCTTAATTTTTGTGGTCAGCGTGTTCGCATAATATAGGGGCTCGACAAGAGCGCTCGCAATGAGCGTAATGACGGTCAAAACCGAAAGAAGCTGAATATCGCCTAATTCGGCAACAGAACGGCCAGGCAGCCATAGGGAGTAGAACGACGGCCCGAAGCCGATGAACCCGGCAAGCGGTACGATCATGAACGCTGAGGTGAAACGCATAGCGAAATCGAATCTGCTCACCAGCTCTACCTTGTCCCCACGGGCATAGGCTTGGGCCATCTTAGGGTAAAAGAGGTTCGCTATGCTTCCGGAAAGATTAGTCAAAGCCTGGGGGACCGTCTTAGCAATGGACAGGAGTCCCATGGCGGCCCCGCTGATGAAGATATTGGCAACCAGGAGGTCGAGGCCGGTCTGGATGAGGTTGTTGACGTTCTGGAGGCTGTTCCACACACCGATTTTGAGAAGCTCCCAGACTTTGCTGGGACTGAACCGCGAAAGCGACAGCTTGAGTTCGGGAAGGAGCCTGCGTGTCACAGCAACTTGCGCCGCGCCGGTCACGACTGTCGCCACGAGGCCCGCGACGCTGAAGTACCACATATGAGGGAAGGCTACCCAGAACAGGACGAACAGGAAGATGACACGAAGGACCGAACCGAGAAGCTGGCCGATGGAATTTAGGAATAACTCGTTTTTTATGAACGCCGCAACACCAAATACGACCGTAAGCAGCCCTATCCCAGCATTCATGAACGCGAGCAGAACGGTGATTCTCAAGTCGCTGACCAATTCCGGCGTCACACTGACAAGGGTCTCTATGTTAGCGGCGAGGAACACCGATCCCACGAAAATTGCAAATGCCATAATACAGTTCGAGAAAAAGACCGAAGAGAAATACTCTTCGGTCTTTTCGGTATCCCCCTCATGGTAGGAGACCGTGATGAACCGGCTTGCCATGGCATTAAGTGCTGCAGTGATGATTGCGACATAGCTGACGAAGTTGTTGACCAGCCCTACGAACCCATATGCCTCGTCGCCGAGCTTCTGGAGCACGATCGGCGTGAGAACGAAGCTAATGATGAACTGAGTGCCGAGTACCGCGATTTGCGCGGCGAAGTTAAGGGCGAATTTCTTTTTGTCTCCCATCGGTTTTGGCAGAACGCCTAACGCACCCCCCTGCCAACGGAAATGTTGCACCTTAAATAAGACAGGGAGCTTTCGCGAGCGGCCGCTCTGACGGCATCGGCAACTTCAAACTCCAGGGGCTTGTCGAGAATAAACGAGAGGTCTTCTGGTGTCGTCGCGAGTCTCTCCTTGAGCGACAACCTGTCGAGAAGGTCAACAAGCTTGTTTGCATTCTGTCCGCGCTTTATCACCGCGAAAGGGACGTGCGTTATGGCAGAGAATATCGTTCCGTGGAAGGTGTCAGTCGCCACGAAATCGGCTCCTTTGAAGTAATTCAGAATTTCATCAGGGCCGCAATCGACGTTCTCATCGCAGAAATCTTGATGTCCGTAGACCGCAAGGAGCTTGACGCCCCTTTTCTCGGCGATGGCCCTGATGGCCTTGGCCTCGTCCTGGGTGAAACGGTTGCCGTATCCGTAAACTAGGGCATAACGTTCTGGTGTCGCTACGGGCTTCCATTCAACATTTTCGACACCGGAGACAAGAACTGGGTCGAGATGCGTGCTAACGCCATCGATTCCAAGGGCCTCGAGGATGGCACGGGAGTTTGCGTCCCTAACGGAAATGGCGTCGAAGCATCGGAAGCAATTCCTCACGTCGTCGGCCACGTGGTACTTTTCAAGGTCGGACAAAGTCGTGTGCCCGAAAGACCCGGCATAGCTGATTACGGATTCGCAGTTGTTCCCCCAACCAAGAAGCTGGCGGCAGAAACCGACATTTGGTCCCGCCTGTGTACAGTTGAAGACCTCATCGCTTCCGATGACAAGAACGTCGACATGCTCCCCGATGTTGCGCTTGCACGGGTCGACGCCGAGAAGACCGAGGCATCGCTCATATTCGACGTCCATCGGAGTTCGCTTAAAAATTCCTGCGGCAATGAGGGCACGCCTTCCCGCGTCAGTAAACCTGACATCGGCCTTAATCCTTCCAAGAAAGTCCTTGAGCCTTCCTCGTGCGTCCCTGAGCCCCGGCACGCACGAGGAAGGCTTGTAGTCAACGAAAAGGACCTCGTGTCCCAGCGACTCGATCATTGACTTTAATCCGTATGCTTGCATGAAGGAGCCGTGGTTCACGACTCTCTGCATTGACATAATGCCAACGCGCATGTTTACCTCCTTGTGAGCGCCCCATTGACACAACAGACACTCTGCTTCTCGTCTTTTTCGATTCCTCCACTCTGGATATCCTCGCTAGCCACGAAAATAGCCATGAGCGCAATGAAAAAGTAGTAGTTGTACGTAATTTCGACGATAGATCCTGCGATCATCGCGTAAAGCATGATGTACATGCCCCAGCTCCAAGAAGGCTTATCTCCTTTTACGCTAGTCCAGGCCATATAGAAGACGGCGAATAGACCCACGACACCATAGTTGACGAGCGTCTCCATGATAGAGTTCTGAGCGTTTCCATACCCGACGTACATGGCCACGGCTGCGTTTCCATAGCCGTACCCGAAGATAGGAGATTCGCTGATGACGGCCCGAAGCCCACTGTAAATCAAATCCCTGCCCGTCAACGTCAAGTTCTCACCGAGGACGTCTACGACAATATGCTTCACAAACGGCACCTGGAGGAGCTGTAATAAGAAGGCAAGGATAACGCCCGTCAAGACCATTGCCGCTATGACGACTGCAGGCTTTTCTAGAATACGCTGGGCTTTCCGTGGGAGGATCACTAAAGCAATCAAGAGGGCAGACATTGCTACGGCCGTCGAGCAGTAGACCGTATGAGCCACGACGAGGGCAAGCAAACCAAGGCCCGCGGTGACCAGGACGACTAAATCTTTGCTCCTGCCTTCGCGACGAAGCTTGGCGTACGCCAGACATGCCAACATGATGAAGTAATAGCTCGTTGAGAACTTGTTGCCTGCAAAATAGTAGAGCAGGGGGCCATCGGCTGTACCCACTCTTGCAATGAATACAATAGATAGAACGCAGTAGATGACGGTCATCCAGAAGAAGACGCTCATGAAAGTCTCGAGCCTGCCACGTCTGCTGCATGTCGTAATTAGAAGGGCGAGGGCGTAGAGACAGATGGCGTAGAGAAGCGCGTCGGTGCAGTTGGAGGAGTCTACGTACCCAGCCAGATAGCCCGCGATGCTCGAAATCACGACCATGATGCAAAACAGGGCCGACGGGTGTTTGTACTCTCTTCCTTTGAGGTTGGTGATGAGAAAGAGAAGGACGAAGAACACGCAGCTGACTTTAAGGCCTTGCTGCAGCACCTTCGGGATGCAGACCAACTTGAAGACCGCAAAGTAGATAGCAACGAGCGACGCCGTGAGCCAATCGAAGCGTATCCGTTTCGACAAGATAGAATCTCGCGTCCACAACAATTGATGATGCATATGCCGGCCCACCTAAAGGTAGCTGTAGAAGCGCGGCGAAGCAGCGAACAACAGCGCCTTGGCCTTCTCTTTTGTGTTCGTGCCGTATTCGAACAAAAACTTCTTGTCTACGCCCGGCACCTCAAGGCCGCCCCGAAGTCCAAGCTCGCGGCAAGTGTGTAGATAGCACTTCGCAAGATAGCCATATAAAGCGTGGCGAAGCTCCAAATCATTGATTGCGTCAAATTGAGTCTTCCAGCGCCCTAGGATCTCGCACATGGAAACCGCACGTTCGGAAGAATTCTGCGATTTCATGATGGAGCCCGGCCGTTGAATGTAGTTGTAGAACTTGTATTTCAGGCAGACGACGGTATCCGCCGCAAGAAAGACTCTAGGCTGCATCTCCATGTCTTCATGCAGCAGCCCCACGGCAAACCTGAGCCCGTTTTCATTAAACAACGAGAGCTTGCAAAACATGAAGCATGCGCACGGGTACCATTCTCCCGCTTTAAGAGCTGTGAGAATGAAATCCTTAGTGGGATACGCCTTTCCCTCCTCAAGCGACGCGTAGTGATCGGGCCTGTCCGGACCCGGGGTTACCCTCCAATCCCCAAGTACGATGTCAGCGTGGGAATCGGTTGCCAAACGCAGCAGTCTCTCGCAAGCATCGAGCTCGATAGAATCGTCTGAATCAACGAACATGATGTAATCCCCAGTCGCCTCGGCCAGACCGAAGTTGCGCGCATCCGAAAGCCCTCCGTTCTGCTTGTGGACAACTTTTACCCTCGAATCCGCAAGGGCGTAATCATCGCAGATTCGAGGGCAGTCATCCGGACTCCCGTCATCGACGAGAATCACCTCGATATCGCCCAACGTCTGGCAAAGGACACTGTCAACGCAGCGGCCAAGTTCTTTTTCGACCTTATAGACTGGAATAATTATGCTTACAAGCGGCACAAGCAACCTCCGTTTATATCTTGTCCCCAGGCCCAACGTCCTTCGTAACTATTCGAGCCGCCTTCACAATCGCGCCGTCCCCAACGTATATCGGTCCGAAAATGCAGGAGTTCGTGTACACGATAACGTTGCTCCCGAAATGGGGCTGCCAGAAGACCCCCCCCCGACCATCTTCGCGATGACGTCCGTGAGAGCCGCCGATGGTCACACCCTGATACACTGTGAGCGGCCCCTCGCTGACGACCCCAGCGCCTATAACAACGCCGAGCCCGTGGACGAGGCGAAACCCCGGTGCCAACTTCGCCTTGTAATCCAAATCGACGTGGTAAAGCATCCTGTTCAAACACCAAACAATCTTTGCCAGTGGCTCAAGATGGCAACGGTAGAGCAGGGCGGACAGGCGGAAAAGAGCCACAGCGTGGAAGCAGGGGTTCAAAAGAAACGTCCCGAGCGAACGAGGGAAGCCCTTTCCACCGGCGGCTTCGGCAAAGTCGACGTTGATGTTCATTCCCGTCCTCCTTTACGATCCAATGCGGCCTCGTATGCGCCCTCAAGAAGGCGGTAGCTCGAGGAGATGTCGAAAGGCTCCAGGCTCCCCGCACGGAAGGAGTCTTTGCTCCTATCATGTGGCCAAAAGGCCATCGCAGCTATCTCGCCCGCCCATCTTTCAGCGGTTTCTGTAAGGGAAATCGCGTGGAACCTGTCACTCACGCAAGCGTCCTGCGGCACATTGGACGATACGAAGCAATCAAGGCCGGCGAGTTGTGCCTCCACGAGGACGATACCAAGTCCCTCGTGAATCGAGGGAAACACAAAGCAATCCATCGCCGAATAGAGCTTGGCTGGGTCTTTTACGTTGCCAAGCAGCATAATCGAATCATTGGCAGGCGATGCCTCAACCAAGGCCCTAACATCCTTCTCTCCAGGTCCCCCGCCAGCAATCATCAGAATCGATTCAGGGTTCTCAGCATGAAATGCCTCGAAAACCTTGATTAGGAACGCATGATTTTTCTCAGGGTTCAACCTCGCCACGTTGCCAAGAATATAGACGTCCTCGTCGATACCATAGGCTCCGCGCAGCTCGAGGCGAGCTTGCGGATCGAACCTGAACTTGTCAAGGTCGAAGGAATTAGGGATGACGGAAAAGCCCGCATTTCCAAAAAGCCATTTGCCCGCCTCGTCACTGCACGCGAACATGCAGTCGCAAAGTCGAGGCACGAAAGGCCTCAGCACCCTGTGCAGCACGGGATGCTCGCATCCCGTGTTGTGACAGTGGCAGGCCACCACTACAACACGGGAGCACTTCGCTATAACCAACTCAGGGAAGACCATACCACTGTTGCCGTGGACATGGCAGATGTCGAATTGTCCCTCGTCGAGGGCTTTACTCAGCGCCTCGAAATAGCCAAGGGTGTCGGACCTCTTATCGGGAAGCTGCGTGACCGCGATGCCGTGAGCTACGGCCTCATCAACTTTCTCTTGTTCGCATGGACCACCGACGAGCAAGGTCACTGTGTGCCCATGCCGGATAAGTTCGAACGAATATGTGAGCACTACCTTGCCAATGCCATTATTGACGAGATTGTATGTAATCATGCAGACGTTCACTTGGCTACCTCACCGTAGAGCAGCTTCAACCAGGCTTCTGCAGCATAATCCAGGGCAATCATTCGCTTTTCGCAACATGTTCTTGAATGTTCCAAGCCCATGGGATTTCTATCTTTCATTCCAAATGCAATCTTTAATGTAAGCCAGGGCTTACTGAGTGAATTAGATCGGGCGGAGTCTGGACCATGTTCTTCTCGGGATTATCCACACTCGCTAGATAACACTACCTACGCCGCTACATTCGCAGTTACGAATTCTGCTTAGGCAAAACGAATAGCTCTCCGAGCTCGCAATCGAGCCTGTCCGGCTGCTTCTCATCAGCGTAGAAGGGGTCGAATCCGCCCCCGGTGTAAAAAGTCATCTCGCCGAAGAAAGGATTACCCGCGATGTTGTAAAGATCGACTCGTACATGCGGAAGATCCGACGCCAACGTCTCAGCAAGTCTGAGCATCAAATCGTAGTTCTCGGGTTTTTCGGTGGGTTTACGATTGGATACTTCGTGATTGATGTCTCCACGTTGCTCCCAGCATGGAGTGAAATACTGCATATCGTGCGCGGTAAAGCGATCGGCATCGGTCTGCACGAGCGCCGCCTTACCATCGAAGCAGTAGAACTTATAGTCAGTCGGGGTCTGCCTACCCGGTTCGTCGAGGTACGCCTCGGCAACCACACGAGGAGCTATATCCTTGTAGGCCCACTCCCGACCCTGCCAGTACCAGTTCCGTTGAAGTGCAGTACGCAGGCGTTTCTTAGCGACCTCAAAATCGAATATTGATTTGTCCGTACACACGATTGTGCTCTGCGAGTCGTGAGTGCACTTCAGCACGAACTTTTCCGGCAACTCATCAATGTCAATTTCTTCCACCGAATCGTAGACGCCATAAAGCGGAACAAGGTACTCATCGCCGATACGCTCCCTTATAAAGGATCGCACTTCAAACTTGTCAACAAGTGTGGTCAAGACTGGATTGTGATAATGCAGTTTGCACCACTGGAGCTTCTCATTAAAGGTCCTGAGATGATCAAGATCGAGCTTATAGTGCAGCTTTGCTCTGAAGCACATGCGAATAAATTCCTCGTCGGGGATAAAGCGCAAGTTGTTCCTCAGAGAAAGCGCGAATCTTTTCTTAAGTTTCATCGAACGCCTCCAACGCCATCGATGTAATCGGAAAGGTCGGCGCAGAACCGCGCCGCATTGCTCTTGTAGGGCAGGTAATCCTTGGTAAGCACCCGCGCATAAGCGGCGGGCAGGTCGGTCGGGTCCATACACGGCTCAATCAGCCCCATGTCCCCGAACTGTCGAACAATCTCAATCTGGTGATCATCCACATGTTCGCCGTATTTTGCTAGACGCGGAACAGCGATGACTTTCTTATTGTCCTTAACGGCGCCGATGATGGCGCCCGTGCCTCCATGGGTTACCACGACATCGCAAGCATCCATATGAACGCGGAAGGAATCACGATCGAGAAATGCCTCGTGTTCCAAATACTCAGGAATGTAAGTGCACGCACCCATCTGAGCGAAAGCTCCATCCCCAGCAACACCGCTCGCAACGAGGGCATCTACCGCCCTGACCAATCTGTCGAATTGGAACTTCTGGGAGCCTACGGTAACGAATATCATGCGATCACCTCCCTAGTACACGCCGCCGACAAAGCGGGCATTGGGGTACACGGATAGCATCGACTCCCACTGCACGTAAAAACGATCGGCGCGTTTGCTCAGCAGCTTTCCCGTCATGGTTGGTGAGTCAGTTTTCGCGAAAGATTCGACATACACAAGCTTGGCGCCCATTGCATGCCCGATCAGGCAAAACGGTATGGTAGCCAGTACCCCCGTACACACAATAACGTCGGGGTGTTCAGTGAACCAATAACGAAGAGACGTCACGGCATTGACCACCATTCGAGGAAGAAAGCTTGCCTCGTGTCGATTCACCTGGCGCACATAGCGAGCCCGCACAGGTAGCTTGGCATCGTAGGCAGTCTTCTCGGTGAGGATGAAACTGTCGTAGCGCTCCATCAAAGGCTTAAGCGCAAGTAACTGCTCCAGATGCCCACCAGATGACGCAGCAAAGCACACTTTTATGTCCTTGCGACACCCCGTCATGAACTAATCCCTCTTAAACAAATCGCGAGTGTATACCTTGTCAGCCACGTCCGCGAGCTCGTCGCTCCAGCGGTTGGCGACGATCACGTCGCAGCCGGCCTTGAAGGCCTCCAGGTCGTGCGTGACCTCGGAGCCGAAGAACTCCGGCGCGTCCAGCGTGGGCTCGTAGACCACCACGGGCACGCCCTTGGCCTTCACGCGCTTCATGACGCCCTGGATGGAGCTCGCGCGGAAGTTGTCCGAGTTGGATTTCATCGTCAGGCGGTAGACGCCCACGACCGGCTTCTCCTTGCCGGCGTACACGCGGTCCCAGACCATCTGCAGCACCTCGTCAGCGACGAAGTCCTTGCGGGTGCGGTTGGCCTCCACGATGGCCCCGATCAGGTTCTGCGGCACGTCCTTGTAGTTGGCCAGCAGCTGCTTGGTGTCCTTGGGCAGGCAGTAGCCACCGTAGCCGAAGCTGGGGTTGTTGTAGTGGCCGCCGATGCGCGGCTCCAGGCACACGCCGTCGATGACGTCGCGGGTGTTGAGCCCGCGGACCTCGCAGTAGGTGTCGAGCTCGTTGAAGTAGGCCACGCGCAGCGCCAGATAGGTGTTGGCGAACAGCTTGACTGCCTCGGCCTCGGTGGTGCCCAGCACGAGCTCCGGGATGCCCTTTGAGCCGTCCGCGTTGACGCGCTCGAGCTCGACTGGATCGGCGCCCTGAGCGAGCAGGCCGGCGAAGCGCTCAGCCGCCGCGACGGCCTCGGCGTCTTCCTTGGGCGCGCCCACCACGATGCGACTGGGGTGCAGGTTGTCGTAGAGCGCCTTGCTCTCGCGCAGGAACTCCGGGCTGAAGAAGATCTTGCTGTCGCCCAGCCTCTCGCGCAGTCCTGCGGTGTAGCCGACGGGGATCGTGGACTTGATGACGATCCAGGCATCCGGGTTCACCGAGCGCACGGCGGCGATGGCGGCCTCGACGGAGGAAGTGTCGAAGAAGTTCTTATCGGAATCGTAGTTGGTCGGCGTGGCGATGACGGCGAAGTCGGCGCCAGCGTAGGCCTCGGCCACGTCGACGGTGGCGTGCAGGTCGAGTTCGCGCTCCCCCGCCTTTGCCTCTGCTAGGAAGCGCTCGATCTCATCGTCCTGGATGGGAGACTGGTAGTTGTTGATCTTCTCGACCTTCTCGGCAACGATGTCCAGCGCATGCACCTCGTTGTGCTGCGAGAGCAGGACGGCGAGGGACAGGCCGACGTAGCCGGTTCCGGCGACAGCGATCTTCATTTTCTTCTCCGATTCGAATCGAGCATTAGAGTTAGGCATTAGTACGCATCGCTTCCGTTGAAGACCTCCAGAACCGTGAGGAGGACGATTTTGAAGTCCATGACGATTCCGCGTTTTGCTATGTACTCGAGGTCCCGGCGGACCATGCCGTCGAACCCGGTGGAGTTGCGCTCCGTGACCTGCCAGAGTCCGGTGATGCCGGGTTTAACAGCAAGTCGCTGCAGGTCGTACTCGGTGTACTCCGCGACCTCATTCGGTAGCGGCGGGCGCGGGCCCACAACGGACATCTGGCCCAGGAACACGTTCAGGAACTGCGGGAACTCGTCGATGGAGTGCTTGCGGATGAACTTCCCGATCTTGGTGACGCGCGGGTCCTCCTTCATCTTGAACATGGCGCCGGCGATCTCGTTTTGTTCCTTGAGCTCGGCGAGGCGCTCGTCGGCGTCCTTGTACATGCTTCGGAACTTCC
>OGZW01000421.1_pt1 | contig 33159 bp, 22 predicted proteins | sample 1577001 | NCBI WGS metagenome assembly OGZW01 (sample SAMEA3541519, study PRJEB24748) | human gut metagenome | biome: human gut; feature: human-associated habitat; material: faeces | place: China | collected 2012 | reverse complement strand
CCCCTTACGGTGTCGGAGTTCCGGTTTCGCCAGCAACAACATACGGGCAGCGATAGAAAAGGTAAAAAGCTATAATGGGAGACCGGTAATCATTGAACTTCAAAATGCTGATTATCATATCTATCGTGAAAGTTCATCACATCAACTTTATCACATATCCAACACTACCTCAGAACAAGAGAACCCGAACCAGACCAAACACATCGGACTTTGGCTCAAAAACCTCCAAAACCTGACCATTGATGGAAAAGGTGCCCGTATCATCACCCACGGAGAAATAGCCACAGAAAGTTTCAGGAAAGTTTGCTCATAAACTTCTCCCTATCTACAATATAGCGCACATGCATTCCCTCGCCAATCACCCCTTTACTGTCCTTGGCATGCACTTCAAAGGTCAGTTTTCTGCCTGCCACTTCCTTCAATACGGCAGTTGCCGAAACTGTATCTCCCATGGCCGAAGGCTTGATATGAGTCGTGTTCATCATCGCACCTACAGTAGTGGCACCTTCAGGTAATTCTCCTACTACGGCATTCATTGCCGCATTTTCCATCAATGCTACCATAGCCGGCGTAGCAAAAACCTCCAGATCTCCGCTGCCCATTGCACCGGCATGCCATATTTCGTCACAGCCCTCAAAATATTGCAGGTACTTTTCATCCCAGTAGCCATGCGTATCCGATAATAAACCAACTTTTGTCATCTTTCCTTTGTTTATTAAGACAAAGGTAATTATATTTGGGAAGAATACAATGTGGTAATGTGCTAATATGCCACATTAACACCTTAACACCATGGACAACAGATATTTCAAACGTGACATCAGCTGGCTTTCCTTCAACTACCGCGTACTGCTGGAAGCGGAAGACGAGACATTGCCGCTATACGAACGCATCAACTTTATTTCTATATACTCTTCCAATCTGGAAGAATTCTACAAGATACGCGTAGCCGACCATAAGGCCATAGCCACCGGAGCCTCGCAAAGCGATGAAGAGACTATGCAGTCTGCCGCCGAACTGGTAGATGAAATCAACCAAGAAGTCAACCGCCAACTGGAGGAACGTATCCGCATCTACGAACAGAAGATACTGCCCGCCCTGCGGAAACATCACATCATATTTTATCAAAGCCGCAACGTAGAACCGTTTCACCGCGACTTTGTGCGCAGCTTCTTCCGCGAAGAGATATTCCCTTATCTGGCCCCGGTGCCCGTAAGCAAGGACAAGGTGATTTCATTCCTGCGCGACAACCGTCTCTATCTGGCCGTACGGCTTCATCTGAAAGGAGCTCCCGCCAGTTCTCCAAACCGTATCCAGTATTTCGTGATGAAACTGCCGTACAGCAAAGTGCCGCGCTTCATCCAGCTGCCCAAGGTGGGGAAAGACTATTATCTGATGTTCATTGAAGACATCATCAAGGCCAATCTGGATACCATCTTCCCCGGTTATGAAGTGGACAGCAGTTATTGCATCAAGATTTCACGCGATGCGGATATTCTGATAGACGATGCCGCCAATACCTCCGAAATCATCGAGCAGGTGAAGAAGAAGGTAAAGAAACGCAAGATAGGCGCCGTGTGCCGTTTTGTATACGACCGCGCCATGCCCCAGGACTTCCTCGACTTTCTGGTAGATGCCTACCGCATAGACCGCCGGGAGCTGGTGCCGGGAGACAAGCACCTCAACATGGAGGATTTGCGGCATCTGCCTAATCCCAACCAAAGCGTACGTCCCATCAAGAAACCCCAGCCCATGAAGCTGACCTGCCTGGACGAACGCGAATCCATCTTCCGCTATGTGGAGAAGAAGGACCTGCTGCTGCATTATCCCTACCACTCCTTCGACCACTTCATCCATTTTCTATATGAAGCCGTCCACGAACCCACCGTGCGCGAAATCATGGTGACCCAGTATCGCGTGGCAGAGAACTCCACCGTCATCAACACCCTGATAGCCGCCGCACAGAACGGAAAGAAAGTCACCGTCTTTGTGGAACTGAAAGCCCGCTTCGACGAAGAAAACAACCTCGCCACCGCCGAGATGATGAAAGCCGCCGGCATCAACATCATTTTCAGCATACCAGGACTAAAGGTACATGCCAAAGTAGCCCTCGTGCTACGCCGCGATAAGGAAGGGCGCAAACTGACAAGCTACGCCTACATCAGCACCGGCAACTTCAACGAAAAGACCGCCACCCTCTATGCGGACAGCGGACTATTCACCTGCAACCCGGTGATTGTAAACGACCTGCACAACTTGTTCCGTACTCTGCAGGGAAAGGAAAATCCAGTGTTCCACCGCCTGCTTGTGGCCCGCTTCAACCTGATTCCTGAACTGAACCGCCTCATCAATCACGAAATAGAACTGGCTCGGCAAGGCAAGCAAGGACGGATTATCCTAAAAATGAATGCCCTGCAAGACCCTGCCATGATAGACCGCCTCTACGAAGCCTCGCAAGCCGGTGTAGAGATAGACCTCATTGTCCGCGGCATCTGCTGCCTCATCCCCGGGCAGGAGTACAGCCACAACATCCGCGTGACACGCATCGTGGATACCTTTCTGGAACATGCCCGTGTGTGGTACTTCGGCAACGGCGGCGCACCCAAGCTCTTCCTCGGCTCGCCGGACTGGATGCGGCGTAACTTGTACCGCCGTATCGAAGCCGTCACCCCCATTCTGGACCCGGACTTGAAGCAAGAGCTCATCGATATGCTATCCATACAACTGTCGGACAAACGGAAAGCCTGCTTTGTGGACGACCGGTTGCGAAACCGCTGGAAGTCGTCGCGACCGCAAAAGGAGAAGGTACGGTCGCAATATAGCTTTTACGAATACTTGAGAGAGAAAATATAAACAACTCTGCCCCAATATACCTCCGGCTCAACTGTCTTTTATAGGACACAGACGTACGGCAGTTCCTCCACTACGTGCTTGCCGAATGGTGAGGGTATCACTATAAGTCACTTCGCGCTCTTCTATAAGTATAGCAGCAGGACATGTCTCATAATCGGACTCAGGAGCATCACGATAAATAGTAGCCAGATAGCTTTTATCTGTATCGAGAAAAGACAGACTGATATTAGCCGTTCGTTCCTCATCTCCCGTGATACTGCCTATATACCAGCATCCCTCTCCTTTATCACAACGGGCAATAGTAACATAACTGCCAATGCATGCTTCCGGCACCACTGTTCTGCTCCAATCTGTAGGACAAGATACTATAAAATTAAAAGGTTCCGGATTAGCCTCGTAATTCTCTATTTCATCCGAAGCCATTTGTAACGGTGAATAGAGCACCACAAACAGCGCCAATTGTTTGGCCAGTGTGGTATGTACACGTGTCTGTGGCATTACATCGTTAACAAACCGAAACGTCACCGGTGTAAAGTCCATCGGGCCTGCCAACCCACGAGTGAAAGGCAATATTACGGTATGAGAGGGAGGATTTCCACCATCTACATCCCAAGCGTCCCATTCTTGTCCACGTACTCCCTCTTGTGTCATCAGATTAGGAAAAGTACGCTGCAAACCTGTAGGAATCACCGGTTCATGATTATCAATACAGATACGGTGACGGGCAGCAGCCTCTATTACCTTGCGATAATGAAGTACACCAAACTGACTGCTATGATATTCTTTCCCATCAAGCAAATTGCCCACATAACCCGTTTTTACTTGATGCACACCATATTTCTCATAGAACTTGAAACCATCTTCCATCTGATTTTCATAATTGGAAACATTACCGCCAGTTTCATGATGTCCTATCAAAGCTACTCCTTTGCTACGCCCATAATCAGTAATACGTTGTATATCAAAATCGGTATAAGGTTTTGTGAAACTAAACTTCCAAGTAGCCCAGTCTTCATTCCACCCTTCCACCAGTACACCTCCCAGGTTATTGGCAGCAGCAAAATCGATGTGACGCATTGTATTCTCTGTTGTGGCCCCATGATGGGGACCGGCATGCCAGGTGTTATGCTTCATGTGATAAGTCCACCAAATTCCAATATAGCGCATAGGTTGTATCCAGGAAGTATCGGTTATACGACAAGGTTCATTAAGATTTAACATGAGACGGGAAAGAAGCAAATCACCGGCAGATTCAGCCACTATCATTGTACGCCAAGGAGATACACGGGTATCGGTAACACGTACTTTCTCACCTGTACTCCAAGGTGTAAGAGCCGCACGTAATGTAACCGTTTTATTATCTTCAAGTTGTTCAACCGGCTTCAAGTTCATGGCAGCATAATCTGTAAGATTTGCTTCATGAATAGCCAAATAAAGGCTATCTGTTGTCTCAATCGTCACCGGAGTGCTTACCCATCCCATCTTACTAAGAGTTTTTTTCTCAAATAAGGCCTCGTAAAAACGAACTCCTTTCACTGGAATACTCCAAGCATCATAATCTGCAGGAAAAACGAATTCAGTCACTTCGTCATCAATAAGAAACTCTTGTAGCTGTTGCTGGCGCGGGAACTCATACCGGAATCCCATCCCATCATCAAAAAGACGAAAAATAATATTCAGTTCCCGCTCCAACGATGTTTCTTCCTTGAGGCATACCCTCAATTCATTATAATGATTTACAATTTCAGCCTCTTCCCCCCATACTGGTTGCCACACATCATTATGCGAATCATGCTTAACCTCTTTTAGAACGAAACCAGTCAAAAGATCTGGCGCATCCTTCAAAACCAATCCCAGACGTGAAGGAAGTAAAATATTCTTCCCCGCATGTCTTAAACAATATCGGGGAGCACCTTCTTCATCAAGTGTAAACTCTAAAGAAAGTTTTCCATTTGGAGAGGTCAACTTGATATGTTCCTGCTGGCATGAAATCATCCATAGGCCTAAACATAAAGCAAGTATAATCTGTAGCGTTTTTTTTAGTTTCATAGTCATTACCGAATTTAATTTTATATATCCAATTCTTATTTTATAAGTCTACTGACAAACAGTCCCTTTCCTTCCTCAGCCGGAATAACACAGAAGTTTACGAAACCACAGACAGACTCCGGTTCAAGCAACGTGGCAACCAAATTTCCTAAAGGTTGTGCCAAAGGTACCAACCAACTACCTATTGGAAGTTCTACATTATCTTCATAGACATCCGTTTCTACATTTACCGGATGAATCCCCTCCCATTCCTTCTCTGCACGATACAGACGGGTTACTTTGTAACGCTCAACTTTTGCTTTTTGTACACGGGTAACTTGCTCAATGTGTACACCCAACGCTCGAAGCTTACATACTGCTTCTGTACAGGGAGCATCGAGCAGATAAGCCTTAGGGCGAGTACGCATCAATTGAGGTGTTGCCTGCATGGCATCAAGGGTTGGCAGTTCAGTCTTAAACAGTTCATTGGCCTTATAATCGATAAAAGAGACTACATGACGTACAGTATCCGAAGTGAAAGTAACATATATCGGTTCAGTAGCTTTCAAGGTGCGCTTCCTGGCTTGTTCTATCTTACGTTTAATTGAAGCACGATGTTGCGCAGCAGTAACCAACGTTTGCCGTGCCACCAAGAAACCGCACTCACTACGACGTGCAAAACACTCCGGTCCCAATCCAATACCTCTTATTTCGACAAAAAGCGATACAGCTCCCGTCAATGCTTGAAAAGTAGAACTGGACTGCGGACTTTTGGCACCTTTTACAAGAACAAGGGAACCATCTGCCACACGAGGAGTAAAGTAGAAACCGGAAGCATAACCGGCACTATTTAAAACGACCTCTGCCTCACGACGAAAAAGTTCTTCAGACAGCGTACGTAAAGCTAAAGGCGCATTAAGATGTCCTGTAGGTAAAAAAAGTACATCAGCAGCATTTGCTGTCGGCACTCCACGTAATAAGTTAAACTCACGACGTAAAGGTGTATATTCATGAATATCAAGAGCTACGTCCGGATTCCATTGCTGATAGGACTGCTTCAACAGCAAAGTGACAGCATCCTCTAATTTGCTCTGATCGCGATTCAAATCGTAACCATCGGCCGAACGACGTTGCTGAATGGCATAACCATCAACATTGGCTATAGGAACCAAAGCCACAGCTATATGATTCAGCAATTCACGTCCTTCTTTTTCACAAAGTAAGTAACGGACAAGCATGCATACAGCCTCAGCACCTGCCGGCTCGTTACCATGCAGTGCCGCTTGAATCCATACCCTTACCTTCTTCTTGTCGGGAGTACCCAAATAAAGTACCGGAATGGTACGTCCTTGTTTGGTAACACCAATATTCTCCATATATGCCAAACCCGGAGAACGTACAACCAATTGTTGTAAATAGTCCTTTATCTCATCAACCGATGCCAATCCGCTACCGTAAGGTTTACTTAGAGTAGGTGTCTCACGGTCAAATTTGGGGTCAGGATAGAAACTTGCAGTTACTCCGGCAGGTTGCTTCGACTGATTTCTATTCCATAACACAAGATTAGCTAATACCACTTCTTGTGCTATCCTCTGTAAATAAAGAGCCGTTTCAGACGGTAGACCTGCATAATAATCGCTGCTAAAAGGCTCACCAAAAAAAATTGCATAAAAGACACAAGCCGCCAAATAACTGCCTGCAGGACTAGGATGGCTGCCATCAGAATTATACAACTGCAAACTTGGACACTCTCTACGTACACGTCTCCATGCCTCACCCACAGGAGCACAATAAGCATCAAGGACATCAGCCATTTCCAAATAGTTTTCCGTAAGTTGCTGCTGCATTCCTTCATAAGTATCATTATTACGCCCCCATGTCATATAACAGACACTTTTTCCTTTTGGGGCATAAAGACGGCGTAAACTATCTAACTGCGCCGCAGGATGGAATACATTCTTCTTTACCCATTCCTTTTCACGAGTAGGTGCCTTGCTCTGTTCCTGCATCACCATATAATCCCATCCTCCTTCACGAATCGCCTCTAATGTTTGCGTATTGGCTGCATGCTGTCTCAAGTACCAACCAGGGTTAGCAACCTGGCGCACTGATATTTTTTTTCCACATGAGGATGCTAACGATTGGACTTGCCATGGCAAACGATTAAAAAAAGTATAGCTGTTACCTATAAAAAGTACCCGTAAAGAATCTGTCGTCAATAATGGCACAGCTTGTTTCCCCATAGGGACAGCCTCATGCCCGATGCCGCACTCTTCTATCTTGCGCCAATGGCATTCCCAACCACGGGATGCAGCCAACTGGTGAATATAAAGCCAGAAACTACGCCCACGCTCCATACGGTTTCGTCCTTGTCGTTCAGCTTCAGGAGTCTTGCGTAGAAAAGACTCACGTATCGTATCTCCCAAAGCCAGCTGTAGTATGATAGGTTTTGACAAGTATTTTTTTATCTGTTCAGATGAAATATAGGGGATACCAGCCGTACCATAAGGATATGTCTGGGCCAAATCAGGAAAAGTATACCAACCGGGAGAACTTATAATAGCTTTTTCCACATAAGGACTATCGTGAAAAAGCATGAAACGCTGTACGAATTGCCCACCAGCAGAATGACCATAAATCATATATCCTTTGCGCATGCTTCCCGTAAATTGACGCACATATTCAAATAGTTTATCAACCAACACTGGTGTAATTTTTTCGGGAGCATTAGCTACTGTATGGGCAGCATTCATCACCCCCACCTCCTGATAGTCTGCCAAAGGATAAGATTTCAAATCAAAGTGAGGTATAAAAAGCATAAAACCCTTTCTCTCCGCTTCTTCTTTCCAACCGTCCAAAAGATAACGATAGCCGCGGTCTCCTCCTTCAAAGACAAATACAATAGGCATTTGTTTAATATCCCCCTGGGAAGGTATATAATAATGTACATCTACCGGGCGATCGGCAAAAGGAGGGTATTGACTATAAGTGAAGAAATGTTCACCTCTTGGCCTTTCCAAAGTCTGTTTCGCTATTGCAGATAAACAAATACAGAGGAATCCAATATAAAATATAATCAGCTTCTTCATAATTCGTACCTTCCCTTCTTTACTATTGTACCATCTTGCATTACAAATTTACCACGGGCAATGACATCTGTAAGCTGCAAATCTTCCGCCAAAAAACACAAGTCTGCATCTGCTCCTTGTGCCACAATACCTTTAGCTCGTAATTTCAGATTACGAGCCGGATTGGATGTTATCAATGTAATCGCCTGTTCCAATGGTACCCCCTCCTCATTGACTAATGCAACTACCTCCTTGAAATTTAAATTCAAAGGAGCAGGACGATAAGTTATTTCTCCAGTTTCAGGATTCACTCTGCGTACGCCACCATGGCCATCACTAGAAAAAGTAATGCGATCAAGGGGGACACCAGCTCGCAATGCACGTATCACACAACGATGGGGAGTATCAAACTTTGAGCCACCAGTCGAAAAATCAATCATTCCACCTAATTTACCAAATTCTACAGCCTGCATAAAAAGAGCTTCAGTACGTATCAGATGAGTAGGAGACAGATAAGATATCAGTGTAGGATAGTGACGAGCAATATTGAGTAAGGGCTCAATACCTTCCGGAAGTGCTCCCAAATGAATGTGGAGAATTCCTCCTTTACCAGATGTAAATCCCCCTAAACGTACCTGATGTATAATACGTAATATCTCTTGCTCTGTCGGAAACGGACTACGGTCATCACTCATCGCCAGCTTACAGCCAATAACTTTATCTATGAAGATAAGATCGTCAGCCACACTATTCATCAATGTTTTGGTAGGCAATCCGTAATAACTTGTCAGCATATAAGCCGACAATCCGTCATCGTCAATAGCTTTGGCCTTGGCATAAAGCGTAGTAAGTTCTTTGGCAAATCCATCAGTACCAAGCATACCCAATACAGTAGTAGTACCACATGCCACCAGTTCGCTCATAGTCACCTCGGGGACTAATGAGGCATAACCTTGTTGCCCTCCTCCACCAGTAATATGTACATGCTGATCTATAAATCCCGGAGTAACAATTTTACCTTGCACGTCAATAGTATGGCAAAATGATTCATTCAGTTCAATTGTCTTTGAAATATGCGCAATCTTTTCTCCGCATAGCAAAATGTCTGTTTTACCAAGATAGGCAGGAGCATATAAATTTGCATTCTTTATCAATGTAAACATAGCTGTCGATTAATTTTAGAAAGTGATAAGATGATAAAGTATCAAGAAAACAATTCCTCCTATTAAAGGAAATGTATTACGCCTTGCCAACTCCACTGATGACACACCGGCTACCCCGGCAATGGCAACAATGACTCCGGCAATAGGAGATGCGGCACGTCCCATGCTTGCCGCCAACTGCAAAGGAAGTATCAATGAAAAAACCGGCAAACCAAGCTGAGTGGCTATACCCGGCAATAAAGGACCAAATGAAAAAAAGGCTGCATTGCCACTTCCCATCAGCATGGCAGCTCCAAAAATAATGAGAGTAAAGATTGCGGCAATAGCTAATCCCGAAAGTCCGATATGAGAGGAATAACCCACCAATGAATCAATAAATCCCAAACCAATCAGTCCTTTAGAGAAAACTTCTGAAGCTACAATCAATGTTACAACTGAAGTAAACACATTTCCCATGCCTTTCCAAAAACTTGCAAAAACGTTAAAAGTAGTACGCACACTACGAGTATGAAACAACACAAATACCAATGATAAGAACAGAGAAAAAAGCATAGCAGTAGTGGTACCCAATGTTACAGTAGGCTGAAACAGTCCCACAAAAGGTGAAAAGAAAATGAGAAGAGCCAAAGGTAATACCGGGAGTAGCGCAAAAGCCAATGGAACATCCGGTTTTTCTACTAATGAGGTTGCAGTCACATTTGACACCTGCAATATGCCATCCTGCTGTTTCTTTGCATCTTTTTTATCAAAATAACGGTTATTGAAATAGAAGAGTACCATTACAACCAAGGAAGTAGGAATTACTAAAGGAAGTTGATGAGTGATGAAATATTCCACATTGGATTGTCCTATCAATTCGGCAGCCATAGCAGTATTTGCCGACCCCGGTCCCTGATCAAATAGAGTAGCAGCGGCAATGACTGACAATGCTGTAAGTTGACTTACTCCCAAACTAATTAAAACAGGATAAACCGAAGCCACAAGCAACAATCCTAATCCGGCAGCTGAAGGAGTAGTAATAAAAAGTAATTGTCCAATAGGAATAACTATAGTAGCCGCCAAATAAGGATAACGTCGAAAAAGACCTAATGGCTTCATGGAAATATAGACCAATGCATTAGTAGCCTTTATGTTATTCATGAAAGCTACATAACCGCCAATTGTCATTATCATAAACCCTGCACGCGCCAAATTAGAAAGAAAAACTTCCTCTATCATCCTTACCAAATCAAACACCACCATTCCCGTAGCTTTACTAGGTACTACCGAATGCACTTGCATGAAAAAAGCAGCTGTAAGCATTAATAAACCGGAAAGCATCAAAAGACCTTGAGGATTGAGCTTACGATAAAGACCTACCGCTGTAATCCCTACCATAAGAAGACTAAAAATGAAAGCCAATTCGGACATGATGTATCAAGATATTAAGTTTTTGTTTTCTTTTGAATATATGAATCTAAATCAGATATAAACACCGATATATACAAAGCCGTTTATATGCGGTATTTATATCTGACTATTATCTATCAATACCCCGGATTATTTTCCAAAGGATTACCAGTATTGGCATCAATGAATGATTGCGGCAGCGGGAAAAGGACAGGAGTTTCATATTCATCCATACCACGTCCTGCAATACCAGCTATCTCATTGAGTTCACGCATGCGACGTTTGAAATAGTTATTGGTATCACGTTCGTCACCACCATTTTCTTGGCAAACACGTACCAATGTATGACGACGTTCTTCCTCCGTAAGCAGTTCACGGCTGCGTTCATCAAGAATGAAATCCATACCACCGATTCTAAGATCATCTTCAGTAATACTTACAGCATTGGAACGATTACGTACTTTATTTATCCATTTAATGGCCTCGCCTACTTGATTACTCTTGTAAAGAGCCTCTGCATAAAGTAAATATGTATCTGCCAAACGTAAATAAACAATGTCCGCATAGTGTCCATCATTAGCTGCATTAGCCAAAATAGGTGGAGTATAATCCCATTTACGAGTAGTAGGCCAATCATATTTTTTAATGGAAGTAGAAGTTAGCATGGCTGCATTAACCGTAGTATCAATAAGTGCAGTACCACCTAAATCAAATACCTTGGTTACATTGCCGGCAGCATCTACATCATTAATACTCCATACGATAGCATTGGCAGATACACGGTCATCTTGTTCTCCCATTCCTTTATAATTGTACAAACGAAGTGCTCCTCTGGAAGGAACTACACGTCCGGCTCCCTTACCACCATTAGCTTGCCAAAAGACTTGTGCAAATGAACCTTCACCACCGTTATTGATATAGTCCGGATTATGCTGGTTTGTCTTTTTACAATCGCCATCATTAGCATAATAGTTCTTATAAGTTGTAGTCATATAGACATTTGCAGTACCATAGGCACTATTCTCCTCTTCTGTGTTAATGAAAGCCAGTAACACCTCCGTATTTCCATCAGCATACATAGGAGTATAAAATACGTCAATAAAAGGACATCCATCATTGGAAGCATTACTACCAAAGCGTTGATTTATAAGGGAATATTCTCCACTTTCCACTAATGGTTTCAGTACTGAAACTGCTTTTTCAGCATTACCTTCTGCCAAATAAAGTTCACCCAAATAGTGACGTGCCACAGCACCAGAGACTTTACTATTATTAGAAGTACGCAAAGGAAGGTTATCGACTGCAAACTGGAAATCTTCTGCCATCACTTCGCGAATACTACTCAAGGAAGCACGGTCCCAATCATCACGATAATTCAATCCTGTAATTTCTTGTGTTGAAAGGGGCACTGCACCAAATGAATAGGTAAGGTGACGGTAAGCCCAAGCACGGAAGAAGCGAGCTTCGGCCAACACCTCATTTTTACGATTTTCAGCATCAGCACCACTTCCCCAGTTAATGCCATCATTGTCAGCTCTTGAGATAACCATATTGGCAGTGTTGATGATACGATATCCCCACTGGAAAATATTATTCCAAATAGCAAGATCAGTGTAAGTTATCTCTTTGGGATTGTAGAGGAACTTCATTTCCGCATGACTATTATTGGCCCATGAATTATCTACCCCTCCACCCCAGGCAGAATGCAGACAGAGCGCAATACTTCCTCCCATTGCATCAGCACGGCGATACTCTGCACGCATAAGACCATAAAGAGGCGTTATCATCGATTTAAATCCATTGTAATCTACAAGTAAATTTTCAGGATAAAGTGCATCACGAGGATCTTCCTTAAGAAACTTATCCTCATTACAGCCGCCCATAGTGAGCAATAATACTGTAAACACTAAGACATTGAAATATGTTATTTTTTTCATATGTGCAATTTCATTTTAGCTTTTTATGATATATTACTCTCATCAAATATCTAACTTTAGTCCAAAAGTGAACGAACGTACTGGAGGAGCAGCCAATTGATCATTGAGAAATTCCGGATCCATACCTGTCCAGCCAGTTATTGTAGCCAAATTCTTAATGTTCATGTAAAGATTGAGCCGTTTGATGAAAGTACGACGCAACCATTGTTGTGGGAAATTATAACCCAATGTAACGTCGGAAATACGTAAGAAATCTGTCTTTTCATAGAAACTGGCTCCCTCTGGATTCACATCACTATTCAAACTATTTTTCGGATAGCTATTCGTAGGATTCTCTGGAGTCCAAAAATCCACCAAAAAGCGGTTCTGGCGATATGAATTATGGCTTGTATCATACAAGGCATTCAGATGGGTTTGTCCTAACTGAGCCGTTAAGAACACACTCAGAGTGAAGTTTTTGTACTCAAAAGTGTTCATCAAACTCATATTTACTTTAGGAATAGCCGACCCTATAATAGTCTTATCAGCCGTTGTAATATCGTTACCATCTACATCAAGGTATTTCACATATCCAGGATACGAATTACGATAGTTAGGATCTTGCTGCCCTGTCGGGTTAGACGGATCAGCAATCTGCCATACACCGATAATTTTATAATCATAGTTCACATTGATAGGTTCACCAATAAACCACTTGGAAGCCACATCATCAACCGGCTTTCCATTAGCATCATACAAACCAACATCTACAATCTCCGAACGATAGTGTGAGAGGTTGAAAGAGGTGCTCCAGCTAAAACTCTTATGTGTAATGTTATTAGAAGTTATCTGGAATTCAAAACCACGATTACGGGTCTGTCCACGATTCTCAGTAATAGAGCCAGTACCATTAATGGTAGGAATAGAACGGGAAAGCAGCAAATCTTTGGTTTTAGACCAATAAATATCAAATGAACTCTGAATACGTCCATTCCAAAGTGCAATATCAAAGCCAGTATTAATAGATGTAGTAGTTTCCCAACCTAAACCGGGCGAAGCTAACTTCGACGGATAGAAACCAAACTGTGCAGTATGATCATCATTCAGATAATTGTAAGTTGAAAGATTAGGTAGTGTACTATAAGCACTGATAGCCTCATTGCCATTTTTACCCCATGACAAGCGATATTTCAGATTGCTAATGGTTTCACTTATAGGCTTGTCTTTAAAAAAAGATTCATTGGAAATATTCCATCCAATAGCGGCTGAAGGAAAAACGCCGAATTTAGAACTTTCACCAAAAGCGGAGTAACCATCACGACGAGCAGTAAGAGTTAACAAGTAACGATCATCATAAGTATAATTCAAACGCCCCATTTGTGAAATATGATTTTCTTTATAATAATTGGAATTACCAGACATTGTGGCAGCTTTAGAAATCTGGTAATAATACATCACATCATTGGGAAAATTCTTACCTTCCATTGTATTCTGTTCATATTCCTTGCTTTGAGCAGAATATAATCCTGTGAAAAATATACGATGTTTGCCAAATTCACGTTGATAAGAAATAATATTCTCCAAAATCCATTCTTCTGAATGCCAGTCATCAGTATTCAATACGCCATTAGCACTAGCTCCTTCGTAGGTATCCAAACCTTGATAATTCTTATAGGAGCTGTTTTGGTAAGTGAAGCCTGTATTCAATTTATAGCTCAGCCCTTTAATAAAGGGAAACTTTACCTCAAGCACATTATTAGTGATAACCTTTGCACGAATATCTTTTGTCTTATTATTAAGAGATCCCAACGGATTAATGCTGAAAGCTGAAGAGGAGTCCTCAGTAGCAGAAAGTGTAAGTGAACCATCCTCGTTATAAGCACGTCCCAACGGAACTTGTTTTATAGCCCGCCAAAAAGAAGCACTGCTACCACTACGATCGTAGCGACCTAACTGTGTAGTAGTAGAAAATTTCAACCAACTATTAAACTCCTGATCAAGATTGAAACGTACATTATAACGCTTGAACTCATTGCCTACCGCAGTTCCTTTCACATCCGTATAGTTCAATGAAATGAAATAGCTGGTTTTGTTAGCTCCACCACGGAAAGAAAGGTTATGCTGTTGTTTTATACCGGTCTGTGTTGCCAACTTCATCCAATCAGTACTCTGACCGGCAGCATACATAGCTAATTCAGTAGGAGTAAAGTTATCTAACCAAGGTTCAGGATTCTCTTCTGTAGGAGGAGTAGTATTGGTAGCCTTGAAAGCTTCAGATTTATACTTATAGAATTCTTTGCCATTCATCATACGAGGTAAATTGATAGGCTGGTCAATAGTAACATAAGTATCGTATGATACCGTCAATCTGTCTTTCTTACCGCGCTTAGAAGTAATAAGGATTACACCGTTAGAACCGCGAGCACCATAAATGGCTGCTGAAGAGGCATCCTTCAATACTTCTATACTCTCTACATCATTGGGATTGATTTCCGACCATGGACCATCAAAAGGTATTCCATCAAGAATAACAAGAGGTTTATTATCGGCCGTAATGGAGTTGTTACCACGAATACGTGTAGTAGTAGACGAACCTTCAGCATTACTACCCGTCACACTAATATTCAATCCTGGAACTGCTCCTTGCAAAGATTGAATCAAATTAGCTTGTGGGCGACTTTCAAGTACATCCGAGTTAACTGAAGCAACCGAACCTGTAAGATCACTTTTGCGCTGTACACCATAACCTACTACTACCACCTCATCCAGTGCCTGGTTATCTTCTTTCAGTACAATCTTTAACGATGATGCGTCTTTCACCTGCAATGTCTTGGATATATACCCAATGAAACTTATCTCCATTACCGCCCCCTTAGTCACTGAAGCGAGTTTAAAGTTTCCTTCTACATCGGTAATGGTGCCCGTACCCGTACCTTGTATCACTACATTGGCACCGATTATCGGTTCTCCTTGTTCATCTGTCACATTTCCGTTAATATTCCATGTCTGTGCATGAAGTGAGCTTGAAAGTGACAGCATCCACATAAGACAGACAAGCAAAATACCACTTGCGTCTCTCGATTTTTGTCTGGTTTTCATAAATTACATTTTTAAGTTAATAGGAACTTGTGTGTAAAAAATCTCGAGAGCAAAATTAGACAATGTAACAACCGATTATATTCACTGGTAGAGGATTTGGTAAATTCACAAAGTTATATATTACTGATTATCTTTCAATTACAGACAGACTCAATAGATTTTCAGTAGTGATTTAAATTAAATCGGTAATCAAAAACATGTATATAGATAATTGCCATTCGATAGTATTAAGCTATTGAATGGCAATTATCTATATACATGTGGGTAAAAAATGAGAGAAACGCTCAGTCTTCAAATTACTTTTTACAAACCTCTTTCACAGCTCGAAGAAATTCCTCCTTACTGAGCGAAGATTTATTTAAAGTTATAGAACGATTATTATATACGGTTTGCAGTGAACAGTGCAAAAATTCTGCAATCTTCTCACTATCCGTTACCCCCATTCGTATCAAAGCATGAATACGAAGTTCTGTATTAAGCCGCCCAGACTTCACTTCAATATGTTCTTCGGGACGTAGCAAACTATTGAAGTGCTCTACAAAATCAGGGTATAAATGTAGAATAATGGAATCAAATTTCTCATAAAAATCCTTCATTTCATCGCTCATGGTAGAAGTAGAACTAATCATCTTCTTTAAATCTTCAAGTTGCCCAGCCTTTAATTTACGGTTTAACTTTTTACGATACTCCTCCATACGGCAAATATAGGATGAACAAAGTTTGAATACCTGACCAATATACTCCTCCTTAATATAATTTGTGTCACGTAGAACCAAATTGAGCTTTTGCAGTTCACTATTAAGACTCTTCAATCTACCATTGGCCACATGTAGCTCAACCAAAGCTTTCCTACGTCTTCTTGTTTGCCTTCTCAAAAAGAAAAGAGCTATCAGCAATACAATAGTGAGAAAACTAATAAATAAAAGGAATAGCTTTAGCTGCTTCTGTTGCATATGATCACGTTCAATGTAGCTTTGATGTATCCTTCTCTGCAACTTCTGCTGATGAAGCAGTCGTACACGGCTCTTAAAAGTTATACCGATATCAGAACAATAAGTACTATAACGATAGGCTCGGTCCAACTGACCTTGTTCATATAAATAGGAAGCCAATGCATACAACGAACCAATATCACGATTCACAGCATATACATCAGCAATACCTGAGAGAATCATATTTTCCAGCCACTTGGTATGGTTGTGTTCTTTTTCATAAAGTAGAGCCAAGTTATAAGCTAAAATAGAATAATTACGACTATTAGGTAGAAGACGTTGTTTTTCCTTTTCCAACTCATCCCTAATGGCAATACGTTGTGCACCGGGAACATCTTGATATTTCCACACACGGCTATAAAGGTAGCGTGGCTCGTCAGGAGTGGCCGTCTGCAATACTGAATCTGAATATAACGCATAAAGTTGACCATAATGCTCATGTAATGCATCATCACCTAATGAATAGAGTTGCAACCGCGAGCAGAGAGTACGCATCTGACCATAATAACGCGAACGTAAGTAGCGAGGCATACTGGAAGAACAGAGTGAATGCATTACTTCAGAGGCTTGACTAAGCAAGCCATTAGCCGTATAAACAAAACCAATACCTAATAAAGATTCAATCTCACGATTCTTATCATGATATTGTCGTGCTAAATCAAGGCTTTGTGTAGTATACTTCATAGCCGAATCTGCATCATACACGCGATATTCTTGATAAATAGCCTGATTAAGTTCATACTGTTTCTCAAATGCCTTAGATTGTCTTAGTGAATGCTTCAACGCCTCTATTCGCTCCTCTTTCTGCAAAATAAGTTTATCAGAATTATCTATCAGACTATCTAATTGAGTAAACAATGCCTCATTTACCTTAGCAGCACTATCTGAGATATGCTGCTTGCATCCAGCACAAAAAAACAAATATAGTAAGAAGAATAGGTTTAAACAAAAATGGTTTTTCATATTTCTATACTCGTTGGTAGAATTCATTTATTTAATAAATGAATTAAAAAAGTTACATACATCTTTGATTTTTAATATCAAAGTTCTAATTACAATCAATTCTACACACAACTTGTATGCAATATTCGCAAGAATTCTCGACATCTGCAAACAATTAACTAGTAATTTGGCTGCTTAACATAGAAATAACCAAATACGAAACACAAAAGCATCCACTCTTCTATTATACTTATATTGTTACTCTTAAATGCTTAACATTAATGATTATTGGGAGAATAAGAGCAATCGCTCTTAGCACAATACCATTCTATTCCAAAACATTTGTAACATTTCTGTAACATGTATGACATTTCCCTGCAACACCAAACTCTTTCCTTTGCAGCCGGAAATAAAATACATGTCTATGGAAACAATTTATCTGGGTATCGTCATCTTTCTGTTCGTACTTGCGATTTTCGACCTCGTGGTAGGTGTCAGTAATGATGCGGTCAATTTTCTTCAGTCGGCTGTCGGAGCAAAGGCAGCATCTTTCAAAACCATACTGTTCATTGCAGGCATTGGCGTCTTCATCGGTGCGGCACTCAGCAATGGCATGATGGACATTGCACGACACGGCATCTATCAACCGGAGCACTTCTACTTTGCCGAAATCATGTGCATTCTGCTTGCCGTCATGTTGACGGACGTCGTGCTATTAGATGTCTTCAACACTATGGGAATGCCTACCTCCACCACTGTATCCATGGTGTTCGAACTGCTGGGAGGTACGTTCGCACTGGCGCTCATCAAGGTCTATAACAGCGATACATTGGGACTGGGCGACCTCATCAATACAGACAAGGCACTGTCTGTCATCATGGCCATTTTTGTATCCGTAGCCATTGCCTTCTTCTTCGGTATGCTGGTACAGTGGCTGGCACGTATCGTGTTCACCTTCAACTACAAGAAGAACATGAAATACAGCATCGCGCTGTTCGGTGGTATAGCTGCCACCAGCATCATCTACTTCATGCTGATAAAAGGGCTGAAAGACAGCTCATTCATGACCCCTGAAAACAAGCAATGGATACACGACAATACCGCATTGCTGATAACCGGTTTCTTTGTATTCTTCACCATACTGATGCAGATACTGCATTGGTGCAAGATAAATGTCTTCAAAGTAGTGGTTCTGATGGGTACTTTCGCCCTCGCTCTTGCCTTTGCCGGCAATGACTTGGTGAACTTTATCGGTGTCCCCCTCGCAGGATATTCCTCATTTATTGACTATACAGCCAATGGTACGGCCGCCGGCCCCGACGGATTCCTGATGTCCTCACTCCTCGGTGCAGCCAAAACCCCGTGGTATTTCCTTATCGGTGCAGGCGCCATTATGGTTTATGCACTCTGCACATCCAAGAAAGCCCACAACGTTATCAAGACTTCCGTGGACCTTGCCCGCCAGGATGACGGTGAAGAGAACTTCGGAAGTACCCCGATAGCCCGTACGCTGGTACGCTTCAGCATGACTCTGGCTAACGGAATATCCAAAACGATGCCTGAAAGCAGCAAGCGGTGGATGAACACACGCTTCCAGAAGGATGAAGCCATCATAGCCGACGGCGCCGCTTTTGACTTGGTTCGCGCCTCCGTCAATCTCGTATTGGCTGGTCTGCTCATCGCCTTGGGAACTTCCTTGAAACTTCCCCTTTCCACCACTTACGTCACCTTTATGGTAGCCATGGGTACATCGCTTGCCGACCGTGCCTGGGGACGTGATTCGGCGGTATTCCGCATTACGGGTGTGCTCAGCGTTATCGGCGGTTGGTTCATCACTGCCGGAGCAGCGTTCACCATCTGTTTCTTCGTAGCACTGATTATCCATTTCGGCGGTACGGTTGCCATCCTGGCACTGATTGGTCTGGCAGTCTTCATGCTGATTCGTAGCCAAGTGATGTACAAAAAGCGCAAGGAGAAAGAAAAAGGCAACGAGACCCTGAAACAGTTGATGAAGAGTACGGACAACAATGAAGTCATCGAATTGCTCCGCAAGCATACCCGTGAAGAACTGGTGAAGATTATGGAATTCACAGAAGAGAATTTTGAACGTACCGTCACTTCCTTCCTACACGAGAATCTACGCGGACTGCGTCGTGCCATGGGCTCAGTAAAATTCGAAAAACAACTCATCAAGCAGATGAAGCGTACCGGAACACTTGCCATGTGCCGTCTCGACAACAATACCGTACTGGAAAAAGGACTCTATTACTATCAAGGCAACGACTTTGCCAGCGAACTGGTGTACAGCGTAGGCCGTCTTTGCGAACCTTGCTTAGAGCACATAGACAATAACTTCAATCCGCTGGATGCCATTCAGAAAGGAGAATTTACAGACGTAGCCGAAGACATCTGCTATCTGTTACAAGTATGCCGCCACAAGCTGGAAACGAACAATTATGATGAACTGGAAACAGAGATTCGCAAAGCCAACGACCTCAACGGACAGTTGTCTCACCTGAAACGCGAAGAGCTGCAACGCATCCAAAGCCAGAGCGGCAGCATCAAAGTCAGCATGGTATACCTGACTATGATACAAGAAGCCCAGAACGTAGTGACCTACACCATCAACCTGATGAAAGTAAGCCGCAAGTTCCAAGTAGAAAAAGAAGAGTTATAAGTTATGAGTTATAACGCATGGTACATAACATGCAACTTATAACTCATAACTCCTTAAGCCCCATCTTCTCCGCCCGTTGCAACATAAATGCACGGGCGGCTTCGTATTCATTGGGAATGATGCCGTCCAAAATGGCATCCTTAATGGCACTCTTCAAGGCACCTACCTGCTGGCAAGGAGAAAGGCCGAAAGTCTTCATGATTTCTTCACCACTGACCGGAGGCTGGAAATTACGGATACGGTCGCGTTCCTCCAAATCCTTCAGCTTCTGGCGTACCAACTGAAAATTATTAAGGAAGCGTTTCTTACGCTCCATATTCTTGGAAGTAATGTCGGCTTCGCACAGTGTCATCAGGTCGTCTATATCATCACCTGCCTCAAACAAGAGACGACGCACTGCCGAGTCGGTCACTACATCATCCGCTATCACAATGGGACGCATGTGCAGGCTCACCATTTTCTGCACATATTTCATCTTCTCATTCATAGGGAGCTTCATCTTGCGGAAAATATCGGGTATCATCTTCTCGCCAATGAAATTATGGTTATGGAACGTCCAGCCCGCACGGGGTTCCCAACGCTTGGTGGCAGGCTTGGCTATATCATGCAGAAGAGCTGCCCAGCGTAGCCAAAGGTTGTCGGTCTTCTTGCTGATGTTGTCGAGTACTTCGAGCGTATGGTAGAAATTGTCCTTATGGGCGCGTCCATTGCGCGTCTCCACGCCTTGCAGCCTGACAAGTTCCGGGAATATCAGTTCCAGCAGACCACAGCGGTCCAGCTCAATGAATCCCTTAGACGGAATAGGTGACAAGATGATTTTGTTCAGTTCGTCTGCAATGCGTTCTTTGGAGATGATGGAGATGCGTTCGCGATTACGCTCCAGAGAATCGAATGTCTCATCGTCAATATAGAATCCCAGCTGGGTGGCAAAACGGACACAGCGCATCATGCGCAAAGGGTCATCACTGAAAGTTATATCAGGGTCGAGGGGAGTCCGGATGGTCTTTTCCTTCAAGTCTCCAATACCGCCAAAGGGGTCGACCAACTCGCCATAACGCACCCGGTTCAGGCAAACAGCCAGTGCATTGATGGTAAAATCACGGCGGTTCTGGTCATCCTCCAATGTACCGTCCTCTACAATAGGCTTGCGGGAATCGTGTGTATACGATTCTTTTCTTGCACCCACAAACTCAACTTCCGTACCATAGTACTTCAATTGTGCCGTACCGAAATTCTTGAAGACGGAAACATGCGCCCCACGCCCCAGACGCTTACCCAGCGCCTCGGCCATGGCAATGCCACTGCCTACCACCACCACATCAATATCCTTGGAAGGACGTTGCAGGAAAATATCACGTACATATCCACCGACTACGTAACATTCCAATCCCAATTCATCAGCCGTTTCGGATATCCGCTTGAATATATCATCACTAAAATATTGCTTCAGTTCTTCTGCCGTCAAATCTATCATAAATAATGCGCTAATGTAATGAATACGCAAATGTGTTAATGGTCTATTAGCACATTTGCACATTAAAATGCTGCAAAGATAAAGATATTATTTCTATTTTTGTGGACTCTAACTCCAAGAACAACAAATATGAAAAAAGTAATACTCCTTGCATGCCTATGCTGTACACTCTTCTCTTGCGAAGATGTGGAGAAGAAGGCTGGTGAAAAACTACAAGCTGCCCGCGAAGCGTTTGAACTCGGCAACTACAATGAAGCGAAGATTCTGATTGACAGCATCAAGATGCTCTATCCCAAAGCGTTTGAAACTCGCCGTGCAGGCATCGGCCTGATGCAGGAAGTGGAACTGAAAGAGCAGGAAAAGAGCCTGGTCTATCTGGACAGTATGCTTCAAGCCAAGCAAAAGGATTTCGATGCAATCAAAGGGAAATACACCTTTGAAAAAGATGCCGAATACCAGAATATCGGCAATTACCTTCATCCTTCCCAAGTGATAGAAAAAAATCTGCATCGCTCTTTCCTTCGCTTCCAGGTAGACGAAAACGGAGTCATGAGCATGACTTCCATTTATTGCGGACTCGCGCTGACGATGCTCGCGGCCCTGCTCACACGCTAATTTCATCAACCAAAGAGAAGTCTTTGCCAGTCTCCGGTTCCTGATAAGAATTTTTCACCTCGCATGAAAGCAATGCAAAAATACATACAAATAACAATAATAACTTCTTCATACTTTATTTATAAAAAGAACATATTTAGCACATTATCTCTACACAAACATACAGCATTTACAACTAATAAACAAATAAAAGACCAATAAAATCAAATAAATAAAATCATTCTAAAAACACCTCATATAATTCAAAGCTTACACAAAACAGAAATATATCAACATTAACTATCTATTACTTTTATGATAAATAAAGCAAAACCACCCACTACTTTTAGCAAGTACTTGATATTTTCAATAAAATTCCCCTAAATTTGCATACGATATAAATACCAACTAAATATGAAAACATTGAGAGTCCAAAACATCATAAGCCTGACAACTTGCTTTTTCCTGATTCTGGCAGTAACTATTTGTAAGGGAAACAAGTTCGGGAGCATTCTCTCCGATAAGGAAAATGCAACAGAAAACCCTATAGGAACTTCCGATATATTACGGCATACGGATGAAGGAGTACAGATAATATCAACCCGGCAAATAACGAAAGATATCAACGGATATGGAGGAAATGTCCCTCTTGAAATCTATATGCAGGATAACCGCATTACAAAAGTGGTGGCATTGGAAAACTCTGAAACACCCAGCTACTTTGCCAAGGTACGAAGCAGTGACCTGCTGCAACAATGGAATAATCTATCACCGGAAGAAGCAATCAATAAAGAAGTAGACGGAATATCCGGAGCTACAGAGTCTTCGGTAGCTATTATCCAGTCCATCCACAGGGCAATGGAATATGCAAAGAAACATCCGGCCGACAAGCCTGCAACTGCTTTCAGTTTTGACTGGATACTTTTCCTGGGTTTACTGGCAGGCATTGCACTGTGCACCTTGATTATTGTATATTTCTCCAGAAAACCTAAAGGGCAAATGACACAATATGTACTGAACACTTTCAGTCTTGCCTTGGTTATAGTAGTAACTGCATTATCTATTCAACCGAGACCAAATCAACCTAATAAGATGGAGGAACCTATTATGAAACAAGATGATAAACTTTCCGTTCTTGAAGCCATACATGCAAGAACCAGTATCCGCTCTTATCAGCCACAAGAAGTAGAGGATGAAAAAATAGAGCAGCTGTTAAGAGCTGCTATGGCTGCTCCCACAGCAACCAATAAACAACCTTGGGCTTTCATTGTCATTAGGGATAAAGAGATTCTAAACGAATTGAGTTCTACCCTTCCTTATACCAAAATGGCAAAGGATGCTCCACTGGCCATCGTAGTATGTGGAGATTTAAATAAAGCTATCAGTGGTGCAGGTATGGAGTACTGGGTACAAGATGCTTCGGCTGCAACAGAAAACCTACTGCTGGCTGCACAAGGTTTAGGATTAGGGGCCGTATGGTCAGGAGTTTATCCTATGGAAGAACGGATAAAAGAAGTACAGAAAATACTCCAACTGCCCAAAGACATTATTCCCCTGAACGTAATTCCAATCGGTTATCCGGCTGAGAATCCACTTCCGAAAGATAAATGGAAACCGGAAAATATTCATTTTAACCGCTGGACAAAGGACAAATAAGAAGTGGCTTTCCTATTCATCCATATCATCCAGATGTATTTCCAATGCCTTCACCGAAATATAAATCTCGTATACAGAAATAGCCAGAGAAATAATCAATAACACCATTGCCAATCCAAAAATATAGATGGATACAAGATAGAGCTGTATATAAATAAAGAACATACTTACAACACACAGCAACAGACTGCCTGTTCCTGTCACCTGCATGGCACGCGTCAGATACAAGCGTTTTCGAAGATTGGCAATCTGCGCTGCAGTCACTGATGAATGGTTCGCACGATACTGTTCCTTCAATGCACGTACCAATTGGGCATACGACATGAACCGATTGGTATATGCCAGCATAATCAATGAAATCGCTGAAAACAGTAGAGCCGGAGTAGTTAGATCTATTTCCATATATCTTATGCATTAGAAAGTTATCACATTATTTCAAAGGATTACTTTTCACCCCTTCAAAAGTTATCTTAACCGGATTGATATATCCATGCTTATCAAAAGTCATTTCATCGATGCAGGTTGCACGATGGTTCCCGTCTGTCTCAGTTAACGGACGACGATGGTAAATGATATAATACTTATCAGATTTTGGTTCATGAATCACAGAGTGATGTCCAGCTCCGGTAGCAATCTCCGGATCTTGCTGTAGTATTTTGCCAATACGCTTAAACGGACCAAAGGGATTATCTGCAATGGCATAAGCCACTGAGTAGTCAGGACCACCCCAACCTCCTTCCGACCACATAAAATAGTACTTCCCATCGCGAATGAACATGAAAGGACCTTCCGTATAATTTTCCGGCGTAACCTCCCTGTAGTAAGTTCCGTCTTCAAAAGGTAAAAGTCCCGTAAAGTCATCCTTCAGCTTAACAACGTTACATCTTCCCCAACCTCCATAATACATATAATATGAACCATCTTTATCCTGAAATACAAACTGGTCAATCGGTTGAGCACGATTATATATCTTATCTATGAGTGGCCGACCTAAATAATCCTGATATGGTCCCTCCGGTCTGTCTGCCACACCGACACCGATACCACCGTACTCATTATCATTCTGAATATCATTACCTCCAAAGAACAAGAAATACTTATTATCCTTCTTAACAATAGCGGGAGCCCACATAGCACGCCATACCCATTTCACAGCCTTATTGTCAATGATACGTTCATGCTTAGTCCAATTTACCAAGTCTGTTGAAGAAAAAGCATCCATGAATATTTGTTTCTCATATTTATCAGAATAAGTGGGAAATATCCAATATTCATCGTTCAGGATAATACCTTCGGGATCGGCATACCATCCTTCAAAAAGAGGATTACCTGACATTTGAACCGGTTGCTTTACACCACAGGACTGAAGTATTAACATCACAAAAATGAGTAATAAATAATAAGTCTTCATATATCTGATCTTTTAAAAGGATAAAATATACATTCTATTGTCTCACATATTTTCCACAAAATAAAAGAAAAAAAACGGAAGAATATAATTTCCCTTTATAAAAAGCACAATGCCTAAAGCAAGACTTCAATTTGTGGTTACAAGTAAAGTTTAGCTTTAGGCATAAAAGGACTCTCCAAAATGAGAAATCAGGAATTACGTCCTAATCTACTTCTTATCATAAATTCCATTAGAGAATTTTCCATAAGCCATCACCTGGTTCGTATCAGGGAAGTGTACAATCTCCGGAAGATTATTCGTGTCGAAATCAATATAAACCAGCTTTTCCGTATCCGATCCGTTGCGAATAACATGCGCACCTTCCGGACCCGCAGGAAAAGTAATTGCATCACCGGCTTTCACTGTAACATCTCCATTGATGGTACGAACGATACCTGTACCGCTGATAATATAGAACACCTCTTCATCCGTTTCATGATAATGGTATCCATAGGCAAAACTACCCGGTTCCACTTCTACAAAGTTCACACGGCACTGGTTCACATCCGCCTGCGCAACAATCGGTTTCACTGTAAATTCATTACCATCCTGGCTAATTTTCTGACCTTCTGCGGTCCTGTAATTCTTTACTGCAAGTTCTTTCATTGTCTTTTTGTTTTTAAATTGTTTATAAGATAGTTGCATTCATCAGTTTTTTCACTAACTTCGCAAATGTAGTCAGTGACTTTCCGACAGTGCAAAGCTATTCACTATTTTACTTATAAACAAGAAGTTACAAATAAGTAAGATAGTTTCCTAAAGGTTACTTTTGCTGAAAAGCAAGAGTTTAAAAATGAAGAAAAAGAGAAAATAATTAATTATAACCTAATCACATGAGTATGAAAACAAGAATTACCTCTAATCGTATCACAGAACTACGCCCGGACGAGATATTCGTTTTCGGTAGTAACCTGGAAGGCGCACATGGTGGCGGAGCCGCTTATCTGGCATGGAAAAAATGGGGAGCCATCTGGGGACAAGGAACCGGATTGCAAGGACAAACCTATGGTATTCCGACTATGCACGGAGGGCCGGGAGCCATCAAACCTTATGTAGATGAATTTATCCGCTTTGCTAAAGAACACTCACAATACACTTTCCTTGTTACAGAAATAGGATGCGGCATTGCCGGTTTTGCCCCAAAAGAAATTGCTCCTCTATTTAAAGAAGCTGCAAACGTGCCCAATATCCACCTGCCTCAGCGTTTCTGGGATGTACTGAATGCAAAATAAAGTCTTGCCCGCCTTCTGCCCAAAGCCAGTAAAATACTGGAAAGGGAACAAAGAGAGCAGATGACAAATATTACCCCCTTGGAAACCAGAATGTTTCCAATACCTACTAAAGGAGAGACAATGCCACCAAACGAAAAGCAGACAGCCCCAAACAATGCCGAGGCTGTCCCGGCATTGTCGCGCTCACACTCCATAGCCAACGCAGTAGATGTAGTGAACGTCATTCCCATCATAAAGAGAACTGTCAGCAACAGGAGTTCATAAATCCAGAAACTACAACCTAAAGCCAATGCGGCACATTTGAGCAAAGAGACCTACCTATTTTATTCAAAGCTATCCAATATAAGAACAAAAAAATCTCAACTTAGCCTGTGGCTTCCAATTTCTTGTCCATACGCAACTCATGCTTCACAAAACGGCGAATAGAGCGATAAGTAGGATGCAGTACTTTATACGGCCGAATGTCACTCTCGTAAACCAAGAACACCAACAGACAAAACAAAGCTAACAGAATAAGCCAGCCGTACAGCTCTTTCATCGAAATCATCAGGGCCTGTTGTTGTACAACACCATATAGTTCTCCTGCAGATATCCGGCTGACAAAAGGGTTCACATGATCTAACCCAGCACCCAGCAGCATTGCATTCTTCTTCATAGCCCCATTCAGAGCATGTCCTAAAATGGCCGTGCCCAGAGCTCCACCAAATCCGGCACTGACAAACGACTGCACAGACACCGCCTGGAAGAAATGCTGGAAGGGAACACGAGACAGCACTGTAAGGAAGCAAATAGCTATCATCACATACCCGAAGCTACGTAGAAACAGCGGTATAAACAATGTTTCCTTCGGCAAAGCATACTCAATGCCGAAATAGAAATACATCAGATATCCGGTAATGGAAGAAAATGCAATCACCGTCATTGTCTTATAACGCCATTTGCGACGGGAGAAAGTGAAGAAGGTAAAGCCTGCTCCCACAACAATCCCCAGCAGTACCACCCAGTTGAGTGAAATTACATTCAAGGCATCATACCCCAATATACCTTCCATATAAACATGTTCGAACAGATGTGATGGTGCCAACAAAATATCTATTACTATATATAGTATAAAGGGAAGCCAAACAGAGCGATACGTCCACGTCTTCAAAGCAATAAACGGATGGCGGATGAAAGATGCACGCCACAGGTTCAATACAAGAATCAGCGTACCGATGATAGTTGCCACCCGTACCTGGAAAGATTGATACCAGTCATAATGTTCCCCATACACACAGACAAAAAGGATACACAACAGCACAAGCCCCCACATCAAAGCCCCCAACCAATCGATACCGAACAACGGTAATTTCGGCAAGGAGCGATAACTACGGAATAACCACAATGTAACCAGCATCACCAATAGCAATAAACCAATAATCAACCAGTGCATATACTCCCACTTCGCCCAGAAGGCCGTATAGATTGTTACCAATCCCGATAGCTGAATACAACTCTGCACCAGCAAGTAGATAAAACAGAAGAATACCGATAAATCCCGTTTGGGAGTAAGCCATAATTGAATGGTAGAATTACATTCGAACGTGGCCCACATGCGGAAGATACCTGCAAAGAAACAGGTGATTACCAGCACGGGAATACTATGTGTATGCATACATATCAGATTAGAAATAATCAGGGCAATGCTGCACGTCATCAACGAAGCCTTCGAAGTAAAACGGAACTTCAGGCGGAACATGATGGCAAATGTCAACCCCATGCCCACCATAGAAGCATAACCTGCCATCATAATGTCCTCCTGCATTAATGCCGTAGAGCCAACCATCTCATTGACTGCCGCCAAATAGAGACCACCGGAGAACTGGAAGACTATGACAAAGGCAATGATAATCCAGGGGCGCAGTTTAGGAGGTACAAAATCACGGATAGCCGGAATGGAAAAAGGTCCTGTTTCGTGCATAATATCAATAGTTTACTACACACTCCACATTCATACCGGCACGCAGGCGCTCCATATCTTCCGGACGGTTCCCGGTAGAGAACTCAATGCGGATAGGAACACGTTGTTCCACCTTTACGAAGTTCCCTGCGGAATTGTCCTGCGGTAGAAGAGAAAAACTGGCACCCGTAGCACGGGAAATAGATTTCACAATACCCTTAAAAATAATTCCGGGCACGGCATCCACTTCTATTTCTACCGGCTGACCTTCCCGGATATAGGTAGTCTGAGTTTCTTTGTAATTGGCTACTACCCATCTTTCATTTTCGTCAACAATGTCAACCACAGTCTGCCCGGGTTGTAGCAACTGCCCTTCCTGAATATCTTTCCGTCCGGTAGTTCCGTCGCAGGGAGCAAGGATAACGGTATAAGAAAGATTCAGACGCGCCAATTCCAAAGCAGCCTGTGCCAGTTTGATACCTGCATCTGTTTGTTCCAGACGATGGGTCTGTTCCTGCTTTACTAAAGTTGTAGATTGGCGCTGACGAAGCAGAAGTTCATAACGTGCCTTGGATGCTTCGTAATCTGTCTGCACAGCATCGTACTGTTGTTTGGTGACAGCATCCTGTGCCAGAAGGTTTTTATATCGGTGGTATTCACGCTCGGCATTGTCCAGGCGAACTTTAGCTTCCTGTAAACCTGCATCGGATACGGCAATATTATTCTGAGTGGTATGTACCGTGGTGGCCACTGCATTCTTTCCCGAAATAGCATTCTGAAAATCAGCCTCAGCCTGTGCCAGACGGAAACGGAACTCGGAATCTTCAATCAATGCTAAGGTGTCACCTTTACGCACTTCCTGGTATTCATCGAAATAGATCTTCTTGATAAAGCCTTGCACGCGGCTGTTGACGGGGACAATCAGCTGTTTTACCTGTGCATTGTCAGTATAAGCTACACTGCCGAGGTGGACGAAATGAGAGCATACCCACACCAGCCCGGTAATAAGTAAGAGACTAACTACTACGTTATAAATCAGTTTTTTCTTTTTGCGTTCCATATCTTATTTAATTCATTAGTTTTCATTCATATATAATTGCCGACAATTTACAAACATCCCGCTGTCTTCTTCAGCTTATAGAGGTTGAAAAGTATATTAATCTGTGCATTCACCAATTGCAACTCCGCATTCAACTTAGAATTACTGGCATCCAGCATATCAGTAATCAATGCCAGATCATTCAAGTAGCGATTATTCACCACACTGTAATTTTGTGCCGCCAGTTCCAGACTCTTCTTTTGCGTATCACAAATGGTAAAAGCCTCATAAAAACGGATGTATGCCGCCTTCACTTCTGTCCGTACATTCTCCTGTAACAACAAATCATTCTCCTGTGCACGCCGGGTGGACAGGCGTGCCAGACGGATTTTCTTCCCGGACTTAAAGGTGGAAGCTATATCGAACTTCAACCCTATGCCGACATACCAGTAATTCAGATTCTTGTTAATAGGCGGCACTTCAATCGTAATGGGTCCGTCCAGTTTATCACCGGCAAAGAGAGCTACGGATGGTAAGCGTTCCGCCTTCGCAATCCGTTCATTATATTCTGACTGCTTGATATTCAGTTTCATCTGTTGCAGCACAGGAGAGCTCAATACTGCCGTCTCCTGCCAATGTGCCTCTTCCGAAAGTTTGGGAAGTCTCCCCAGCAAAGTAGTATCCACACCAATCACCGTTTCTTCGGGTAAGCCGAGTACGGTGGTCAACTGATTATTTAAAATGAGGATACTATTCTCAATCTGCGTCAATGCCAGTTCCAGGGATTTCAATTGTAATTCATAACGAGTGATATCATTTTTCAAAGCCAATCCCTGCGACTGCTTGGCATTGATATCTTCCACCAGTTTCCGGGTTTGCTCTATATTCTTCCGATATACTTCTGCCTGATTCTGTAGTTTGTACATCTCCAGATAATTTCCTACCAGTAGGAAGCGGATATCCTGCCTGTTCTTCTCTTTATCCAATTCTGCCAGTTGCTGCTGCAATTTAGCAATGGCAATCCGGCTTGTGATGGCTCCACCTGCATAGATGACCTGCGAAGCCTCTATTGCAAAGTTATTGCCGAAGTGCGGCATAGCAGCATTCTCACCGTTTGTAAAATCACGGTCTGCCAACCAGGCATCGCCCAGATAGCTTGCCGAAACGGATACATCAATCGAAGGAAGTTGCGCATTTTTAGCCACCTTCACCGCCTGCCCGGCTTCCTCTTCTGCTAAACGGAATGTACGGATACTGCGGCTATTGGCATCCGCCATCTCAAACATCTCTTCAATTGTCATCTTCTGAAAGGTTTGTGCAGATACAACAGAGATGTTCAGCGCCCAAACAAAGACAAATAATTCTTTTAATCTTTTCATAATGCCTATTAAATTGTTACCTCAAAAACGGCTGCAAAGGTCGGATTAATTCTTTGCTAAGAGAAATCCGAAATTTGGCAAAGTTGGTTTAATTTGGAGATTTCAAAGGTTTCCGCTACCTTTGTGCTGCAATAAAATCACCTCCAATGACCTCTTCCATACGTATAAAAAACATCTGTGAACTCCCTATCATCAGTGGTAGCAGGAATGATACACGAAAGAAAATCAGTTGCATCACCATTGGCCAACGGGAAGCAGAAGAACAATTTTCATCAGACATTCACTTGGATGCCTTTATTATCTTATTGGTTTTATCCGGAAAAGGACGTACGGTAATCAACTACAAGACGTATGATATTCAAGCGGATACCCTCCTACTTCTGTCTTCTGCCCATTTGTTCCATTTTGGAGAATGCAGTGATGATTTCCAGTGCCAGTGCCTCTTTGTCAGCAAAGCTTTTACAGATGAGATGGATTCCACCGATATGATTTACCGACGGACTAAATATGGCGTACGATTATACAACGAACCGGTAGTTCCCCTGGAGCACTCACATGCCGGCTTATTAGCCGAAAGGCTGATCAGCATCAATAAGAACATAGACCGGACAGAGCATTTCTATCACAAAGAAGTTATCCTGAACCGCCTGTTCGCCTTTTATCTCGATTTAAGCGATATCCTTGAACGAACTAATCTGCCACATACGGATGGTTGCTTGACCCGTTATGAAAGTATCATCAAATCATTCATCGAGTTACTGGCAACTCATTATCGCAAAGAGCATAAAGTGGATTTTTACGCCGCCCAGCTGAACTTATCCGCCCATCACCTGACGCAGATAGTGAAACTCGTAACAGGGCAAAGTGTAAGTGACTTCATTTTTGAAATGTTATTCAGTGAAGCCCGTAACTTGTTAACCCACTCCAAACTTTCCGTACAAGAAATCGCTGCTACCCTCAACTTCTCCGACCAGTCTTCTTTTGGGAAGTTCTTTAAACGGAAAGCAGGTATATCGCCAGTTGATTTCAGGAAAGATGTACTGTCTGTTGAAGAGGGATGAATTGGCAAAGCGAGAAGAAAGGAATGAAGTTACGAGCTACAAGTAGCTGCACTATATATCACAGGTTGTTATCCTGCTATCACTTTATCACCCTACCACCTTATCACACTTTGTTCATAACCCTACAGAAATGAACTAAATGCAATAGCTAATTCCTTTCTTAGGCATTCCTATGCTTTTTCCCTTCCAACGGTTAGCCTTTTCCATCCGAACGTTTATTCTTTCCACCGTGGAGTTTCTTTCTTTCCACCATGGTGGAAAGAAAGTTTCCCCGTGATGGAAAGCAACTTTCTCCATGGTGGAAAGAATAAGTACCTACTACAATTTTCCTTAACCGTCGCAGCGAAAAGGGATAAAAGTGGCGATGCAGCGGCTTAACCTCTGAAACTTAATATTATTTATGCGGATAAGGAGTTGGATTGTGTTCATATAGGGAAAGGAAGGAATAAAAGAGTGATAAGGTGGTAGAGTGATAGCGCCTTATCACCTTATCACCCTACCACCTTATCACATTTTTTCTTGACATGGAATAGAATCACTTCCTTCATTTGGCTAAAATACGGGGCTATAAGTGACCCTGACCCTAAATTGGCCTCTTAGTTTTTTTATTTGTAAATTTTCAATGTATTGATAATCAGTGGGTAATAGCTGTTTAAAACTCCTGTTTATTAAATAAAATGATGTATGTCTTTCAGGGAATATTAGAGTGTATTCTTTATATTTGCTGGCTGAAAAAACTTTATAACTGTAGTCTGAAAGGGGATTTCTTGAGCGCACATAAATGATGCCTGGCTATATTCAGAAGATGTCTTTAAATCTGTAGTGACTTTGCGGTATAATTGCTTGATGATGGGCTTCTTTTTATGTACTTTTGTGGCATACACATTTATAAATGCCATGAAATACTATAAACAAACATTATACATATTGTGCGGATTGCTGCTGACTACTGTAGGCTTGCTTGTGTACTCGCTGTACCTAAGTGGGGTGGAAAATCAGAGGAAAGATAAAATGACTGCTGAAATGCTGTTGAAGGATGCAGCAACAGCCTGGGTGAGTCAGGAGCTTGAACAACAGAGAGTACCATTTTATTCAGCAGGCGGTAGTAGTGAAGAGAAGATTTCCAAACGTCGCATTGTAACAGCAACAGGAGTCTCGACGGACATCTCTATGTGGAGAAGGTTGAGGGCGCACTTCACGATGTGACA
>OGZW01000413.1_pt1 | contig 33649 bp, 20 predicted proteins | sample 1577001 | NCBI WGS metagenome assembly OGZW01 (sample SAMEA3541519, study PRJEB24748) | human gut metagenome | biome: human gut; feature: human-associated habitat; material: faeces | place: China | collected 2012 | reverse complement strand
CGCTGACCTCTTGACTGCCAGTCAAGCGCTCTCCCAGCTGAGCTATACCCCCATGTAAGGGGTGCGCTGAGTAATTTCTTATTCAATTAGTGCGGGGGTTGTTTACCGCTTCAACCGGGCTCCCAGCTGAGCTACGCCCCCAAATCATCTGCTGATAACGACTATCAACAGGATGATTATATACCATTTTTTACAGTCTGTCAACACAAAAAGGTAAAGTTTTTTATACGATGCCGAACAGGCGTCTGCCGTTTTCGGTCGTGATACGTTCGACATCCTCGACCGGCATTCCTTTGATCTCTGCAATCTTCTCGGCCATTCGGTAAACATAGAGTGACGAATTTCGGCGACCTCGGAACGGCTCGGGCGCCATGTAGGGCGAGTCGGTTTCGACCATCAGCCGTTCGATCGGTACCTCGCGGATGACTTCGATTGCTTTTTTCGCATTTTTAAAGGTGATAACGCCGGTGAAGGACAGATAATAGCCGCGCTCAAGTAGCTCACGCGCCATTTCAATGTGACCGGCATAGCAGTGATATACTCCGATCACATCGGGATAGCGGCGCGTGATCTCCATGCAGTCGGCGTGGGCATCGCGGTCATGGACAATAACCGGCAGCTTCAGCACCGGGACAATCAGGATAAAAACCCATCATATTGAAAATAGCCCAAGTGGACATAGTGCCTGTATCATCGTTACCGGGAATACCATCAGGAGCATTTTTGAAATACTTTTGTAGCAGACGATGGAGTTCCTTCTGCGTACGCCATTCCTCCCCTTTAAAATAAGAGAAGAGATGGGCATAAGCAATGTCAGGCTCATTAGCCGGATCATAAAGGCCCTTATCAAAAACTTGCTGAAGTTTATCGATAAAAGGTTTCCTACCTCCCATCAGACGGGCAAGTCCTTTCACATCATGAGGTACATAGAAAGTATAGTTCCAGGCACAACCTTCATGAAAACCGGGATTCGGTTCGAAATTTTCTCCTTGCCGCGGATTGAAAGGTGTATAGAATTGTCCATCCGGCAAAATGGGGCGGAAAGTGCCGAATTCTTTGCTATAATAATGTTTATAACCCAAAGAACGATTATAAAAAAGACGCGCATCCTCTTTCTTGCCCAAAGCATCTGCCAACAGGGAAAGAGAATAATCCGCAATGTAATACTCCAATGCATGAGAGACCGAATTATCATACTGTTCACGCAAAGGAACATATCCCAATGACATATAATCATCATTATCCGGCCTCAGCAAATTCTCGGTACCGGGCAAAGTGGCAGATTTATACATAGCTTCATAAGCCAGATCGATATCAAAATCGCGTAGGCCTTTCAACCAGGTATCAACGATGACAGGAATAGACGGGTCACCCTCCATAGTTAACGTCTCACGCCCGTAAAGTTCCCACTTGGGTAGCCAACCATGTTCGCGATACATATCGAGCATGGAACGCACCATTTGTAACTGACGTTCGGGGTAAACCAATGTAAGGAGTTGGTGAACGTTACGGTACGTATCCCAAAGCGAGAAAACAGTGTAACGGCCTCCATTGGTAGTCAGTATTTCATTACTCTCCATAGCAGGATATTGCCCATTGACATCTTGCAAGATATTGGGATGTATCAATGTATGATAAAGGGCAGTATAAAAGACTGTTTTCTGTTCTTCCGTCCCACCTTCGACAAGGATACGCGAAAGGTCTTCATTCCAACGCATACGGGCATCTGCCAATACCTGACTGAAATTCTTTCCACTTTGTTCTGTATCCAGATTCAGGCGGGCATTTTCGATGCTGACAAAAGAAACTCCCATTTGTACTTCGATCTGTTCACCTTCCGTCGTGTTGAAAGTAAGAAAAGCACCGATATCATCTCCGGCAATTTCCTTACGATAACGGGTATAAAGTTTGTAGTGTCCATTGTCAGGATCCCATTCAGCTTCAACTCCGGTCATGGGACGCTGTTTTTTCCAATAACCGCTGGATACCGGCTGCTTGTTGACACGCATTACAAAATAAATGGGAAATATTGCCTGGGGGTTATAGCAGAAAGTTCCCAATAACTTCATGCCTTCAAATTCGGTGCCACTCACCTGTTTCAGGAAAGCACCGGTTTCATTCGTCAGTCCTTCACCTAAATTCAGTAATACATGACTTTGTCCGGCAGGAAATGTGAAACGTGAAACACCCGTGCGGGGAGTGGCAGACACCTCGGTCTTTACATTATAGCGAGTGAGGAAATTACTGTAATAGCCCGGAGAAGCCTGTTCATCCTTATAACGACTTCCGTACTCCTTGTAATCTACGGACAATTCACCCGTAGTAGGCATCAGCAATAAAGATCCCAGTTCGGGACACCCCACACCACTTAGATTGACATGCGAATATCCGGTAAAAAAGCAATTGTGAAACTCGTAAGGAGTAGACCACCAACGGGCATCTTTATCATACTTGTTATCTTCCGATCCCATCACATTGAAAGGAACCACGGACATCATTCCATTGGGACAAACCGCTCCCGGATTAGTAGTTCCGAAGTTAGTGGTACCGATGAAAGGATTGACATAGCTTATAGGTAAAGAACCCTCTCCACCTCCGGCAAACACCGGAAGCAGACAAAGGGCAGAAAGTGTGTAAGCCAATAAAATACGTTTCATAGCCGACTGATTCTTTAAGGAATTAACTATACAATGCTGTTTTTCTTCGTAAATTCTATGATTTCCGAAATATAACCAAAGGCCATACCTACAACAGTATCGGCAGCGCCATAATATACTGCCACTTTATCTCCATCCTGCAAAGAAGCACAAGGGAATACTACATTGGGCACATCTCCCTGCAATTCATAAGGAGCAGCAGGAGCAAGCAAGTACGGACGTGTGCGATACAATACCTTTGCCGGATTTTCTTTATCAAGAATAGCCGCTCCCATAGAATAGCGGAAACCGTTGCAAGTAGTAATAACTCCATGATAGAATATCAACCAGCCCTCTTCAGTAAGGAACGGTACAGAACCGGCACCTATCTTCGTACACTGCCATGCACTTTCAGGAAAGGGAGTAACTTTCATCACACAACGGTGTTCTCCCCAATATTTCATGTCCGGACTATAACTGATGTAAATATCTCCAAACGGTGTATGACCGTTATCGCTCGGACGGCTCAACATAGCATATTTACCATCTATCTTCTGCGGAAAAAGCACCCCGTTACGGTTAAAAGGCAAAAAGGCATTTTCGCACTGGAAGAATTCTTTGAAATCGAATGTATAGGCAATACCGATAGTAGGTCCATGATAGCCGTTGCACCAGGTAATCCAGTAGCGATCTTCAATCCAGGTGACACGTGGATCGTATTTATACTCGGATTCTATCATCTCCGTATTCCCCGCCTTGAAACAGATAGGCTCATGGTTTATCTCCCAATTGATTCCATCTTTACTAAAGCCCGCAAAGATATTCATCTGCACTGCCTTATTATCACAACGGAAGACACCGGCAAATCCATCCCCGAACGGAACTACCGCACTATTGAAAATACTGTTGGAAGTCGGAATGTGATAGCGTCCGATAACCGGGTTTTTAGAGTAACGCCACATAACGTCTGTACAACCTTCCGGGCGTTCTTCCCAAGGCATATTCATCATCTGTTTCATAATTCTTCTATGTTATTAGTTATATATTTCATTGATTCTTCTTTTCATCCGGATAGGTGAATGGCACAAAATAAGTGATCAGAAATGCCGGAATAGTAGCAAACATCGTAAAAATAAAAAATGCCTTATATCCCAACGCATCACTAACAAAACCACTGATAGATCCCGGAAGCATCACTCCCAGATTCATGATGCCCGAAGCAAAGGCATAATGGGCCATCTGATGTTTGCCGGGAGCCACTTGCTGCATCATAAACAGTGTCAGACCTACGAATCCGAAACCATATCCGAAGTATTCAAGCACGATGGCACCGCCTATCAACATACCATTCTCCGGCTGATAAATGGCCAGCAATGTATAAGCCAGAAACGGCAGGTTGAAAACACAACACAACGAAAACAATGTCCGGCTCAGTCCTCTGTGAGAGATGTAATACCCTGCCAATAGGGATCCCAATACAAAAGCAGCTGCCCCGTAAGTACCATAATACAGACCTATCTCCTGTTCTCCCAGTCCCAAGCCTCCAACAGAGCGTTCCGCCTTTAAAAACAACGGAACAATCTTCATGACAAAGCCCTCGGCCAAACGATAAAGAATGATAAATGCCACATAATACCAGATATGCTTCTTCTGAAAGAAAGCACGGATAACTTCCACCAACCGGTTCCAGGTTTCCCTGCCGGATGCTGCGCCTGTAGCTGCAGTTCCTCCCGAAGGCAACATACGCACATGATATACTCCCAAGAATACCATTACAGCAGCCAGAATCAACATGACTGTCATCCATGCTTGCACAGTCGCTTCATGGCGGACAGCTTCTTCCGTCCCCTGAACTCCTCCGAAGTATTTCAGCAACCAGCCTGCCAACCAAACCAGTCCGCCGGATGCAACAATTTTAGCAATATTATAGAAAGCACCTTGCCAACCGATATACTTGGCCTGATCCTGCTTATTCAGTTCCGACATATAAACACCATCTGTTGCAACATCGTGTGTCGCCCCGCTGAAAGCAATAACCGCCAACAAAGCAATACACACGGCAAAGAAAGCCGGAAGATGCAACGCCAATGCTACCAGGGCAAAACCTGCCCCGGTAATCAATTGTGTCAGCACCACAAAGAACTTTTTCGTCTTGAACATTTCCAAGAACGGACTCCAAAGGAATTTCAGTGTCCAAGGTAGCATTATCAGCGATGTCCACAGAGCAATCTGTGCATCACCAATCCCCAATCCCTTGAACATCAGCACAGACACCATATTCAGTACAACAAAGGGAAGCCCCATGGCAAAGTAGACGGTGGGTACCCAGGAAATCGGATTACGACTATTTTGATTCATACCTATTGACTAAATCATTCTGCTTCACTTCAGAGGAACATTCCCCATCGTCAGTTCCAACGTACCACCATCTACTATATCCTGATGCGTAAAGAAAGGCTTATCCAACTTCTTTCCATTCAGTACCATACTCTGCACATACTTGTTCTCGCGACTGTTATTATGTGCTATGACAGTGAATGTCTTACCATCTTTCAACTGAATGGTAGATTTTTCGAATAATGGGCGACCGATAGAATAAATCGGTTTACCCGGACATACCTGATAGAAACCCATAGAATTGAGAATGAACCACGCAGACATCTGTCCACAATCCTCATTGCCCGACAATCCGTCCGGATCATTAAAATAAAGGGTATGTAATATTTGATCCACCAGTTCTTGTGTCCGCCAAGGTTGATCCACATAGTTATACAGATGAGTAATATGATGACTTGGTTCATTGCCATGTGCATATTGTCCTATCAAACCGGAGATATCAGCAGAAACCATATCACCCTCCAAAGCTGAATCGGCAATAAACAAAGAATCCAGTTTACCGATAAAGGCATCACGTCCTCCCATCAGCTCCACTAATCCATCTATATCATGAGGCACAAACCAAGTCCATTGCCAGGCTGTACCTTCGCAATAGTCGTCACTACGGTGATTGGATGAACGGGGATTGAAAGGAGTACGCCAATTACCTTCACTGTCCAGTCCGCGCATAAAACGGGTAGAAGCATCAAAATAAACCTGGTATCCCTTAGCAAAGGCTGCATATTTCTCCTCATTCGGTTCATCTCCCATAGCATCTGCCAGCACAGAAATACACCAGTCGTCATAAGCATATTCCAACGCCTTTGCTACGGATTCATTATCCTTGTCGCAAGGTACATAGCCTATTTTATTCTTCCAGTATTTAGCTTGAGGCATCAAGTGGGGTAATACCAATGGCGGACATAAAATACCGGTCGTATCATATTCCGCAACACGGATACAGGCCTTATATGCATCTTCCACATCGAAATTACGATAACCTTTTGTATAAGCATCAGCTATAATAGATGCAGCATGATAACCGATCATTGTTCCCGTATAGTTTCCGGCCAGTTCCCACATAGGATATACACCACCCTCATGCTGCTTCCGGATTAATGAACGGATAAAGGCTTCATTTAAATCAGGATCGATAATTGTCATCAACGGATGATATGCCCTGAATGTATCCCATAAAGAGAATACAGTATAGATAGGCTCTTCCACACTACCCTGATGAGGTTTCAAATCCATACCCAGATAGCGTCCATCGGCATCTGTAAACAAATTAGGTTGCACACCGGTATGATAGAGTGCAGTATAAAACATTACTCGCTGGTCCTTATCAGACGTTTCAATATCTATCTTGGCAAGATAATTATTCCATGATTCACGGGCAGCACTACGCACACCGTTAAAGTCCCATTCAGGTATTTCAGCTTCCACATTCTTTCGTGCCCCATCCATATCTACAGCAGAAACACCGACTTTCACAAGAACTTCCTCATTATTCTCTGTCTGGAACTGTAACAAAGCCTTAGCTGTCGGAAAGAGTGGCCCCCCTTCATCCAATGCCATAGAATCGGTTACCAATGTATAGGTAAAAGGTTTGGAAAACTTCGCATAGAAATTGATATACTGGTCAAATGCCCAATATACTGTTTTCTTGCGTCCTCGTATCTCTGTATCACTGATTACCTCCAACTCCATCTCTTCATTCTTCTGACGCTGCAGACTGTAATCCAAGTCCAGTATAAATCCGGCATCTTCCGCCTTTGGGAAAGTATAGCGGTGAATAGCTGCACGTTTGGTAGCCGTCAATTCGGCTTTTACCTGATAACGATCCAAAAAGACTGAATAGTAGCCCGGTTGTGCCACTTCATTGTCATGAGAGAAAGCAGAAGCATAAGCCATCTGTTGACTCTCTTCTCCCATTGCATGATAATCCTGTTTGCCTACGGTAGGCATCAGCAATACATCACCATAGTCTCCACAACCTGTGCCGTTAAGATGGGTATGCGAAAATCCATTCATAGTAGAATCTGCATAATAATATCCGGAACAGGCATCCCACTGATAAATGCGTGTGTCGGGACTGGGTTGTATCATTCCGTTCGGAACTACAGCCCCAGGGTAAGTATGTCCATGCCCTCCCGTACCGATAAACGGATTAACGTATGATGAATAATCCTGCGCTCCCGGGGTACAACTGTACATTCCGAATAACAGCACTCCACTCATCAACATAAAATTCAGTTTCATGTTTTTCTTCATATTCTTAATAGTATTACATATTCATAATCAAAGTGGCATAAAGGTAATGGCTTGTCCTCCACCTCTTGCCATATCCACGGACAGAATGTCTTCAGCAGTCACCTGCTTCTCTATAATCTCATAAGCCGTAGGATTCGTTATCCAGTCAGCCTCTTTACCATCAGCATAAATGACAGCCCTGTAAGTCTTGCCTTTTTCCAGAAAATCCAATTTGACTGTAACCTCACGTGCGTCTTCATTAGTAGCTGCACCCAGGAAATATTTGTCTCCTGCGCGGCGCACTATGACTACATATTCTCCCGGCTCACCTGCCAGCGCTTCCGACCAGTCACAATCAGCATCAAAATCGCGAAAGAATTGAAAAGCAGGATGTCCTTCGTAATTTTCAATCATGTCGGCAGCCATTTGCAAAGGAGAATAAAGTATCACCCAGTTAGCGATCTGTTTCGCCAGCGTAGAATTGATCCGGCAATCCTTACTATCCTTCATATTCCACTTCTTGCGATAAGGAGACTTTTTGGCACGCTCATACAGTATGTCGAAGATTCCCGGAGTATAGTCCATTGGCCCTGACAACAGACGGGTAAATGGCAAAAGTACATGATGTTCGGGGGGATTTCCCTCGCTCCAGGCATTCCATTCCATGCCACGGGCACCCTCACGAGTCATCATATTGGGGTATGTACGGCGGATACCAGTGTCTTTGATTGGTTCGTGTACATCAAGAGTGGTATGATATTTTGCAGCAGTCTTTACCACTTTACGGTAATGGCGTACATTGTATTGTCCATGATGATTGTGCCCATTGGGAAGTCCGCCGGCATAACCGGTCTTCACACTATGAATACCCAAGTCAGCATACCATTTATAAGACTTATCCAGTTGTTTCTCATAATTGACTATGTTGCCACCCGTTTCATGATGTCCAATAATCTCAATTCCTTTTTCCTTAGCATAACGGACTATTTCCTTTATATCAAAGTCAGCATACGGACGCGTATAATCAAAGTCCTGAGAGCCTCCCCAATTTTCCCAACCGGCGTTCCAGCCTTCAAACATCACTCCTTCAATGTTGTTAGCTGCTGCAAAGTCAATATAACGTTTAGCATTCTCCGTTGTGGCACCGTGGCGGTCATTTATCACCCAGCTTTCTACCCCCAGATGCATTCCCCACCAGATACCTACATACTTCATTGGACGTATCCAATCCGTAGTTTCCAGTACACAAGGCTCATTCAGATTCAGTATAAGCCCGGAGTTAATTAGACCGACAGCTTTCGGAGCAATCTGTATGGTACGCCAAGGCGACTTGAAAACACTACCGTTTACCCGCACTTTAATGCCATCAGGCCAAGGAGCCAGTTCCGACTTGAAATTGCAACCACCTGTATTTTTCAATGTCATCTCGGGGAAGTCCGTCAATGCAGCTTCATGAATGCTGGCATATACATTGCCTGCCTTAAATGTCATGGGAGTATTGGCATTGTCTGTCCGGCTGACAGGCTGTGTACGATATAGCAATTCATAAGTATCATAATTGGCAGGTATGGACCATGAAGTACCATCCTGTGCTATATTGAACGCAGTCAGCTCATCCGTGATAAGAAGACTGTCTGCTCCGGCCACTTCATATTCGTAGCGGAATCCTACCCCGTCATCGAATACACGAAACCGTAAAATCAGTTTGGTAGCAGCTGCATCAGACAAGTGAACAGCCATTTCATTGTAATGGTTGCGAATGGTTTTATTTTCTCCCCAAGGTTGCGTCCAGGTTTCATCCTGAGTAGCGAAATCAATATCTACAATACGGAATTCTTTATGAAGATTAATCCCGTTCTCTGCTTCGAATCCCAAACAGGAAGAAGCTACAAAAGGAATACTGTCAACTTCAATTTGATAGGTCATCCGGTTACTGTCATTCAGAGCAAACTGTAACCTGATACGACCATCAGGAGAAAAGACCTCTTTTTGCTTAGAAGAGCAACTACTTGCCAGACAAATAATCACAATAAAATAAATAAAATGTATTCTCATATTCGATTCATTATTTTGTTATCGGAAATATGTTTCACCAGAATTCATGTGTCCGAAGTTATCGGTCAGCAAGATAGTTAAGAGAATGTCTCAAAGATACATAAAATAGCATGATTAATTGAGACATTCTCTTTTAAAAAGCCAAAAGCTTACTTTTTAGTCAGGTTATAATTAGCGCCAGGATGATAATAAGCATCATAATATGCTTCCGGCAATTCTGCCGTACCATTTACTATACGGCACAGAGATATGCCATAACGTTGGCCTCTACCCATCAGAGTCAGATTTCCAAGCGGATCAAATGCTCCCTTCGTAGCAGTCGTATTTGTATCGTATTTCCAAGTATTCTGGTTACCATTCTTATAAGTTCCCCATCTCATTTCCCATGTTTCGGGATCCTCTGTATCACCTTCATGAATAACCTGAGGCATGGAAATAGTAAAGTTACCATTATTGGAATCAAATTCAGCTACCAAAGGATATTTATTGGTTATTTCAGGATATTCTCCCCAACCATAGATATAGTAAGTCTTACCATCCTCTTTAGCCTCAATACGAACATCAAATGTCTGATCTCCATTATAATCCCACCAACCATTACCACCTTCGGGAGGCGTAAAAAAGAATAAAGAATTGGTAGAAGCTACTTGCCATTCACCCAGATAAGCCTCATAGTTAGACTTAACCCCTGTTGAAGCCGTGAAGTCCGTCCTTCCATAATACTTACCACTCCATTCTACCTCATCATTGAACAGAATCTTACTTACAGCCGTGAAATAATAATCATAAGAATACAATTGTGGTTTCGGGTTATAGAATACCTGCAAACCATATCCGGCATCTTTCAGGTCCTGAATCGTTTCTTCTTTAAAACTTGTCCAGCCACCTTTATATTCTTCATTAATCTTCAATGAATAAGGGCCATACTTTGATTTGGGAAGTCCGGTGAAATTAGATTCGCGTCCTTTGACGTATCTCTGATAAGTTCCGTAACACATATAATCTACCAACTCGCCAATAGACTTACCGTCGACAGTTCCGCTTGGAGAATCCTCAAAATTACTTTTATATTCATAAATACCCAGCAATTTATCAGGCATCACCTTGCGACATTCGCTGATCAAGCGACAGTAATTCTCACGGGAACGTTGTTCGAAGCCCGGACTCGGATTCTCTTTGTAAACTGTATACTCGTCATCAAAATCAATGCCGTCCAAACCATAAATATCGACAAATGCTTTCAATTCTTTGGCAAAATCAGCCGCAGCAGCCTGCGATAAGTTACCCATACCGGCTTCATCATGATTACCCAAGATACTCATATTGACTTTGATACCTTTAGCCTGCAAAGGACGGATAAATTTATCTGCATTTTTCAACAGGAAAGATACCTGATCGTTACAATGAATATGCACACGGCCGCTTTCACTATCCACATTGATATTGGCAGCAAAGATACTAACTACATCAAAGAACGGTTTTCCACTTTCCTTCATTACATATTCACCACAATTCAGGATATTTTCATCATTCACTTCCACAAAACAGAGAGTACGTACATCTCCCTTTTTAGAATCAGGCACAGCTGCCAATGGCTTCACCAAATAAATATAAGTCTGATTATTAGCTGAAACAGCCACTCCATCATTTGCAGTAGCTGAAACCGCTACTGCATAGGTTGAACCAATTGAACCTCCGGCATTAATAGTTAATTCTACTGCACCGGACTTTTTCTCTCCAGTTTTAACAGTCACCGTACCACCATTTGCCAAGCTCAATTTATCAGCAGGATACATAGCATAAGATGTACCATGAGCAGCATTATAAACTTCAAGCGCTGTTGCATCTACTTTGAAAGTAACCGTTATGTCTTTTTCAGCAGCTTTACTCAATTCAAAATAAAGATGTCCCGTACCGGCTTTATCCCCAAAGAGAGAAATTGAAGTAAGTTCGCGTGCTCCGGCAGCTGATCTGACATAACCGTATACGCCATCCACTGTATCCAGCTTTTCTGTATTAACGGCATTGATCGTAATGTCATCTTCACAACTTGTGAAAACAGTTCCTGCACAGGCAAAGGTAACTGCCAACAAGCCTAATTTTATGTGATTCATATATTTCATAATATACATCTGTTTAAAATATAACTTAATTTATTTCGCAGGCAATTCTACCGCAGTCCAAGTAAGCGATTCCACCGCTGTAGCATGATTCTCATTCCCGCTATAATCAGCTATTGAAGTACCTACACCTTCATCAAATTTCCAATAGGCAACCAGTCCTTCCGCACCCGGTTCTACCTGATAAAAATGATTCTTTGCATTAATTTCCTCCTGAGTTAAAACCTTATTCCAAATACGGCATTCGGACATTTCACCATCAAACCAACGATCACGGTTATAAGAGTGACCAATCCAGAAGCCATTACCCTCATCAGTTTTTGTCTTTCCCAAATCCAATGCTCCCCAATTCGCTGTCGCTTCCAATTTATTCACGCCATTGAAATAGGCTATCACTTTTTGAGCTTCAGCATCATAAGTCACTGCAATATGTGTCCATTCACCGGTAGCCACAGTCAGATCTTCTGAATTTATCTTCTTATCTCCAGGACCTACAATCTGCAAACAATTCTTTGCCGGCGCAGTATCTCCGAAACGGAGCAGGAAATATCCTTCAATACCCAGAACTGTACTGATAGCTTTATCGAGCTTGCTGGGATTTACTAATACTTCCACAGTCAGCTTCCGTAAACCATTTGCCTTTTCAGGTGTACTCCAATTTACGTATACAAGATTCTTAGTAAGATCAGCTACTACATTGATAAGGGCAGCACCTTTAAATACGTAATACATGGTACGGGCACTTTGCAGAATACCTACGTTAGCCTGATCAATGGTTACAGGTAATACATAAACCTTTTCAGCATCCAGCTCTGTCAGATTACCAAATTTCAATGTGACTTTTTCTGAAAGAACAGATCCGGCAGGAATCACAGTCTGTGGAGTTTCCAATGTATAATGCTTACTCGGCAAAGCCTCAGCATTATCATAAAATGCAGCATTATAAGTATCAACCAACGCAGGTTCAGCTTTCAAGGAAATAGTTACATCTGCATTTTCCGGCTTAGCCATAGCAACCCTGAATTCACCTTCCGCAGAAGGAATCGTATTCTTCAGTAAAACATTACTAGTCTTCACCGAAGCATCTATATACACTTGGTTATCAAACGTTTCAGTATCATCACTACAAGCTGTCAAAGCTACAGACAGCAATGTGATCGATAATAAATATAAGTTTTTTAATTTCATAGCTTGATTTATTTTTTAGGAGCAGGGTTCATAATATTAATAGCCTCTTTCACATACTGGTATGTGTTAGTAGCATTGTAATAGTCATTCTGAACATTATAAATAGCCAATCCGGCACGGGTATAGCCATCAGATGGTTCCGTAGTCCAATAAGCTGCCTCCGTAAGCGCCCGGTCGGTACCGTAGAACCCGGTTTGCTTATCAGATGCATCCAGTGAAGCTGTGGAAACAGCAACTACGAAACGATCAGTCGGAACACCTGCAGCAGCCATGGCCAAACGGGCAAATACCGACAACTGTGCATCATCCGTTACATTATCCGTAGCCAGGATGATGTGCTTACAATTAGTCAAAATGGTCTGCTCAATCAAATTTTCCGGATATCCCTGAAATGTCAGCAACTTATCTGCATTAGCAGTTTTCCAGGTTAAAACAGCACTGAAAAAAATATCCTGATATTTCTTTGCCTCTGCTTTTTGTTCGGCAGACATATAAATAGGATTATTTCCTTTATATTCAGTAATCATACCATCGAAACTCCCTGCATAACCAATCTGTTTGTCCATTTCTGACTTCAGATAAGTATCGAAAGATCCGGTTTCCGTACCTTCCTTTACTTTTTCAGTATATTCTTTTTGAATCTTATCAAAACTGATAGTATATACCACCTTGGTACCCTTAGCATGTACAGTTTGCATATCAACTAATTCAAACGCAGCCAGTTCTGCTGGGTACATCATGGAAATTACGTCCAAACTGTCAGGAGCATCAGAGATATGCTGTCCACGACTGAACGGTGTTTTCTCGCTATTGTCGAACCAGGCATATACAACCTTATGGTCCGAATTCTTATAGGCTACCAAATTTTGCAGATATTTGGCATACGCAGCCGGATCTTGTTCCTCTATTCCGGGAGTATTGATATTCACATTCTCTACTTCCGTCCAGTCGTCACATGCGCTGAAACAGGTTATGGCAGCGAAGCAGGAAGCTACGATGAATATATTTTTCATTTTATTTTTCATAATTCTTTTCTTTATTAGATGTTAGGGTTGCAGTCCCACCATACTTTGGAAGACATTCTATCGTTCGCAGGTTTCAAATCTTGCAGAGCATTCTGCACATTCGTACCATTGTCCTTGTACTCATCCTGCGGATAAGGCAAGCGGCGTGGAAAAGTACCTTCGGGAACTTCCGCCTTGTTTTTATTAACGGCAGCAGTCATCAGACGCGGGTAACCCGTACGACGGAATTCAGCCCATGCTTCGTTACCCAACGGGAATATGGCGATCCATTTCTGGGTAATTATACGTTCCAGATTTGTTTCAAAGACGGCGCTATTATCATACTTAATCGTAATAGTCGGCTGAGAACCGTTATAACTATAAGTACCCAGAGGATCTTTATACAGATCGGGCAAACTACTACCATCTTCCAGATAAGCATCCGCACCGGAAGCCCCCCATTGACTGAATGATAACTCTACGCCTTTCTTATAAAAACTTTCTGCAGTTCCACCCATGTTCCAACCACGCAATGCACCTTCGGCACGCAGGAAGGCAACTTCAGCAGCAGTCATCCAAACAAGTTTCGTATTGGCTTCAACATTCATGTTAGAATACTTATGAGCTGTTTCACTCGGAAGCGGTTCAGTTCCCAAACGAATACCATGATACCCGTTCTTCACTCCATCGGCTGTTGTAAAGGTAGATTCAACAAAATATTTTTCACGACGAGGATCTTTGTAACCATTCATATAGGCAGTAATATCTGCCGCAATACGAGAGTCACCGCCATTATATTCATACATAATAACTCTGAATGGATTAGTAGTAGCCTGAATGGTCGCATTATCATCATTTGATGTAAACACACCTCCTCTTTCTGAGTCAACAGCTTCCACCGCTTTAGCTTGTGCCGTAGTAGAATCTACATACACCATACGCATAGCCATACGCAATTTCAAAGAATTCGCCAGTTTTATCCAGTTTTCCACTTTACCACTATAAACCTTATCAGCTTTGGATGAAAAAGTCTCCGTACGATGTGGTAATAATGCAGTCACTGCCTCATCCAGTTCATTCAACATAGTCTCATAAACTTTCTTCTGAGTATCCAGCGGAGCAGTCAGGTCACCATTGGCCCCCAACTGGGAATAAGGAATAGGACCGTATCCATCTGTAACACGCAAGATAGCTGCTACCTTTACAACTTTTCCTACTGACAAATAAACAGGGTCTTCAGTTGCAGCTTCCAACTGTGCATAGTTAGCATACACATTAGGAATAACATCTTTATATAATTTACCTACCCAGTCCTGAGATTGGTTGTAGTTGGAGAAACGGTTCGTGAAACCGGAATTGGATTCCGCCAAATAGCCACCGTAAGGTCCACCCAAAAGGGCCTCCAGAAACTGATTAAGAAGTACATCCGTAGGGATGACATATCCCTGCATACCTGTCAATGCCGAACGAGTCAAGTAGGCATCACGGTCCATCTGGTCTTTGGTTGCTTCATACGGATTGGTATTATAATCCATATAATCACCTGTGCAAGATGCCAACATGCCAGCTAACATTCCACCGCATAAAGCGAATTTTATAATTGATTTTCTCATTGTTTTTTCTTTCTTTAATCTGTTAGAACTTAAATCTTACATTGAATCCTAAGCTACGCGCACTCGGCGTCATAAAGTTGTCAATACCCTGATAGTAGTTACCGGTAGAAGCTACTGCTTCCGGATCGAACGGAGCTTTACAATAAAGCATCAGCAAGTTACGGCCTACCAGAGATACGGTCACGTCAGCCACATTCCAAAGTTTATCTCTCGGTATAGTATAACCGACACTGGCTTCCTGGAGACGCAGATTGGTAGCACTGTAAGTGTAATATTGTGGAATACCAGACTGAGAACCGATAGTAGTATACCATTTCTGTGCATTTACCAAGTCCGTTCCATTCACATAAACACCACCTTGATTGCGTGCTATTTCTGTTGACTCAGAAACACCATACATATCCATAGCAGCCTGAGTAGCAGAGTAAACGATACCACCGATACGTGCAGAGAGCATGAAACCAAAATTCAGGTTCTTCCAGCTGAAATCATTTCTCCACGACATATTGCATTTTGCAAATACGCTACCCAATTTAATATCTTCTGCATTATAATTAGCAGTCACACTACCATTCTGATCTACCAGAATATTGCCGTTACTATCACGTTGCAGGTCGGCAGTAGAATAGAGATCACCCAAAGAGCCACCTTTCTTCAGAATGAAACGAGCCTGTCCCATACCACCTACATCCAAGCGTTCTTTAGTGATGACAGTTCCGGTTTCAGGATGCACATAGTTTTCCAGCAGTTCAAGAATCTCATTCTTATTGGTACTGAATACGTAATTACTGGACCATTTAAATTTACCCCATTCATTAGAATAGCCCAATCCTAATTCAATACCCTTATTTCGTACGCTACCCGTCTGCACATACAATGTTGAGTAACCGGAAGATACGGAAATCTTAGGGTCAAACGTCTGATTATAAGTTTTAGTAGTATACAAAGCCAAATCCAGATTAAAATGATTCAGGAAACGGGCAGTAAGACCTACTTCCCATGAATCCGTTCTTTCCGGTTTCAGATTATACATCGGATAGTTACGTTTGGATTGCCAAACCTTATTGGAGTTATCCCATGAATAAGTAGGGTTGGCCAGGAAACGCGGGAAAGGAAGACCCACAGATGCAAATGAGCCACGTACTTTCAGAAAAGAAATTTGTTGTGGCAATTTCAGTAACTCGGACAAAATAACAGAACCACCGACTGAAGGATAAAGGAATGCACTCTGAGTAGAATTAGGACCTGCCAATTGTGAAGGCCAGTCAGAACGTCCGGTCAAAGTCAAGTAATAAGTACTCTTATATCCTAATTCAAGACTGGCAAAAACAGACTGAGTCTGATCATGAAAACCTGACTGCGTACGTTTTGTCTTACTGTCATCCAACTGGAATACATTGAAAACGTTAGGAATACCGTCTTCACTGATAGGACCACGATTTTGCAGTACATCTTGTTGCATATCCGATAAAGAAGCACCAATATTAGCCTGGAAAGTAAGATTTTCACCAAAGTTTTTATTGATGTTCAACATGATATCAGCATAAGTTTGCTTGTCATTCGTATTAGAAATACCATACAAACCGTTGTTAGAGCCTTCGGCCAATGTAGTATTACTTGTAGCATAAAGCTTTTCCGTATAAGTACTTGCAGAGTTATCCACACGCACACGGCCTGATACACTCAACCAATCTAAAATCTTATAGCTCAAGCTACCACTCAACATATAACGATCCTTATTATTCTCACGCAGGTTACGATAAGCAATCCAGTACGGATTTTGTCCTGTAAAAGTATCGATGCCCTGTGGCCAATATTGTGTATAGATGTTACGGGAAGTATCCCAGCGTTCGTACATCTTAATCTCATTCCAGTCGTCACCACGAGGGAACAAATAAGCTGTAACCAACGGATTGGAGTAAGTACCCTGATTCACCATATTTTGGTCTTTCTGTTTGATATAAGAAGCACTTACATCCAGTGTCATCTTATCATTCAGGAAAGAAGTAGTGTTGCGGAAAGTAAAGTTATAACGGTCATAATCGTTATTCGGAACCATACCGACAGAATTCACAGCACTCGCAGAGAAGTAAGTCTGATTCTTTTCCGTACCTGTAGATAAAGAAACGGTTTCGGTAGCTACCACACCTGTTCTCAGAAAGTCATTGATCGGATCATATCCCATGTAATTGGAAGGGTTCAATTTATTACCCCAGCTTTTTTCTACAGAACCTGCACTGGACAGAAGATCGCCTGTGCCATAAGAATTCTGAAAATTAGGAGTAACAAACGGACGGAGAAATTCAGTATTCTGTGATACAGTCAAACTCAAACGTCCTTCCTTGCCTTTCTTAGTCGTAATAACAATAGCACCATTGGCAGCGTGACTACCATACAAAGCGGCAGCGGCAGCACCCGTCAGTACAGACATAGATTCGATGTCTTCCGGATTTATATCTGCAATCGCTTCTGAAGAACCTTTAGAGTCAAATTCCTGACCACCTTCACCGGAAAGATTGAACATAGGTACACCATCGATCACATAAAGAGCGTTGCTGGACTGATCAATACCTTTCGTACCACGCATCACTACTTTACTGGCACCACCTACACCGGAGGAACTGGCATTAATGGTAACACCCGCCACTTTACCAGACAAAGAGTTTACAAGGTTAGCATCTTTCACTCTGGTCAGTTCATCACTTTTGATTTCCTGAACATTGTAACTCAATGCTTTAGTTGCACGTTTAATACCCAAGGCAGTTACAACAACCTCTTCTACCAGTTGAGAATCGCTCTCCATCATCAGATTGATAACACTCTGTTCCTTTGCTGCAATCTCCTGTGTTTTATAACCGACATAAGAGAATTGAATTACAGGATTTGCTTCTGTTGTGGTCAGCGTAAAATTACCGTCAAAATCGGTGATACAACCCACACTGGTACCTTTCACCAATACATTGACACCGATCAGAGGCCCCATATCGTCCGATACCTGACCGGTTATCGTACGTTCTTTTCCTTGTTGGGCACCTTCTTGTCCTGATTGAGACTTCTCTGAAAGATAAACAATGTTATCTTCTACTTTAAAAGAAATATTTTTCCCTTTAAGAATAGCAGTCAAGGCATCTTCGATAGATGCATTCTTCACATTGACTTTTTCCACTGCCGTAGCAGCAAGTTTGTCGTCATAAAAAAATTGATACTTGGATTGAGTTTTGATTTGTTCAATGACCGTACCTAATGTCGTGCGAGACATGTTCAAATCCAGTTGGGCAAAAGTCCACTGAACTGATACAGTCATGAAGAACAAGACTAATAAAGCCCGTAGAAATTTCGAACTTTGAAAAGCATGATTGTTGTCCATAAACAAAGTTTAAAGGTTACACATTGGTTAATTTTAATCTGCCAGGAGATCCTTTCTCCCGACTTTCACATATAAAACAACAGTCGCTAAAAATACACTTACTACAAAATGATATTTTTTTTCATTAAAACAAAAAAGGGAATAGTTTTAATTTCTATTCCCTTCTTTCTTACATTATTAACTTCAGCCCTTACTTCTTTTTTATTTCGTTAGAGAAAGAATATGGATAATCTTCCGGATGTATTCCTCTCTGTAAGTTGGGCTTATTACCCATATCAAATTTCAGGACACCGCCCTTCAACAGGTCTTCATGTTTCACATAATTCTTCGTATATTCATTTCCATCCAGACGAAGCGATTCAATATACATATTTTCAGAACTATTGTTTGCTGCATCAATAACCAATGAACGGCCATTCTCAAGATGAAGTGTAGCTTTCTTGAACAAAGGAGCACCGAGAACATACTCATCGGTTCCCGGACAAACCGGATAGAAGCCTAATGCTGAGAACACATACCAGGCAGAAGTCTGCCCATTGTCTTCATCTCCACAATACCCATCAGAACCTGGAGTATACATACGGTTCATCACCTGACGCAACCAATATTGGGCTTTCCAAGGCTGCCCGGCATAATTGTACATGTAAATCATGTGCTGTATAGGCTGGTTACCATGCGCATAGTTACCCATGTTCATCACTGTCATTTCACGTATTTCATGAATCACCTGTCCATAATAGCTGTCATCGAAGATGGGAGGAACAATAAACACAGAATCCAGCATTTCGACAAAAACTTTTTCACCACCCATCAAATCGATCAAACCTTGCGGATCGTGGAAAACGGACCAGGAGTAATGCCAACTGTTTCCTTCTGTAAAGGCATCTCCCCATTTCAAAGGTGAGAAAGGTGTCTGGAACTGCCCATCTTTATTACGTCCACGCATCAACAGGCTTTCCTTATCGAACACGTTCTTATAGTTCATAGCACGATTGGCAAAAAGTTTCTGCTCTTTCTTCGGACGATCCAGCGCTTTTGCCATCTGATAGATACACCAGTCATCATAAGCATATTCCAGAGTACGGGCAGCATTCTCATTGATCTTTACGTCATAAGGAACATAACCTAATTCATTATAATATTCATAACCGAGACGTCCGGTAGAAGAAACTTCAGGATGTACATTCTTTGTGCCATGGATAAGTCCTTCATACAAGGTAGCCACATCATCCACTTTAACCCCCTTCAGATAGGCATCAGCCAGTACAGAGGCAGAGTTGTTGCCAATCATACAACCACGATGTCCCGGGCTAGCCCATTCAGGGAAGAAACCGCTTTCCTTATATGTATTGACGAGACCTTCCTGGATTTGTTTGTTTACCGAAGGATACATCAGGTTGAGGAAAGGGAACAGGCAACGGAAAGTATCCCAGAAGCCGGTATCCGTATACATATATCCAGGTAATACCTGACCATTGTAAGGACTATAATGAACAGGATTGCCAGTTTCATCAAATTCATAAAAAGCACGGGGGAAAAGTACCGAACGATACAGACAAGAATAAAAAGTACGATACTGATCAAGATTGCCACCATCCACTTCTATTTTACCCAATACCTCATTCCAGGCATCTTGCCCTTTCTGAACCAAAGTATCAAAACTATCGTTTCCAAGCTCTTTCAAGTTTCTGTCTGCCTGCTCAAAACCGATAAAGGAAGAGGCTACACGAGCATGCACGATTTCTCCTTTACGGGTTTTAAAACCAATGATTGCACCTGCATGTCCGGCCTTCTGCTCTTTTTGATTCTCTGCCAAAACGCCATCGGCAACAGAAGCCTGATAAGTAAAAGGCTTGTCGAACTCAATAACAAAGTAGTTCTTGAAGTTATCGGGCACTCCACCACTGTTACGGGTTGTGTATCCGATAATCTTATTTTGTTCAGGAATAATTTTAATATAAGATCCTTTGTCGAAAGCATCCACTACAATATATGAATGTTCATTCTCCGGAAAAGTAAAACGGAATAAAACAGCACGTTCAGTGGGAGTAAACTCTGTCACGACATCGTGTTCAGCAAGATACACCTTATAATAATGAGGCAATGCAACTTCTCCTTTATGAGAGAACCAGCTGGCACGCTTATCTTCATTAAATTCGGGTTTGCCCACTACCGGCATGATAGAAAACTGACCGTAGTCATTAATCCAGGGACTGGGTTGATGGGTTTGTTTAAAACCACGGATTTTATGGGCGGTATAAACATACTGCCAACCATCTCCCATTTTTCCTGTTTGAGGAGTCCAGAAATTCATACCCCATGGACGTGCGATAGCAGGATATGTATTGCCTGTAGATAGTTCGAAACTGGATAACGTACCCATCAGCGGGTTAACGTATTGTGTTAAATCTTTAGTCTGCGCCCAAAGAGCACAGCCCAAAAAGCACATTGATAAAAGCAGCCTTCTCATACTATTATATTTATAAGATTATATATTTCAAAAGTTTCCTTTTATTTTTTGGGAGACAAAAATACACTATTTCCTACAATTTTATATTCAATAGGTATTGCATTTGTACTTTTAATCAAATTCAGGATATCCTCCACAGTGTTTTTCTTCTTCAGTGTACCCGAATATGTTTTAGTAGCATCCATATCAGGCGCCAGAATAATCTTCACTCCATAAGAATTCTCTAAAGTACGGGCAATCGTAAATATATCGGCATTTTCAAAGACAAACTGATTATTATGCCAATTCTCAATACCTGTATCCACTTGCTTCACTACCAGACGACGAGTTACAGCGTTCAATTCGGCTTTTTGTCCCGGGGCCAACACAATCATACCCTCATTGTGATTGCCTTTCACCTCAATTTCTCCCTTAATCAGTGTAGCTACTGCCGAACGGTTCATCTGATCACTCTTCAAGTTAAAGACCGTACCCAGCACTCTGACTTGCATGGCTTCACTTCGCACAATAAAAGGCTTTTCTACATTTCTCTTTACTTCAAAATAAGCCTCTCCCTCCATATACACATTTCTTCCATTTTCAGAAAACTCACGCGGGTACTTCAAGGTTGTATGCTTATTCAACCATACTTTAGTGCCATCGGGCAGCATCAATTCCTTCACTTCATCCCGGGCTACAACAGCCACTAACTGTTCTTCACTTTGAGACTGATAGATATGATAACTCAAACCGGATACAAGGAAAATTCCTATGAACATAGCAGCATACTTCATCCAAGTATGCATTCTACGCACCTTGAACTGCTTAGCTTCTTCCTGTGCCAACCGTTTGAATAACTGTTTTTCTGCTTTTTCATTTTTTTTCTCATCTGTAGAATCGCCACTCTTTCCCAGATGATATATTTCTTCTATCCTAAACAGTTCACGCGCATTATCGTCCGACTCGTTCAGCCAAGTGTTCACCTCACGGAGTTCTTCTTCAGAACATTCACCCATAAGGAATTTGGCCAGTAATTCTTCATTCAACTTATTTTTTCCTTCCTTCATCATACTAATAAAACAATCGTTTCGACAAAAACACTTATACCTTATTCAATAAAAACAGGACTAACATAAAGTTGAGGTAGCCCAATCTTTCACGCAGGAACTTCAAAGCTTTATACATGTGAGCCTCTACCGTCCGTAACGATATTCCCATTGTTTCTGCAATTTCTTTGTTCTTCATATCATGCAGATAACTGAGTTTGAAAACCATCTTGCATTTATCCGGCAACTCATTAATGGCTTCGGAAAGCTCTCTTCTAAGCTCACGATCCTCTATCCTTTTCACTACATCATTACTATCCGGCTGATAGAATTCAACCCTCTTCTGATTAATTTCCATTACGACAGCTTCGTAACTATTCTTGATATCCCGGTGCTTCAAAACATTCAAAGCACGGGTATACACCGCCCGATACAGAAATGCCTGTATCTGCTCTCCCACCGTCACTGTATCTTTTCGTCGCCACAATTCCACAAACACATCTTGTACTACGTCCTCTGCTTCTTCCTCGCCCACAATACGTGTGGCATAGAAAAGCAGATTGGCATAGTATTTACGGAAAAGGAGTTTATAAGTTGAATCAAAGTTATCACCCATAATCCCACAACTTCATTTTATCACTCTATCGCATACCACACTACCCCCGGTTTATTCCCCATCTCAAATTCAAAGACAGAGCCATTCATTATTTGTTCATGTGTGATATAGCTTTTATCATAAGGTTTCCCGTCGAGTTTCACCGACTGGATATATATATTCTCTTCACTAACAGTCGGCGCCAATACCGTAAATGTCTTGCCGTTATCCAAATGCATTTTCATTTCAGGATACATAGGGGTGCCTATTTCATATCTGCCGCTAACCGGATCTACCGGATAGAATCCCATTGCGCTAAATACGTACCAGGCAGACATCTGACCACAATCCTCATTCCCGCATAAACCGGCAGGCGTGTTCTTATAAAGTTCATGCATCACCTCGGCGGCATATTTCTGAGTCTTCCAAGGTTGCCCTACAGCATTAAACAAATAAATGACATGATGGCTCGGTTCATTTCCATGCGCATACTGCCCGATCATTCCGGTACTGAAAATAGGCAGATCTTCATCCGCAGAAGGATTATAAGTAAACATACTATCCAGTTTCTGGGCAAAACGCTCCGTACCTCCGACCAAACCAATCAAACCATCGACATCTTGCTGCACAGACCAGAAATATTGCCAACCGTTACTTTCGCAAATATGCGGAGTATAGTCATCCGGACTGAAGGGTTGAATAAAGTTTCCTTTATTATCACGCGGCTGCATAAAAGAAGTCTGGGGATTATATACATTCTTATAGTTTTGAGAACGTTTATAGAATGCATCTGCAATCTGCCTTTCACCCAACTTGTCCGCCATACGGGCAATACAATAATCATCGTAAGCGTACTCCAGAGTTTTAGAGAGCGACCAGTTCTCTGAGTTATAATGATCTGTCACATCATAAGGCACATAACCATACTTTTTATACAATCCAATTCCGCGATATTCATCTATATTGGCTGTAGCTACACAGGCTTCCAAGGCTTTCTTCGGATCAAAATTTCCTATTCCCTTCAGATAAGCATCCACAATAACCGGTACAGCATGATAGCCTATCATCATGTCCGTTTCACTTCCATAGAAGTTCCATACCGGAAGACGTCCGTTCTGTTCAAAAAAAGCAAGAAAAGACTGAACCATATCATTCACACGTTGCGGTTCTATATAAGTGTAAAGAGGATGAGCGGCACGATAGGTATCCCACAATGAAAAAGTACTGTAATTGGTCCATCTATCTGCCTGATGCACTTGTTTATCGGGACCGTAATAGGCACCGTCCACATCATTATAAATAGTCGGTGCCAGCATAGAGTGATACAGAGCCGTATAAAATTTGACTTTCTCATCAGGATCATCACATGTGATTTCTATCTTAGACAGTTGTTCATTCCAGTTTTTTTGGGTAATAGCCAGATATTTGTCGAAATCATCATCCGGTGCTTCGGCTGCAAGATTACGAGCAGCTCCCTCCATGCTTACACCTGATATGGCAGTGGTTACAAGAATCTGCTCTCCTGCAGCGGTATGGAAATCAAAACGGGCGATAGCAGACGTTCCAATCCGTTCACCATCCTTGACAATAGCAGCAGTATCCAACTGCATTGCTTTAAACGGTTTAGAGAATCGGGTACGAAAATAAATATGCTGATCGCGTGCCCAACCGTCAGAAAAGCGATACCCTTGTATGGTAACAGAATCGATTCTCTCAATATAAGTATCATTGGTAAAATCCCAATTCATAGCCTTTCGCAAATTAAGGAAAATGGCAGCATCTGCTTCAGGGAAGGTATAACGTTGAATACCGCAACGCTCGGTTGCCGTCAGTTCTACATTGATATCATAGTCTTTCAACCGGACCTGATAATATCCGGCACTGGCAGTTTCTTCGGAGTGAGAAAATAAAGAATGAATACCTAACGGAGCATCCGTCTCTTTATAGGGCAAAGTAACAGGCATAAAAGATATATCATATAAATCACCTGCCCCGGTACCTGAAAGGTGGGTATGGCTAAAACCTGCAATCGTGCTGTCCGGATAGAAATAACCGGAGATGCGATCCCATCCCGGAAGCCCGTTATCGGGACTTAACTGCACCATACCGAACGGAGTTTGTGCTCCGGGATACGTATTCCCGGTAAAATCCGTACCGATAAAGGGGTTGACATACTCTGTGGCATAGCACTTACTCTTCGTATCCGGTTGCTGGGACACACACGCTGAAAGGGAGAAAAGGAATAAAACCAGTAAAAACAATTCTGACAATTTCATAATACTACATAGTTAACGTGCATATGTAACAACTCAGCATCCGGAAACACTTAACGGTTTCCCTAATAAATTCATCGAACGAACAAATATAGCCTAAAAATTCCAATTAATTTATAACTTTGCCGCAAAAAGCGACAATGAGCTATACGACTTATCTCTTTGACTTTGACTACACGCTCGCAGACTCTTCTCGCGGCATCGTTACCTGTTTCCGTAATGTGCTCAATCAACATGGTTATACAGATGTAACCGATGAAGATATTAAACGTACCATCGGAAAAACTTTGGAAGAATCTTTCTCTATCCTGACGGGGGTGACGGATGAAGACCAACTAGCTGGTTTTAAGAGCGAATACAGGAAGGAAGCGGATACCCACATGACAATAAACACCGTACTCTTTCTGGAAACCAAGTCTGTGCTGCTTGCCCTGAAAGATGCAGGCGCATTCATCGGCATCATCTCCACCAAATACCGTTATCGCATAAAGGAAATGCTCGACCAGCACTTCCCCGGCAGTTTCTTCAACATCATTATTGGCGGAGAAGATGTACAAACAGCCAAGCCCTCACCCGAAGGGTTGCTGCTTGCCATCAAACAGTTGCATGTCACCAAGGCAGAAACCCTCTACATTGGCGATAGCACAGTGGACGCTGCCACAGCCAAAGCAGCTGGTGTGGACTTTGCCGGTGTAACCCATGGAGTAACTTCCGCCGAAGAATTAGGCAAATATCCGCATTGGAAAATTATGAACTCACTGGAAGAACTCTTGGAAACGGATGAACAACCAACCCATCCGGTTGTCAATCCACCTTCCGTTCCGGTTATTGTTTCCCGTCGCACTCCTTGCAGAAAGAAAATGATCAATATCTGGCAAATACTAATCCTGGCAGTACTACTATGGTTATCTTTTGAAGAAGGAGAAGACAGTAATGTTTTTCTGTGGTCTTTCATACTGGTGCTTTGGTATATCCTTACCAAACGCAGGATTCTGCCGGACCGCGTATTAGATTTTATATCTCCCTGGTGGACTCCCTGTAAGAAGTACCTTCGAGCCTTGCATATCAAGATGGTACGTGGAAAAGATATTCCGCCCATCAGTGAGGAAAGTAACATCTGCCTGAATTGTGATACCGTCTATACAGGTAGCTATTGCAATCGTTGCGGCCAAAGCCGGAATACTCCCCGCTACCGTTTCAGTAATGCATTCAGAAATATATTAGGGGGATTCACCAATATTGATAATGGTTTCGGGCGTACCCTTCTGGACTTGCTCTATCGCCCGGGATATATGATCAGAGACTTCATTGCCGGCAAACGAATCTTATACTTCCGCCCCTTCCAGACATTATTTGTGCTTGCCGCCCTTTACATCATGGCTGTGCAACTGGTGGATCCCGAAGCTCTGAAAGAGAAAAAGGGAAAATCTCCGGAAGCCCAAAGACAAGAAATACTTGCTACACGCGAACAATTACAAAAACGGATAGAAGCGGCAACAGATCCGACTACCCAAAATATCCTGAGTAAAACTATAGAAGGTCTGAATAAGAAACTGGAAAATCTGGAAACAGAAGATTCTACGGATATCCGGAAGAATAATCTGATGGCTGCACGTGAGCTATTACAGAAACAGATGAAAGAGGCTAAGAAACCAGACCAAAAGGAGGTTTTGGCCCAAACAATAAAAGAGCTGAATCAGGATCTGGAAAAGCTGGAAACCCAAAATAGCTTTAAAAAGGATAACATCACCCTCCAAATAAATGGTGATGAAGATGACAAACTCATAGATGAACTTCTGGAAGGCGGGTCATCAGTATTTAATAAGCTTGAAAAAGCCATTCATAATACACCTTTTCTGGAAAAAGTATGGAACTTACTGAAAAGTTGGGGACATGGTAACAAGGCATTCCGTATTATCGCCACATTACCTCTCTTTGCTCTGGCAACGCTCATGGCTTTCCGTCGTAAAAAGAACAAGCTGCGCTATAATCTGACAGAACATGTATTTATACAAGCTTATATCGCCTGCCAGATACTCTTGCTTAGTATCATAGTGCTTCCTTTCAACGGCAGTGCACAGGTAGGCGATTTATACGAATTGCCCATACTATTCATCTTTGCCCTCTTCTGCCTGGATTATAAGCAACTGTATGGATACACGTGGTGGAGAAGTTTTTGGACCACAGTACTTATGTTCTTCTACAGTCTAATATTGCTTATTATCTTTGCTATTATTGTAGTAGCCCTGATAGTTGCTGCGGTTTATATAATAAAAGTTCTCCCTATCAATTGATATGAGAGAACTTTTATTTATTTCAGGAAAAATCAATTCGTATCTATTATTGGGGATTTGCAAGAGCCCCTACCATCCATTCTGAAAAAGGATAAGTATTCATCATACCGGAATTGATTGAGGAACAAGTCCAAGCATCCCAACTGTTCTGAGTTAATGTGCGCAAGTCTGCCATATATGGAGAATATTCAAATGATTCCGGAACATTCTTCCCATCATCACCCAAATAATACGAACAATAATTCTCATACCAGCCACCCATCCAATAATCGGCAGGATCGGTTGATACAAATCCATCTCCCGTCACATCATCTTTCAGAAAGATTACCCCATCCGTAAAGTCCTTTGCATCATATGTAATAGACATGGATTCATTCTTTATAGAAAAACAACCATCACCATTGGCATCGTAGCCAAAACCACGAACAGACCGACTGTCATCACCACCAAAACCTGGTCCCATCACAACAAAGAAGCGAGGATCTGCTTTAGCAATTGCTAAGATCATCTGATATCCGGTAGATTGGTCACTTTCTTTCCAACGATACCCCCAACTCAGGAAATGAACATTATCCTGTATCGGATCTTCCCAGTTGTCACCACTTATCCATTGCACGCCTAATGCAGACTGACATTCTCCCTCTCCTGTCCAGAATTGAATATCACTCATAGACTTTACAGCATCATAAGCCACATATACATTCACCAGTATAGCGGCATAGGCTTCATCTTTATCCTTATAAGCTGCAAACTTCACGTCGTAAGTTCCTGCCTTTGTGGGAGTAAACACATACTTCAGTTCAGTTGATACCTTCTCACCATCCACTGTCCACTCAAAACGAGCATTTTCACCATTTTCCACTTTCGCCTCCAAGGTGAGAGATTTTCCAAGTGCAACGTCTTGTTTTTCACCATCGACAATGGATACTGAGAGTAGTAAAGCATTGTCGTTGGAATCATCGCTACTACAAGATGCCAATCCTATAGTAAGGACAAGACATGATAAAAAATAGATAATATTATTCTTCATAGTTATCTAAAATTAGAAGTAAAGAAGACTCCAGCCGGATATCTTGTACAATCATTATAATGTGCTTTCAAAGTAGGAGTTGCACCACTAAAATCGAATATACTAATTTGATTTATGCTTACATTATCTCCATATCCTTTTATCGTATTGAGATAAACACCTTCTGTTACCGGATCAACGGCCACCGTATTATAAACAATATTGGCATTCTCTACCATTTCTTTAGCATCCACCATCAACTTAGTTTCATTGGTACTAAAAATGTGCCGATAAACTTTGGTAGCAAGACCACTCATATACAATGTATCACCCTTAGCTGTTATGCTAGGAGCAGCTGCAAACGAGGCTGACAATGTTTTTGTAGCATCTTTATCCGCCGATAAGTCGTTTTCTTTTATAATCGAATAATCTTTGGCACTGACTTTAGCTATTTTACCAGTTGAAACCGATACCCAAACGTTATTATCTGATGATTTTACCACACCCGAAATATTACCGTCAAATTCAACCGTTGCCGATACTTTATCCTTTCCGGATTCTATGACAAGAAGATTCTTGTTTTGCGAAGCAAAAACTTTTCCTCCAACAACTGCCATCGTATTTTTTCTGGCTCCTTTCGTTCCTTCGATAAGAGTCGCTTCTCCTGTAGAAGGATGAAACAACTTAATACCTCCGTTATCACGCAGATAAATGTTATCATCGCCCAACACTGCTACATGTGTAGGCCAACTTACCTGACTCTTCAATTCATCACCAAAAGCGGTTTCCAGTTTCAATGTTTCAGCATTGACTATCGTCAAAAAGCCTCCCTCGTTACCTCCGTTTTGAGAAACAATATACATTTTATTGTTGGCAATAAACACATCCTGCGGAACACTGCCTAACCATGCTCCATTGTTTTCTTTCTGGAAAGCCATCTCCACTAATTCTCCCTCAGGACTTATGAATATTAAAGACCCACCTTTATCGCCTCGCAAAGAAGCTCCTTCGTTCAGTATAAAGGTTCCATACTTATACTTTCCATACACGTCGAGGTCTAACTTGGCTGCGGCTTCACCTTGCTCCGCATTTGAAACTTTCAGTTGAATTTCACTTTTTCCAAGATCCGCCGCAGTAAAATCATAAGTAGAAGTGGTAGAGACTTCCTTACCATTCAATGTCCAGGCGTATTTCACTTCTGAACTTCCTTCTACTACAGCCTTTAGATTCAGAGTTGCACCTTGCACTACTTCTTGTGCTTCGGCACCCTCTATCACAACTGTTAAAGGCGACAACGGTTCTTTGTCATCATCACTACAAGATACCAGTCCTACCGTAAGGACAAGGCATGATAAAAAATAAATAATGTTCTTCTTCATTGTTAGTATATAAAAAATTAAAAACTAAAATTCAAACATCAACGAGCACAGCACATTACGCAATGGCATCGGATAGTATTGTGTCGATTCATAATAGGTATTCAGAATGTTATCCACACGTACTTGCGAAGTAAGCTGCATGCCGTTCCCTAATTTCCACAAATAACCCACTAATAAGTTATGAACCGTATAAGGACGGGTTGAATAAGATTCATCAGTTGTGACATAACGTTTACCTATATAAGTAGTCTGCCACGAACAAAAGGCTTTTTTATAATCGAACGCCAGCCGTGCATTCCATTTCAATTCGGGCACATAAGGGATCTGCTGCATATAAGAGTTATCATCTACATGCTGCTTCTTCCGCGTACGCGAACGAGCCCAGCTGAAATTACCGGAAAGTGTAGTCTTGAAATCTCCAAAGCTAAGCACCATTTTACCAGTAAACTCTGCTCCCATCGAGAGGACATTACGTTTGTTCTGAGGTGTCCATATCCACTGGTTGCCATCTTTTGGAAGCCACAATATCCAATTGTCAATATGCATCAGATAACCGGACGCTTCTGCATTCAATATCATCCAGGAGGTTAAATCATTCTTATAACCGATGGCTGCGTCATAAGAATAGCCGTCTTCGGGTTTCACATCAGGATTTCCACCGGGACGCCAATAAAGATCATTCATACTGGGAAAACGATAATTATACGACATGCTACCCTTTACGTAGAAAGTCTTGTCAAAAAAGTTAGTGACAAAACCAGCCGACCATGTAGACACGTTCCGGCTATTATTCTGCTCGAACATATACTGTCCATGCAGTTGTAACCATGGCAATAATGTCCAGTTCGCCGAAGCTTGCAACGACAATACATTGCGATGATGCTTCAATGGCGGTTCGGGTACCGGTATATTATAATACACATCGTCTATCAGGTACTTAGCGGAATCCACATCAATGTAACTACTCACATTTACCAAGTCGTGTGTATAGGTAAGCGTAGCATTCAATACCAACTCGTCAACAGGTGCACACGAATAATCAGCAACCCCCTGCCATGTCTGCGAAGAGTTGATATTGCCTTCCGGGTCGAACAACCCGCCATCAAACCATTTGTCATACTTCAGACGATAATAAAGCCATGCGCCTTTTACATGAAATTCATGGATGCCACGCACGTAGTCGAACCCTACATACCCGCGAATATTCGTTTCATTCTGCTGTTCGTGTGTCTTTCCCACAATGCCTAATGGCTGGGGCAACATACGCTTCCCTTGTTGTATCCAGCCTACAGCAGCCAGTTGTGCGTACGGATTCAGTTTAAAGTACCCTTCCTGCATCGCACTCCATTGTGAATATTTGGCATCTTGCCGCTTCTCACGGAAAGCTTCATTAGTAAGTACTTTATTAATATAAGTATAGTCATTATCCGAATGCTGATAAAACAAACGTGTTTTCGAAACCACCCGTTTGCCACTTACATTAATCTGTGTTCCTCCGGTATATGTGTTATAAGAACCATATTCTCCAAAAAATTTACCTGTAACTCCCTTTCCCCACTCCGGATCATTGAAGATGTTTACACTCCCACCCACAGCACCGGTACCACTCTTCACATGACTGCTTCCATAATAAAGGTTCACGTTGTCGGCAAAGAAGACAGGGAACTGCGAAAAGTCAAACACTCCGGACATCGGCGGCGTGATGTTGATTCCATTCCAGTTGACCCGGGTTTGCGCAGCACTTCCTCCACGGAAAGAGGCTGTAGATAATGCTCCCGTGCCCAGGCTCTTAATGTAGGTAGCTGAATTTTCGGTCAATAACTCAGAAAACGAACGGGTTTTATTGATTTGCAGCAATTCAGGCTCAAGATGCGTCACTTTTGCACCGGCATTTGCTTCATTGGCATGACGTATCCGACGGGCTACAATCTGCACCTCATCCAGATTCAGGCCATAGGCAATCGTATCCTTTTTTTGAGCTATCGCATCAGTCACCAGCAGGCATGCGGCAACTATCAGGAAAAACAGTTTTCTCATAAACTTAGATTATTGAACTTCGGATGATTCAGGGAAATAGACCTGATTGGGATAAATACCAACACGGTAACTTTCAACATTTCCACTCTCTTTATAATGACGAATATAGCCACGCTGTGCCGAATAGTCCAGACAGTCGCAGATATACACTTCCCCTTGCGGACTTACTCCACAACCATACATCATATCTACTCCAGGTACATGACGATGTAATTTAAAAGTGCCATCATCCGTATTCAACGTATAAATACTTTGTTGTGAGTCATTCGGAAGACCCGGTTTGCAGGTTCGCACACTAAAATAGATCAGAGTTTTAGTAGCATCCATGTCAGTCCGGTTATAGCTGATAGTTCCGGTTACATCCCCTTCTTTGGCTTCATTCTTACTGACAAAAGGCAGTCTGTAAGTAGTCACTACCTTCTCCGTCTGCGGATCAATACACTTTAACAGGATAGCAGTAAGTTTGCCTTTATCACGTTCGTTCATCAAAGCCCATATCTTGCCATTTTTGTCTTTCAGCAATTTACAGGTTTTAGTGACTTCCTCATTATAGACTTCTTCTATCATGCGGCTTCCTTCCAGAGTAATATTGTCCAGATCGAACACATAAACCCCTTTTGCTGTAATACCCAAAAGTTTATGTTCAGACACTTCCATATATTCTACCCATTTTCTGATAACGATATATTCCAAGGGAGTACCATAAGGAGGCACGGTACGAATCCGTACCAGCTGGCTGGGCAAATCAACACCGGAGACATTGTTACTTAAAAGATCGGAAACGATAGCAGTAGTATCCGATATAGCCACAATCTGACGTGGTAATCCTGCCTGTGTATAAAGTATCGTACCTTCGGATTCGAAAGTCTTGGAATTCACAATCTCGATTTTCTTAGAATTGTTCAAAGCGATGAAGTACTTCCCATTAATCATCGTAATAGATTGTGCTACATCCCCTAACGGTCGGTTATTCACAACACGAAAGACATCGGGACTCACCATCCCGTTACGGTACAATACAGATATAGCTCCCATATTCGTACCTATTCTTCCCTCGTTCAAAACAATAGCTTCGATATTACCCTCGCCCACTCCGGCAGGAAAATCATCCTCATATTCGCAGGCGGATAATGATACCATTAGCACTGCACAACATAACCTCAAAATGCGTTTCTTCTGCATACACACAATTATTTTCCGTTATGTTTCGAGGTACGAAGTCAGAGCAATGACCTCTCATATCTATAACAATATGAGTTGAAGCAATGTGAATCTCTTAAGTTCCTTTTCCCCCGAAACTGTAGATTGCAGACTTTGCAGGCAGGTCTTCTGACTCGCTTCCTCTCCGGAAGTCCTTCCCATCCTATACGGACAGTGGACAAGTGTAGAATTTATCCGAAAAGTTTAATGAAGCTCACAGCAGTGGGTCTGTTCAGGAGTTTCACCTGATTCCCTTTTCACCTCGTTTGATAAGATATATCACGAAGCACCCGAAAGCCGGATTCTTAAATCCGAGTGCAAAGATAGACATTATAAATCATGCAAGGAAGAATATTCTAAAAAAAAAGAAAATGAACTTAATGTTTTATTCCCTCTTATAAGTTTGCTTGGTTCAGTACTCAAGGCTTTATGAATAGGCCCCGTATATTCATTATATCTGAGTCTTATTTACTCCGTGTCTTCTCCGTATCTATACGCTTGGACTTGATACGGAGTTGGTACGGCCTTGACACGGAGTTGGTATGAAGCAGACTTGCAAGAATCCCTTCCTGACAGATTCCCTAAATCTATTCCTCAAAAAAAGAGGAAGAAACGTTTGTCTGTTCCAAATAAAAGAAGTACTTTTGTGCCCGATTATTCCGCACCGGGTTCGACAAAGTGCTTTCTAAGTGATTAGAGACCACCCGACGGAGCTAACTTATACATTATATATAAGAAATGTACGCAATTGTAGA
>OGZW01000404.1_pt1 | contig 33860 bp, 28 predicted proteins | sample 1577001 | NCBI WGS metagenome assembly OGZW01 (sample SAMEA3541519, study PRJEB24748) | human gut metagenome | biome: human gut; feature: human-associated habitat; material: faeces | place: China | collected 2012 | reverse complement strand
CAGATCCGCGACATTCAGGAAAACGGCGACGGCCCGGTCTACGCGCCCGAAACGCCGGTTTCGATGAACTTCTGGGGCTTTACGCCCTGGCTCTTTGAAAAGCTCGACGAGTACTTCAAGGACTTCCTCCGCGCCCTGCCCGAGGGGGAGATCAAGGCGGAGTGCCTGCTGCCGAGCCTGATCGGTCAGCTCATCGACCGCGGCGAGCTCACCGTCTCCGTGCTGAGATCGAGCGCGCGTTGGTTCGGCATGACCTACCACGAGGATAAGGAAATGGTGCAGGAAGAGCTTAAAAAGCTGCACGATGCGGGCGTGTATCCCGCATCACTGCGCGCATAAGAAAACGCAAGAGAACGACCGCCTCCGGACATACTACATCCGGAGGTGATCTTCTCAATGAAACGCAAGGACGTGGGACTTCCGCGCGACATGACGCCGATGCTCAAGGCGCGCTTCGGCCAGCCGGACGACTGTGCCGATCTTGTCAACAAGTACGGCACCTATAATATCCAGCCGACGGCAGACACGGAAAACCTTTTTCCGCTCATCGCGCCGGGGCTGCCGGAAGAGTGGAAACGCATGGCGATCGGCAAGTCGGAGCTTGAGAACTTGCAATCGTGAAAAAAGAGAAAAGAGGGCGCGGTCACGCGCCCTCGACCTGCCTTTTTCGCAATTGTTGCGGTGAGAAGTGCAAAGAAGACGCAAATAGACGTAAAGTTCTACAAAAAAGCAGATGACAAAATGTAGAATTTTATTACTGGTATACAAATAGAAGGTCTTGCTGGTACTTGCGTTGTCAATAAAATAGGTTAAAGTATGTGTTAAGAGTAACTTATCCGGCGGCGGCCGTGAGAGGGAATGCCTGCCGGAGAGACTCAAATATGAAGGAGGAGAGAGAATGGAAACCAAAAGTAACGCAAAACTGAAAGCTCTGTTCATCATCCCGTCGATCACCGGTATCATCCTGTTTATGATCCCGGTGAAGAATGCTGACGGCGACTGGACCGTTGTGGTCAAGATCCTTGCCGACATCATCTCGGGCTACATCGGCGGCTTCCTGCCGCTGCTGTGCGTGCTGATCCTCACCGTTTCGGCGGTGCTGTCGGTCATCGCACTGGCAAAGCCTAAATTCATTATGAATAGCGACATCATGAAGGAATGCTTTGCCTGCAAGCCCGTCTGGGTCGTGATCCGTGTGCTCGCGGTCATCTTCGTGTGGCTCACCTATCTGGGTGTCGGCGAGGACGGCGTGGGTCTCATCGGTATGATCACCGGCGGCGGTCAGGGCGGATTTGTCCTTTATGACCTGCTCACCACGCTCGTTATCATCTTCGTCATCGCGGCGCTGCTGCTGCCGCTGCTGCTCGACTTCGGCCTGCTCGAATTCGTCGGCGCGCTGCTCACCAAGGTCATGCGTCCCCTCTTCAAGGTTCCCGGCCGTGCTGCGGTCGACTGCATCACCTCCTGGATCGGCGACGGTACGCTGGGTGTTATGCTCACCTGCAACCAGTATGAGGGCGGCTACTACAACGCCAAGGAAGCGAGCATCATCGCAACGCTGTTCTCCGCCGTTTCCATCACCTTTACCCTCGTCGTTCTCGAGACGGTCGGTATGCTCGAATACTTTGGTACCTATTACCTGATCGTCTGTTTCGTCGGTATCGTCTGCGCGATCGTGTGCCCATATCTCTATCCCCTGCGCAAAAAGCCCACCACCTACTTAGTCGAAGGCAAGGCCGCGCCCGACACCCTCCCCGAGGGCTACACGAGCAACGTCCAGTACGGCATGGACCTCGCCATGAAGCGCGTTGCCGAGCACAAGGGTATCGGTGAATTCTTCAAGAGCGGCGCCAAGAACGCGTGCAGCATGTGGTTCGGCGTTCTGCCCTCCGTCATGGCCATCGGCACCATCGCCCTCATCCTTGCCAACTACACCCCCATCTTTGAGTGGCTCGGCATCCCGTTCCGCCCGCTGCTGCAGCTGCTGCAGGTCCCCGAGGCGGAAGCCGTTGCCTCCACGATGATCGTCGGCTTCACCGATATGCTCACCCCCGCCATCCTGATCGCGGAGTGCACCAGCGAGATGGCCAGATTCATCGTCGCTGTCGTCTCTGTCACGCAGGTCCTCTACCTCTCTGAGGTCGGCGGTCTGATCCTCGGCTCCAAGCTTCCTCTCAACATCTGGGAGCTGTTTGTGATCTTCCTTGAGCGCACCATCATCAGCCTGCTCATTGTCTGCCCGATCGCACACCTGCTGTTTTAAGGCAAAAAGGAACATCCTATTCTGCTCATAGTCCCAACCGAAAGGGTGAAGAGCGTCCGAAAGGACGCCCTTCACCTTATATTTTTAGGAATTTAGCGCAGATGCACAAAAATGTCTGTACAAATCATGAAAAGTTGTGATAAAATACAAAAGAGAGCATGAGAGAACTGCGGCAGAGACTGCAAGATGTGCCGGAGGTGAGAGACCGGCCGCCGCGGAAAAGGGAGAAGAGCCCCTATGACGATCAAGATCGATAAGGATGCGAAGGTGCCGGTGTATTTGCAGATCGCCGAGCAGATCAAAGCGCAGATCATCAGCGGCGCGCTGCCGAGGGCCAGCACGCTGCCAAGCGAGCGTGCCCTCGCACAGATTTTAGATGTGCACCGCAACACGGTCGTCAAGGCCTACAGCGAGCTCAAGAGCGACGCGTGGATCGAGTCGCGCCAGGGCGTGGGCTATGTCGTGACCGCGGCGAGCGTTGACAAGACGGCCGCGGAAGAGGAAAGCGGCGAAAATGCGCAGGGCGGGCGCGTCAACTGGGTCAGCGAGGTGGCAGACAAGTACCTTGACATGGAAAAGACGTTTGACGACCTGTTTCAGCGCTTTACGGATGAAAGCCACTATTCCCTCGGCAGCGGTGTCGCCTCGCGCGAGGTGTTTTCGTCCGAGCGCGTGGCGCAGGATATTGCCGCGCTCGTCACGGGCAGCGGCCCATGCCAGTACTTTTTCAGCCCCTACAAGGGCGATAAGTTTCTGCGGCAAAAGCTCGTGGCTTTCCTCAGTACGAAGGGGGTAAAGGCGTCATCGGGCGAAATTCAGGTTTTGTCGGAGACGAACCAGGCACTTGACTTTATCGTGACGCTGCTGGTCAAGCCGGGTGACAGCGTTGTGATGGAGGAGCCCGTGCACCCCGATATGTACCGTGTGATGGAGCTCGCGGGCGCAAAGATCCTGAGCGTTCCCGTCGATGCGGACGGTATGAACTGCGAGGTGCTCGAAAAGCTGCTTACGCACATAAAGCCACGCCTCATCTTTGTCAATTCGAGCTATCATGACCCCACGGGCCATATCCTGTCGCTTGAGCGGCGCAAAAAGCTCGTGGAGCTCTCCAACCGCTACCGCATCCCGATCGTCGAGGAGGACGCGGCGAGCGAGCTCGCCTACGACGGGGAAAAGCCCCCGCCCATCAAGGCGTTCGACACGATGGGCAACGTTATTTACATCTATTCGTTTTCGCTCACGTTTGTCCCGGGACTGAGCCTTTCCTTCGTCACAGGCAACCGCGATTTTATCCGCGCGCTGAGCTATCTGGTCTCCGTGCGGCTGATGGCCTCGGACTGGATGACGCAAAAGCTGCTCGGTATGTATCTGGATGACGGCATTTATTACACTTCGCTTGCAAAATTCCGCGAGATCTACCGCGCAAACCGCGACCTTGTCTGCCGAAAGCTTGACGAGCTCGCGCCGCTCGGCGTGAGATATATAAAGCCAAAAGGCGGCGTATATGTCTGGTGCGCCCTGCCGGACGGCGTGGACAGCAAGCAGTTCATCCGCAGGGCCTATAATATGGGCGTTACGCTGATCCCGGGACATGTTTTCTACCCGGGTAAGAACGGCGGGCGCGACCATATCCGCATCAATTATTCCTATGAATCCGAAGAACGCCTCGCCCAAGGCATGGAGGTATTGCAAAAAGCGCTAAAAGAAGAACTGGAGGAATGACTGGCACACGAAATGCCAACAGTGCTGATACATCACAAGTAAATAGGAAAAGGATATACTTGGAACAGAATTCAGAGAACGGACTCGCGGTGCGTCTGTGCTGCACGCGGCAGCGGCGCACGGAAACAAATCATGGACGGGGCGTTCGGGCGGTCGATGAGAGAGCCGCCGGCGTCCCGGGAAGGGAGCACGACTATGTATCCAGGCATCCACAACTTTTCCGAGATCGGCAAGCTCAACAAGGTGCTGCTGCACCGCCCCGGCGAGGAGCTGGAATCGCTGACGCCCGCGACGCTCGAGCGCCTGCTGTTTGACGACATTCCGTACTTAAAGGTCGCGCAGGAGGAGCACGACCGCTTTGCCGAGGTCCTGCGCGAAAACGGCGTTGAGGTCATCTACTATGTCGACGAGGTGGCCAAGGCCGTCGCCGACCCCGCGCGCCAGATCCAGCTCGTGAACGATTTTCTGAACATCAGCAAAATTCACGCCAAGGGCCTGCGCGCAAGTATGACGAGCCTGCTGCTCGATATGCCGCCCAAGCAGATGGTGACGAAGATGATCGCTGGCATCAAGCGCTGCGAGGTCGCCACCAAGCAGCCCACGTCGCTCATGGACTTAGTCGACGATGACTATCCCTTCGTCTCCGACCCCATGCCGAACCTGTACTTTACCCGCGACCCCGGCGCCTGCGTGGGCGAGGGCATCAACATCCACAGGATGCACACCCCCGCGCGCAAGCGCGAGAGCCTGCTCTTAAAATATATGTTCCTCTACAACCGCGACTTTGCCGCGCCGGACAACAGGATGTGGTACGATCTGTCCGACAGCTACTCCATCGAGGGCGGCGACGTGCTCGTGCTGTCGAAGGACATCGTGGCCATCGGCCTTTCGCAGCGCACGACGGTCTCCGGCGCGGAGACGTTTGCGCGCAACCTGCTGCAAAACTCCGGATTTAAGAAGGTGCTGGCCTTCGACATTCCCGAAACGCGCGCGTTCATGCACCTCGACACCGTCTTCACGATGGTCGACTACGACAAGTTCACCATCCATCCCGAGATCGAGGGTCCGCTGAGCGTTTACGAAATGACGCTCGATGAGCACGGCGAGCTTCGCTTCGGCGCGATCAAGGAGGAGCTCAAGGACATTCTGGCCCTCGAGCTCAAGCTGCCCGCGGTCGACCTGATCCGCTGCGGCGGCGGTGATCTGATGGCCGCGCAGCGCGAGCAGTGGAACGACGGGTCGAACACGCTCTGCATCGCGCCGGGCCGCGTTATCACCTATGAGCGCAACTATGTGACAAACGAGCTGCTGGCAAAGCACGGGCTCGACGTGCTGACGGTCCCGTCGGCCGAGCTGTCGCGCGGACGCGGCGGCCCGCGCTGTATGTCCTGCCCCGTCAACCGCGACGACCTGTAAGCACACCGCAGATACGACCCTTCCGCGGCACGCGCCCGCCCTTGCGCCGCGTGCGGATGCGGCGATAGGAGGAAGAGAGTTGAAAAGCAAGCGACAGGAGAAGATCCTGGAACTGATCGAAAAGTACGACATTGAGACGCAGGAGGAGCTCATCGCGCGCCTGGCCGAGTGCGGCATCCAGAGCAAGCAGACGACCGTCTCGCGCGATATCAAGGAGCTCTACCTTTATAAGGAGCCCCTCGGCGGCGGCCGCAGCCGCTACGCCGTTTCGGGCCGGGCCGACCATATCGACAACACGAGGCGCTTGCAGCTCATTTTGAATGAGTGCAGCGTCGGCGTGGACTGCGCGGGCATTGTGGTGCTGCTCAAAACGCTGCCGGGCCTTGCCGACGCTGCGGGCGCGGCCATCGACGCGATGCGCCTGCCGCAGATGCTCGGGTGCATCTCGGGTAACGATTCCGTGGCCATCATCGCCCGCGGCGAGCAGGAGGCGAACGCCCTGCGGCAGGAGCTGGCACAGTACTGCAAATAAGCTTTTACCGAGAGATGAGAGAGAAGAGGGAGCGGGAAGCGGCGGGAGCCGCTTCCCGCTCCGTTCTGCGCCCGGTGCGAGCGGGATTGCTGCATATCTCAAAAAAATTTTGAATCCCTACTTGTTTTTTTGTGATATCCTGCTATAATATGTAAAATAAAATATTCGAAAATAGCTTTATCTGTGCGGCTCGCGGAAGAGCAACTGGACAGACAAAGGCACAGCCGGCGAAAGCCGGTGTCGCAAAGCCAAGGGTCTAAACGGCGCACGCGCCGCACGGCAGCCGGCTGCCAAATACAGCTTCCCCCCTTCTTCGATGTCGCACGACAAGAAGGAGGTTTTTTTATGTCTGAGAAGAAGCTTGGCAAGAGGCTTCTTACCTGGGTCCTGGTGCTCGTGATGATGCTGTCCCTGCTGCCGGTGAGCGCACTGGCCGCAGACGGCACGGACGAAACGGCGGAAGACGGCGAAGTTGTGCTGGCGCCTGTTGCGGGCGTGGAAGAGGAAGAGACCGCCCCTGTGGAGGATGCGCCCATGATGCTGGCCGCGCCCGCGGAGGGAAATGCCCCGACTCCGGTTCCTGCGGATCAGTTGACTTTTGATAAAAATAAGGGTGCGATTACGGGCATTGATAAGACTTGGCTTGCCGCGAATAAGGATCAGCCCCTTTCCGTTACCATTCCGGCGGAAATTGACGGTACGCCGGTAACGAGTATCGGCAGTTATGCGTTTTTATATAAGAAGCAACTGATTTCCGTGGATTTGTCTCAAGCTGCGATTACCGAAATAGGAGATTCTGCCTTTAATGGATGTAGTCTTCTGGAAGAAGTGACTTTTCCTGATAAATTGACAAAAATAGGGGATCTTGCCTTTGATGGGTGCAAGTCTCTGAAAGAGGTGACTTTTCCTGATACACTACAGACCATTGGGTATCAGGCATTTAATAGTAATGAGAAACTGACGTCTGTTGATCTGTCCAATACCACGGTAACGACCCTCGGCAAATTAACGTTTAGCAAATGCACGGCGCTAAGAGAAGTTATCTTGCCGAGTAATTTGACGGAGCTTGGTTCTTCTGTATTCACAGATTGCAGCCACATAGAGTCTATTCGACTGAAGGATTCTCCGAAAGGCGTTGTCTTTGCATTGCCGGAAGGCTTAATTTCCATTGGTTATCAATGCTTCAAGAATTGCTTTGCTGACGGCGTAGAGGCGAAGGTTGTTATTCCGGCGAGTGTGACGACGATTAAGGAAGAAGCGTTTAAGGATATTCATATCACGCAGATCATTTTTAAGAAGGAAGTAGATCCTTGGAATAGAGAGGATTATAGTGGATACGATAACAGTGCCATGATTCCTCCGAGTGGATGCGATCGCATCATTGTGCTTCCGGACAATAAATGTTTTGTGGCGTATTCTACACAAGTAAGATATAGTTCAAAACTGCAAAAAATCTGCACCTATCCCATAAATATTAAGTTTTCTCCTCTTGGCACACAAGAACAGCACTTGAACCATGCGCTTCTTGGTTGGACTTGTAATCCTGCAACTAAGCTTTGGGATTTCAACAATAACTACAAACTTCCTGATACAAATGGAGCAACGACCGGTAATGACCGCCCTGGCTATGAGTATGTCGGTGGCTGGAAGTTGCGCAGATCCAATCAGGTATTAAATGAAAGCGAAAAGCTTGAAGCTATGGATAATCCGTCTGATATTGCAACTGTCAGTGGTGAATACAAGCTTGCTAACCCCACGATCTCTTACCTTGTGGATGGGGAATCCAAGCCGGTCGGTGCCAACCAGCCCTTCACCGTGACCATCGGGGACAGCAAGGAGCACTCGATCGGTATTCAGGTCGATCACCCGCTGCTGAAGGAAAAGCAGGGCACTGACAAGGATTACGTTTACTTTGAGTACTACTGGTTTGACGAAGTATCGCTCGGAGACGGACAAAATACTATGAACGGCCCGAGAAGCAAGGAAGAACCGGAGCGCTTTTCTACCACACAGAGCAGCTCGCAGTTTAATTATGTGGACGGCGAGCATAATACCATTCCCATTGCAAAGACGGAAGACGCGAGATATGAAGGCAGCTCCTATGCGGGCTATAATGACTACTATCTTGTAGTGGTGTTCGGTTACCATGTTGTGAATGGTGATAAGATCAATACGCCATTCTATCTCAGCGCAAATAATGGTATTGGTACCGGATACGCCGGTGCAACTGACGGAGTGCATCTGTTGCAGGTCAAGGTCAATGAAGTTCGCATCATCACCGCTACCGCAGATGCCAACGGCACGATCGACCCGTCTGGTGAGGTTGCGGTACCCAAGGGCGAGAACAAGACCTTCAAGATCACGCCCAACGAGGGCTACCACATCAATGACGTGCTGGTGGACGGCAAGAGCGTCGGCGCAGTAACGGAATACAAGTTTGAAAACGTGACCGAACCCCATAAGATTCACGCGACCTTTGCCAGGAACTACACGCCCAGCTATCCCATCCAGCCGGAGCAGCCCAAGGTCGAGATTCCTGACGATGATGCGCTCGGTCTGAACACGACCGACCACTTCGCTTATATCGTCGGCTACGGCAACGGTCAGGTCCGCCCGCAGAATGCCATCACCCGCGCCGAGGTCGCGACCATCTTCTTCCGCCTGCTGACCGACGACGTGCGCGACGCGAACCTCAAGCGCATCAACAGCTACACCGACGTGGCGAGCAACGCATGGTACAACACCGCAGTCTCCACCCTCAGCTCCATGGGCATCATCACGGGCTATCCCGACGGCACCTTCCGCCCGAACGCCTACATCACCCGCGCGGAGTTCGCCGCCATCGCCGCCCGCTTTGACGCCGACGGCGACAAGACGCTCGCCGCCTTCAGCGATATCGCCAACCACTGGGCAAAGGACGAGATCAGCGTCGCCTACAACAACGGTTGGGTCGACGGTTATCCCGACGGCACCTTCGGCCCCCAGCGCAATATCACCCGCGCCGAGACCGTGACGCTCGTCAACCGCGTGCTGAATCGCAAGCCCGAGACCGAGGACGATCTGCTCCCCGACATGACCACCTGGACCGACAACGCCGACAAGAAGGCGTGGTACTATCTGGCCATTCAGGAGGCGACCAACAGCCACTACTACAAGTACAAGGAGAACTCCGAGTACGAAAAGTGGACCGAGCTGCGCGAGACCCGCGACTGGACGCAGTTAGAAAAGTAAAAAATGCGCAAAAAGAATGGGAACGCGATCGCGTTCCCATTCTTTTTTATTTTGAAGCGCTTACACGTTGCCGATGGTCGCGACCATGACGGCCTTGATCGTGTGCATCCGGTTCTCGGCCTCGTCGAAGACCTTGGAGTTGGGGGAGAGGAAGACCTCGTCCGTGACCTCGCGGATATCATAGCCGAGCTCCTTCTGGGAAGCGGCCATGGTGGTGTCGAAGTCGTGGAAGGAGGGCAGGCAGTGCAGGAAGATGCAGTCGGGATTTTCCGTCGCCTTCATCACCTCGCCCGTGACCTTGTAAGGCGTGAGCAGCTTGACGCGCTCGGGGATCTTGTCCTCTTCGCCCATGGAGGCCCAGATATCGGTGTAGAGGGCGTCCGCGCCCTTTAAGAGGGCCTTATCCTCGCCGTATTCGACGATGGCGCCGGTCGTCTTGCCGACCTCGCGGCAGTAGGCGACGACGTCGGCGGCGGGCGCGAGCTCGCGCGGGCCCCAGCCGACATAGTGGATGCCGAGCTTGGCGCAGATATACATGAGGCAGTAGGCGACGTTGTTGCGCGTGTCGCCGCAGAAGACGAGCTTGCACTTGCTCAGGGGCTTCTTCGTGTTTTCCATGAGCGTCAGGATATCGGCGAGCGCCTGCGTCGGGTGGTCGACGTCCGTCAGGCCGTTCCACACGGGCACGCCCGCGTTGGCGGCGAGACCCTCGACGATCTTCTGGTCGTAGCCGCGGTACTCGATGCCGTCATAGAAGCGGCCGAGGACCTTGGCGGTGTCCGCCATCGTTTCCTTCTTGCCCATCTGGGAGGACTTGGAATCGAGGAAGGTGACGCTTGCGCCTTCGTCGTAGGCTGCAACCTCGAAGGCGCAGCGGGTGCGGGTGGAGGTCTTTTCGAACAGCAGCACGATGTTCTTGCCGGCGAGCAGGTTGCCGCGGATGCCGGCGCGCTTTTTCGCCTTGAGGTCGGCGGCGAGATTCAGCATATAGCGGATCTCATCGGGGGTGAAGTCCTTCAGGGTCAGGAACGAGCGGCCTTTCAGATTAACGGGCATAGGGGTGATCCTCCTTTTTGGTATTTCTCAAATCTCTCATATAAAGCATCCAAATAATGCTATGATGATTATATCATTCTTGGTTAAAAAAGCAATGGATTTTCCGCTTTTGCTCTGTCGCGCGCAAGGCACTGGACTGCGGCAAAAAAAGCAAACTGGACTGTTGCGCGCACGGACGGCGGCGGAGAAAAAGAGGACTTTTCTTTTGGCCGCGATATGCTATACTGAAGGCGAAAAGGAGGGAAGGGCGATGAGCATTGCGGGGCTTCTGATCCGGCGCGAGCGCCTTGCGCGCGCCTGGAGTCAGGAGGGATTGTGCCGCGGGATCTGCGGCACGTCGTATCTTTCCAAGATCGAGCAGGGAAAAGCGGCGGCATCGGAGGAGATCCTCACGCTGCTGCTTGCGCGGCTGGGACTTTCGTGGACAAATGACGAGGACGGCGCGCTGCGCGCGAGGACGGAAGCGTGCATGGAGGCGCTCTTTTCCGGGGACGCCTCGGCGTTCGACGCCGCGTTCGCCCGCCTGCGCGCGCAGGAGAGTACGCTCCTTTGCAGTCCCTGCGCGGCGGATTACCTTCTTCTGCGCGCTTTTTCCTGCAAAAAGGACGGGGAGCGGCATCCACTGGACACGGAATTTATTCCGTTTCTGGACCAGCGCCAGCTCGCGCTCCAGCGCGTGCTGGAGGGGCGGCACGAGGAGGCGGCGCTTCTCTATCCCGCCGCGGTGATCCGCCTGTGGCAGGGCGCGCATCTCTACGCGCGCGGGCGCTATGCCGCCGCGACCGAGGCGCTGCGCGCCGCCTATGACGCCGCCGCCGCAGAGGGCTATGCCCACATCATGATGAGCTGCCGCGTGTATCTCGGCAACTGCTGCTCCGATTCGGGCGACGCAGAGCGGATGCGCCAGCACTACGCGGTCGCGCAGCGGCTCGCTTTAGCGCTCGGCGATCAGGATATCCTCTCGACGATCCGCTACAACGAAGCGGCAACAAAGATCGAGTGCGGCGACTTTGCGGCGGCGTATGCCTACTTTGCCGCGCTGGAAGAACCGGATGCGATGTCACTGCACAAGCTCGCCGTCTGCTGCGAGGTGCTGGGGCGGCGGGACGAGGCGCTCGCCGCGCTTGCGCGGGCGGAGGCGATGCTCCCCGAGGACGAAGCGCACGCACCCGAGCGGCAGATGCTCGCGCTCGTGCGCTGCCGAGTGGAAACGCCGGACTATCTGCGCGATGAGCGCTACGGCGAACTGCTGACGAATTGTTTTGCCCTGCTGCGGCGCGAGCGCGGCGCGGGCTACGCGCGCTTCCACCTCAAGTGGATGCTCGAATGGTACAAGGCGAACCGCCGCTACCGCGAGGCCTGCGCACTGCTGGAGGACTTTCCTGCGGAAAAGTAAAAAAGAGATATTGAACGGTATCTGGCGGGAGAAAGTTTCCCACAGATACCGTCTTTTTTTCATTCACGCGCCATGCCATAATAATGGCGAGGTGAAAACTATGACAAAAACACTCTGGACAAAGGATTTTATCCGCATCACGCTCGCGACCTCGCTCGGCGCGGCGGGCGGCATCATCAGCGGCTTTGCGCTGTCGTTTCTCGTCTTCGACGAAACGGGCAGCACGTTGGCCTCGGCACTCGTGGTGGCGATCCAATTGCTGCCCGGCGCAGTGCTGCCGCTTCTGATCGCGCCGCTGATGGACCGCTATCCGCGAAAGCCCTTCCTCGTCGGCGGCGACACGGTGAATGCACTGCTCTATGCGCTCGCTGGTGTCTACCTGCTGCGCTGTGAGTTCTCCTACACGGTGTATCTCGGCTTTTCGCTGCTGCTCGCGTGCCTGAGCGCATTCGACGAGCTGGCCTACAGCAGCTTTTACCCGCTCATCCTGCCGGAGGGCATGGAGGAAAAGGGCTACACCGTTTCCTCCATGCTCTATCCCGTGCTCAAGGTGCTGATGATGCCCGTGGCCGCCGTGCTCTTCGATACGCTGGGCGTTGCGCGGCTGCTGCTCATGCAGTCGGCGCTGTCGCTCATCTCTGCGCTCATCGAGAATAAGATCACGGTCGCAGAAACGCCGCGCGGCGGCGAGCGCTTTTCCCTGCGCCTCTGGTGGGGAGATCTCCGCGAGGCGGCGGCCTATCTCAAGCGGGAAAAGGGCTTGCGCGCGCTGTATGATTATATGGCGGTGACCAACGGCATGGCGGCGGGTTATTCGCCGCTGCTCATCGCCTTTTTCCGCACAGCGCCCGGCTTTACGGCGGCGATGTACTCCTTTTTCTCCGTGGCGGAGTTTGCCGGGCGCTCGCTCGGCGGCGTGGTGCGCTACCGCTACAGCCTGCCGGAAAAGAAACGCTTTCCCTTCATCTTCGCCGTGTATCAGGTCTATGAAATGATGGACGTGCTGCTTTTGTGGCTGCCGTATCCGCTGATGCTCGCAAATCGCGCTGCCTGCGGCTTTCTTGGCATCAACAGCGCAACGATCCGGCAAGCGGCGGTGCAGCGCTATCTTCCCGACCCTCTGCGCGCCCGCATCAACGCCTATGAGAGTATGCTCATCACGGCTGCGAGCGCCGTGCTCTCGCTCGCGGTGGGGGCGCTCGGCGAGGTGATGGACTACCGGCGCTGCGTCAGCCTCTGCGCCGCGCTGACGCTGCTCTCCTGCTGGATGACGGTCTTTCGTCATCGCGGCGCGGTCAGGGAAGTGCTGCGCGGCGAGAAGGCCGCGTGAGCAGTTTTCTTGCACTTTCCCTTGTTTTCTGCGGATAAATATAGTATAATTTCGAAAAAGTATCCCCATGGGGCGATTTTGGGCGATCCCGCCGCGCCGACTGGGTAAAACCGCAAAGGATAGAGGAGAATTTGCTATGAATATGATCCGCAGCGCCAAGAACCAGATCGCCGAGCTGACGGCGGCGGCTTACCGCGCGGCTGTGCAGGAAGGCCTCCTGCCCGAGGGCGTCGAGACCGTCCCCGCCGTGGAGATCCCCAAGGATACCGCCAACGGCGACTATACGACCACCTTCTGCCTCGCCGCCTCCAAAGCCATGCGCAAGAATCCCCGCGAGGTCGCCAAGATCCTGACCGAGCACATGGACCTGAGCGATACCTACTTCACCTCCGTTGAGATCGCGGGCCCCGGCTTTTTGAACTTCCGCCTCGGTGACAAGTGGTACGCCGACGTGCTCTCCGCCGTGGAAGAGGAGAAGGAAAACTACGGCCGCGACAACTGGCTGGGCGGCAAAAAGTACATGGTCGAGTTCGTCTCGGCAAATCCCACGGGCCCCATGCACATGGGCAACGCCCGCGGCGGCGTGCTGGGCGATACGCTGGCCGAGGTGCTCGACTGGTCTGGCGCGAAGGTCTGGCGCGAGTTCTACGTCAACGACTTCGGCAACCAGATCGAAAAGTTCGCCAAGAGCATCGAGGCGCGCTACATTCAGCTCATCCGCGGCGAGGACGCCCTCGAATTCCCCGAGGACGGCTACCACGGCGACGATATCCGCGAGCTTGCGAAGGCCTTCTACGATGTTCACGGCGAGAGCTATTTAGACAAGTCCGTCGAGGAGCGCCACGCTGACATGGCGGCGTTCGGCCTGGAGCGCAACATCCCGAAGATGAAGAGCGACCTGGAGCGCTACGGCATCAAGTTCGACGAGTGGTTCTTTGAGTCCTCGCTGCACAACAGCGGCTACGTCAAAGACACGGTCGAAGAGCTGCACAAGCTCGGCTGGACGTATGAAAAGGAAGGCGCGCTCTGGCTCAAGACCGCCGATATCATGCGCGAGCAGTACCGCAAACAGGGCAAAAAGGACGAGGACATCGACAAGCTCGACCTCAAGGACGACGTGCTGCGCCGCGCCAACGGCTTCTACACCTACTTCGCCGGCGACATTGCCTACCACCGCAACAAGTTCGCCGTGCGTCATTTCGACAAGGTCATCAACATCTGGGGCGCGGACCATCACGGCCACGTGGCCCGCATGAAGGGCGCGATGGACGCGCTGGGTCTCGACGGTACAAATCGTCTCGATATCGTGCTGATGCAGCTCGTCAAGCTGGTGCGCGACGGCGAGGTCGTGCGTATGTCCAAGCGCACGGGCAAGACCATCTCCCTCTCCGACCTGCTCGATGAAATTCCCGTCGACGCCTGCCGTTACTTCTTCAACGCCAAGCCCGACACGCAGATGGAATTCGACCTCGGCCTCGCTGTGCGCGAGGACAGCGAGAACCCCATCTACTATATCCAGTACGCGCACGCGCGCATTTGCAGCCTCTTGAAGGCGCTGGAGGAAGATGGCCACAGCGTCAAGCCCGGCGCGGCGGATCTGTCTATCCTCTCGAGCGACGCCGAGCGCGCGCTCATCAAGGAACTGTCCTCCTTCGCCGAGGAGATCCGCATGGCGGCGCGTGACTACGACCCGAGCTACATCAACCGCTATCTCATGCGTCTTGCCGCGGCGTTCCACAAGTTCTACAACGCCTGCCGCATCAAGGGCGAGGATGAGGCCGTGATCGACGCGCGCCTCAAGCTTGCGAGCGCGACGCGCCAGGTGCTTGCCAACGGCCTCAAGGTCATCGGCTGCTCCGCACCGGAGAAGATGTAAGATTTTCAAAAAAACAAATTTCCATTTCTTTCGCGCCCGCGGGCGCGAAGCTCTGCGAGACATTCTTAACAGCAAAAGGCGTCCGGCCGATGGCCGGACGCCTTTTTTCGTATCAGGAAAGCGGCAAAGCCGCTTTTTGAAGTGTCATTAAAGGACCTTGGCGAGGAACGATTGCAGCCGCTCGCTCTGCGGGCGGTCGAAGATCTCGGCGGGGGAACCCTCTTCGATGATCGCACCCTCGGACATGAAGACCACACGGTCGGCGACCTCGCGGGCGAAGCCCATCTCGTGCGTGACAACAACCATCGTCATGCCGTCCCTGGCAAGGTCACGCATGAGGTCGAGCACCTCGCCGACCATCTCGGGGTCGAGCGCGGAGGTCGGCTCGTCGAAGAGCATGACCTCGGGCGCCATGGCGAGCGCGCGCACGATGGCGATACGCTGCTTCTGGCCGCCGGAGAGCATCGCGGGATACTCGTTCGCCTTGTCAGCAAGACCGATGCGCTCCAGCAGCGCCATGGCCTGCTTGTCCGCTTCCTCCTGCGTTTTGAGCTTGAGCTTGACGGGGGCGAGGGTGATGTTCTTTTTGACCGTCATGTGCGGGAAGAGGTTGAAGTGCTGGAAGACCATGCCCATCTCGCGGCGGTGGAGGTCGAGGTTGACCTTCTTGCCGTTGAGGGCGACATCCTTGAAATAGATCGTGCCGGAGGTCGGCTGCTCTAAAAGGTTCAAACAGCGCAGCAGCGTCGATTTGCCGCTGCCGGAGGGACCGATGATGGCCACGACCTCGCCCTTTTTCACACTTAGATCGCAGTGGGAGAGTGCGTGGACGGAGCCGCCGTTGTACTCCTTGGAAACGTCTGCCACGCGGATGAGGGAATCAGTGCTTGTCGCCACGACGCATCCTCCTTTCGAGTGCTTCGATTGCTTTGCCGGCAGGGTAGGTGATGCAGAAATACATCAGCGCTGCCAGCACGTAAGGTGCGAGGGAAATGTAGGTGGACGTTGCCACGGTCTTCGCGGCAAACATCAGCTCGACCATGCCGAGCGTGGAGCAGATGGACGATTCCTTGACCATGGTGACAACCTCGTTGCCGAGCGCGGGCAGGACATTCTTGATGGCCTGCGGCAGCACGACGAGCGTCATGGACTGGGAGGCGGAAAGGCCCAGCGAGCGCGCGGCCTCGGTCTGGCCCGCGTCAACGGCAAGAATGCCCGCGCGGAAGATCTCGGCGACATAGGCCGAGCTGTTGAGCGCCAGCGCCACGACGCCGGGAATGAAGCGGGAAATGTCGATAAAGCCGAAGAGGTACAGGCGCGGGATGGAGATCGCGCCAAAGAGACCGAAGTAAATGATCGAAAGCTGCACGAGCAGCGGCGTAGAGCGGAAGATGGCAATGTATGCGCCGGAGATGCCGCGCACGAACTTGTTCTTGCTCAGGCGCATGAACGCGAGCAGCAGCGCCGGAATGACCGCCAGCGCGACCGACACGACCGCGAGCAGCAGCGTGTAGCCCAGCGCCTGCAGGAAGTACACGCCGTACTTCGGCAGGAAGGAAAAGTTGACGAACGACGCCGGGGACATCCCGACGAAAAGGTTGCTCCACCATGTGGCAAAATCCATGGGAGGGATCTCCTTTCAAAAGTGTGATGGGAAACGCGTTTTTCATAGAGATGCCAATGAGCAAAGCCATGGGGCTTTGCTCATTGGCTATGAGAGATAGTGAGAAGAGAGCGTAATTAGTGGGAGTGCTTAGGCCGCAGGAGCGTCCGCGGTGACCTCGACGGCCACACCGCTCAGCGCATCGGCGTCGGCGATGAACTCATCGATCTTGTTCTCGGAGGTCATCTTGGCGATCGCCGCGTTGATGCCGGGCAGCAGACCCTTGGGGTCGCCCTTGGCAACGGCGATGCAGTAGGGCTGGGCTTCGCCGAGCTCGGAGGAGGCGCTGGCGATGGCCAGATCGGGGTTGGCATCGACATATTCCTGCGCGACAGCACCGTCGAGCACGACCGCGTCGACCTTGCCGTAGACGAGCTCGTTGACGAGGTCAGTCACAAGGGACAGGGAGACGAGATTCGCGCCTTCCATCTGGTCGGTGACGATGGCTTCCTTGGTGGTGGCGGTCTGCGCGCCAACGCTCTTGCCGGCAAAGTCGGCGAGGGTAGCGTACTGGTCAGCGGCGTCAGCCTTGACAAGGATCATCGGGGGGATATCGGTGTAGTAGGGATCGGAGAAGTCGGCGGAGTTGAGACGCTCCTCCGTGGCTTCCATGGCCGCCATGACGATGTCATAGTCGCCCTTGGCGAGAGAGGTGAGCAGATAGTCAAAGCCCATGTTCTCGACCTGAAGCTCCATGCCCATCTCGTCGGCAATGTACTGCGCGGCGGAAATGTCGATACCGGCAAACTGCATCTCGCCGCTGTCATCGGCATACATGAACTCGAACGGGGCATAGTCGGCAGAGGTGCCGAGCACCAGCGTGCCGCCGGTCTGCTCGGTGTTGTCGGTGTTGGTGTCATCGGTGGTGCTGCTGTCGTCGGCCTTGCTGCCGCAGGCAACCAGCGAAAGGCTCATCATCAGAGCCAGCATCAGTGCGGTAAACTTTTTCATGGTTGATAGCTCCTTTTGTAATTTCTTTCCATCTTGCATATTGTTTTATCGTCGAGCGAATTTTCATTCGTTTCATAAACGATAATGAGAGTATAGATGTTTATTTATTCGTTGTCAATGGTTTTTGATTCAAAAAAGAGGAGAAAAAACGGCCGTTTTCTGTGCAAATCGTACAGAAAACGGAAAAACAGCACAAAAAATCTAAAAAATATACATTTATGCACGCATATATGCACTTTCTTACGATAAAGCGACGGCTGCGGATGTATAAAATCGGCAGGAGCTTCATGCTCCTGCCGAGAGGGATGTTCAGCTCTTTGCGGCCGGCGCTTTGGCGCGCTTTGGCTTGCGCACATAGGCGAAATAGTAGCCGATCGCGCAGAGGGGGATCGCCGCGAGCACATCGAGGGCGGAATGCTGCTTCATAAAGACCGTGGAGATGCTGATGAGAAACGCCGCGATACCGGACGCGATGCGCCAGCCCTTCGAGGAGAAAAGAGGGGTGTGCCAGAAGGCAAAAAACGCCGCCAGCGAGCCGATGACGTGCAGCGAGGGGCAGACGTTGGTGTTGGTGTCGAATACGTAAAAGCCTGCGATGAAGCGCGTGAGCACGTTGTCGCGCGGGAAGGTCTCTGGCCGCAGCATCTGGCAGGTGGGGAAGAGAAAGTAGATGAGCAGCGTGACGGAGTAGGTGATCATCACAAAGTGCATCATGCGGCGGAAGCCCGGCACGTCAAAAAAGAGCGTGTAGGCCACCGCGCCGATGAGGTAGACAAACCAGAAGAGGTACGGGATGAGAAACCACTCGTTGAAGGGAATGAGATCGTCGAGCGCGCAGTGCATCTCGATGTAATGCGTTACGGGGTAGAAGCGCTCGACATATGAAAAACCGAGCCCGAAGACGGGCCAGAAGAGCAGCAGCCATACGTGGGAAAATTCTGGTGTGCTCAGCTTGCTGAAGCGGAACTTGCGGTAGTCGACATAGGGCCTGATCATGCGAGCTCTCCCTCCTCCGCTTCGCTCATTTCCGAGAGGATGCTCGCCGCCGCGTCGTGCGGCACAGCGGTATCCAGCGCGTCTCCCATCTTTTCGAGCGTGTTTTCGTCGCTGAGGAGCTTTAAGCTCACGCGCGCGATTTCGGCGGGCGTCTTGCCCGTGGCCGCGCCGCCCGTGCGCAGGAAAAAGTCCTTGTTGTACTCCTCGCAGCCTGCGACCGCGTCGATGAACACCATCGGCAGGCGCATTGAGGCCGCCTCGGTCACGCTGATACCGCCGGGCTTGGTGAGGTAGAGATCCGCCGAGTCCATCAGCAGGGCCATATCCTTGACATAGGAGAGAATGTGCACGTTCTTCGCGCCGTAAAATCTGCGGGAGAGGCGGTCGTAGAGCCGCTCATTCGTGCCGCAGACGATCGTGAGGTCCTGGTTATCGGGCAAATTCCGTCCGATGCGGCGGGCAATGCTCATAATGGGGCCGCAGCCCATGCTGCCGCACATCATCACAAGGTGCTTATGGTCGGCGGGAATGCCGAAGGCGCGCTTGGCCTCCTCCTTGCGGACGCGGGACTGGAACATCTGGCGCACGGGAATGCCGCAGGCGCGCATTCGCTCGGGCGTGATGCCGCCGCCGAGAAAGTCTGAGCCCAGCGAGGACGCAGGGATGAAGTAGCGGTCGAGCGAGCTGTCCTTCACGCTGGGCGAGCAGGTGTAGTCCGTTGCGATGAAGCAGGTCTTGAGGTTGGGCAGGTGCGTCTTCACGACCTCGCTGACCATGAGGGCGGAGAAGGGATGCGTGCAGATGACCGTATCGTAGCCGCTGCCGGCAATAAAGCCGCAGAGCTTTTCCACGCCCTGCGTGAGATAGCGGTAGAGCGCGGAGCCCTCGTGAAACTGCGTGGGATGCTCCTCCGCCGCGCGGTAGCCCACGCGGAACAGCCCCGGCGCGTGGCGGTAGATGCGCACGTGCCAGTTGGAGATGAAGCGCGAGACCTCGGGCGAGATGAAGCGCAGGGCATCCTCGGTGTCGCAGGGGATATGCTGAAGGCGGCACTCCTCCGCGAGCGCCGAGGCGCAGGAGTTGTGCCCCTCGCCGGTGTTGCAGCTTAAAATCAAAACTTTCATGAAAAGATCCGATCCTTTACTGTTATTTGTTTTCTTTTGCGCTCCGGCGCTGCTGCGCGGCAAGCAGCCTTTGCAGCCGCGGGCGGTTGTAGCGCTGGATGATGAGAAACGGCAGGTTGCCGAACAGGATATAGATGGCAGTGACGATCGCGCCGCCCGTTCCGGGCCATAGGCGCAGGGCGTAAAAGCCGAGCAGGATGAGCACAAAGTGCGTGAACTCGGCCACGCAGGTCTCCTGGAGCATCCGCGGAAGCTGCGCGCGGAAGTCCGCGTTCAGTTTTTTGGCGGGGATGAGCTTGGGAACGATCCGGCTCATGTCGGGCACTTTGTCCTGCCAGTCGTGCACACGCAGAAAGCGGTAGAGCTTCGCCTCCCAGGGGGCGCAGCGGTAGGGGAACCGGTCGGCATGAAACCAGCTTTTCGGCAGGAGCCTGCCGATGAAAAACGACAAGACGGCCAGGACCCCGTAGTAAATGCAGCAGCGCAGAAAGCCCACGATCCTACCTCCTTTTTTCGTAAGGAAAGCCCGACGCAGGACAGTGCGCCGGGAAAATGCCGCGTCAAGCGGCCGTTAAGATTCAGTATAGCATAGAAAAGCGAATAAATGGTGAAGCCAAGCTCAATTTTTGTTGAAACTTTGCAGGACAATGGCAGGTCATCCCTGCTCGGGCAGCGAGACGGCGAAGCGGCAGCCGCCCAGGGGCGGATCCTCGACCCGTACCTCGCCGCCGTGCATGGCAACGATCTTGCGCACGAGGGCGAGACCGAGACCGTTGCCCTCGGATTCATGCGAGCTGTCCCCCTGATAGAATTTGTTAAAAATGCGCGCCTTATCCTCATCCGGGATAGAGGGGCCCTCGTCGTCGATGGTGAAGAGAATGCTCCCGTTCTCGCGCAGCATCCGCATCCGGATGAGTCCGCCGCGCGGACCGAACTTGATGGCATTGTCGATGAGATTCGACCACACGTGCTGCAGGAGCCCCGCATAGCCCGTGTATTCGATCTCGTCGAGATCGACGTCGAAGTCGACGTCCTTTTCCGTCCACCTGCGCTCAAGGGCAAGGATGCTCTGGCGCACCTGCTCATCGAGGCGGAAGCGCTCGCGCCGAGGGCGGATGGATTGACTGTCGAGCTTGCTCAGCAGCAGGATATTGCCCGCCAGCGCGGAGAGGCGGCGCGTGTTGAAGAGGATCTTGTCGACATATTTCGCCTGCTCCTCGCTTGACTGCTGGTGCTCCTGCAAAAGCGAGGCGTAGCCCTCGATGGCGCTGATGGGCGTTTTGAATTCGTGCGAGACATTGGAGATGAAGTCGGTTTGGAGCGTCTCGGTCGCGCCGAGCTCGCGCACCATGAGGTCAAAATTGTCGTAAATGTCGCGGATATCGCGAAAGAGGCTCCTTGTTTCCACCTTGACCTGAAAGTTGCCGCCCGCGACCTCCTTCATCGCGCGCGACAGGCGCGAGATGGGGGCAAAAAACGCGACGGAAAAGCCCGCCGCCGTAGCGCTGCCGAGCAGCAGCGTGAAGATCAGCAGCCAGACGAAGGTCGGCACGTTGATGCCCAGGTGCTCGAGACCCCAGGTCGCAAGCGTAGCCAGCAGCGCCACGCTGATAAAGCCCGCCATGCAGATAAAGAAGAACTGCACGCGGATATCGAGCCATTTATTCCTGCGCTTGCTCATGCCTTCACCACCTTGTAGCCGACGCCGCGCATTGTGACGATCCTGAAGTCCGGGTTATCGCGGAAGCGCTCGCGCAGCCTTCCGATGTGCACGTCGACGGTGTGGGTATCGGTGCTGGAGTCGTAGCCCCAGATGTCATCCATGAGCTGCTGGCGCGTGAAGATGCGGCCGGGAAATGATGCCATCTTGTAAAGCAGCATGAATTCCTTCTGCGGCAGTACCGTGCTCTCGCCGTTCACCGTGACGCACAGCGAGTCGCATTCAAGCACCGTGCCGCCGATGCTCTGGCGGCGCTCGCTCGCCATCTGCGCGCGGCGCAGCAGCGCGCTCACGCGCAGGACCATCTCATTGATGTTGATGGGCTTGACCATGTAGTCATCGCTGCCGGAGAGAAAGCCGAGGCGCATATCGTCAAAGGCGTCGCGCGCGGTGATCATCAGAATGGGAATGGACGAACCGCTCTCGCGGATCGAGCGCACGAGCTCGAAGCCGTCCATCTTCGGCATCATGATATCGGAAATAATGAGGTCGAAATAGGTCTGATCGAGCGCGGCAAGGGCCTCCTCCCCGTTGGAGACGCCGAGGACCGTATAGCCGTTCTTTGTGAGCACGTGGGCAAAGAGCTGACGCAGCTCGCGGTCATCCTCGGCAATGAGAATTTTGAACATGGCACCCTCCGATCATCGTTCGCGCCGCACCGCGGCGGATGGAATGAGTCTTGCCCGGACAGTATAGCATATCCCGGCAAAAAGTGCACGGAAATTGCAGGAAATTTTGTACCGCAGCGGAACTGCGCAAAAAAAGAGCCGTCCTTTCGGACGACTCTTTCGGTACGATCGTGATTTAACCGCCGAGGTAGGCCTTGCGCACAGCGTCGCTGGCCATGAGCTCCTTGCCGGTGCCGGAGAGGGTGATGCGGCCCGTTTCCAGCACGTAGGCGCGGTCGGCGACGGAAAGCGCGGCCTGCGCATTCTGCTCGACGAGCAGGATCGTCGTGCCTGCGGCGTGCAGCTCGCGGACGATGTCGAAGATCTGCTCGACCAGGATGGGCGCAAGACCCATGGAAGGCTCGTCGAGCATCAAAAGCTTGGGGCGCGACATGAGCGCGCGGCCCATGGCGAGCATCTGCTGTTCGCCGCCGGAAAGCGTACCGGCGATCTGGCGGCGGCGCTCCTTCAGGCGCGGGAAGCGCTCGTAGACGTCCGCAATGCCCGCTTCAATGGTGGAATTCGGCTGGGTGTAAGCGCCCATTTCGAGGTTATCCTCGACCGTCATCTGCAAAAAGACGTGACGGCCCTCGGGAACCTGCGCAAGACCGTGCTCCACGATCTTGTGCGCGGGGACGCCCTTTAAGTCCTTGCCTTCAAAGACAATGCTGCCGTGCTTGGGGTGCAGCAGGCCGGAGACCGTGTTCAGGACGGTCGATTTGCCCGCGCCGTTCGCGCCGATCAGCGTGACGACCTCGCCCTCGTTGACCTCGAAGGAAACGCCCTTGACGGCGTGGATGCTGCCATAGTAAACGTGAAGATCGTTCACCTGTAAGATCTGACTCATCGTTAGGCCTCCTTCTGCTTGCCGAGGTAAGCTTCAATGACCTCGGGGTTATTCTGAATGTCCTCGGGCGTGCCCTTGGCGATGACGCGGCCGAAGTTCAAAACGGCGATGCCCTCGCAGATGTTCATGACGAGGTTCATGTCGTGCTCGATGAGCAGCACCGCGATCTTAAAGGTGTCGCGGATGGAGCGGATGTTTTCCATCAGCTCGGCCGTTTCGCTCGGGTTCATGCCGGCGGCGGGCTCGTCGAGGAGCAGCAGGCTGGGGTTTGTGGCCAGTGCACGCAGGATTTCCAATCTGCGCTGCGCGCCGTAAGGCAGCGAGCTTGCCTTGGCGCCCGCAAGATCTTCCATGTGGAAGATGGACAGAAGCTCCATCGCGCGCTCGTGGACAACGCGCTCCTCTTGCCAGAAGCGGGGCAGGCGCAGGATGCCCTCGGGCATCGTGTAGTGCATCTGTGTGTCCATGGCGACGGTGATGTTCTCTTCCACGCTCAACTCGCCGAAGAGACGGATGTTCTGGAAGGTACGGGCGATGCCCGCGCGGTTGACCTGCGCGGTGTTGAGCCCGTGGATGTCCTTGCCGTTTAAGAGGATGGTGCCGTGGGTGGGCTGATAGACCTTGGTCAAAAGGTTGAAGACCGTCGTCTTACCGGCGCCGTTGGGCCCGATGAGGCCGGTAATCTCCGTGCGGCCGATGGTCACGTTGAAGTTATCGACTGCCTTCAGGCCGCCGAAGGTGATGCCGAGGTCGATGCATTCGAGCACGGGGGACTTGTCCGCGTCTCGCTCGGGCAGGAGCGCCGGCTCGCGGGAGACGGGAACGAGTTTGGTTTTCTGAGTCATGGTCAATTCTCCTCCTTTTCAGCGACCGCGCGGCGGTGCGGCAGCAGCTTTTGGAAAAATGCCTTGGCCTGCGGATTGTTGGTCGCGAGCATGACGAAGATCAGCACGATCGCATAGATGAGCATACGGTAGTCGTGGAGCGGGCGCAGCGCCTCGGGCAGGATGGTGAGCGCGGCGGCGGCGACGAGCGAGCCCCAGATGTTGCCGAGCCCGCCGAGCACCACGAACACCAGCACGAGGATGGAGAGGTTGAAGTTGAACTTTGTGGCCTGGAGAGAAGAGTAGTTCAGACCGTAGAGTGCGCCTGCCGCGCCTGCGAGGGCGGCGGAGGTGACGAAGGCCATGAGCTTATATTTCGTCAGGTTCAGGCCGATGGCTTGCGCGGCGATGTGGTTGTCGCGAATGGCCATGATCGCGCGGCCTGCGCGCGAGCGCGTCAGATTCAGCACCACGATGAGCGTGATCATCACGAGCACGAAGCCTGCGGTGAACGTTGCGATGGTGGCGGTGCCGGTCGCGCCCTGCGCGCCCTTGATGATGGCGGTGCCGGAGGCGCTGAGGCCGAGGTCATCGACCGTCTTGCTGCCGGCGGGGTTGAAGATGAAGTGCAGGCCGTTTTCGTCGCAGCCGATGATCAGGCAGTTGATGAGCTCCTTGATGATCTCGCCGAAGGCGAGCGTCACGATGGCGAGGTAGTCGCCCTGCAAGCGGAGCACCGGCGTGCCGATGAGAAGACCGACGATGGCGGCAAAGATCGCACCGACGATCATCGCGACGGCGAGACGCACCGGAGCGCTCGGGATCGCACCCATGAGGCTCTGCGAGACCACGATGCCGGAAAATGCGCCGACGCTCATAAAGCCCGCGTGACCGAGGCTCAGCTCACCGAGGATACCGACCGTGAGGTTCAGCGACACGGCCATGGACATATAGCAGCAGATGGGGACGAGCAGACCAACGGCGGAGCGCTTGAGCGAGCCGTTGTTCTGCAGGATCGTCGTGATGATGAAGACGAGGATCACGCCGAGGTAGGTCGCAAAATCGACCTTAGTAGTCTTTTTGAGAGACTTGAATTTGCTCATTTTCTGTGTCATTCCGGTCACCTTACACTTTCTCCGGCACATACTTGCCGAGAAGTCCTGCGGGTTTGACGAGCAGCACGACGATCAGCACGGCGAACACGATGGAGTTGGCGAGATTCGTCGAGATATACGCCTTGGCCATGGCCTCGATGATGCCGAGGAGCAGGCCGCCGAGGAATGCGCCGGGGATGGAGCCGATGCCGCCGAACACCGCCGCGGTGAAGGCCTTGATGCCGGGCATGGAGCCGGTCGTCGGCATGAGCGACGTATTGAACGAGCAGAGCAGCACGCCGGCGATGGCGGCGAGCGCCGAGCCGATGGCGAACGTTGCGGAAATGGTGGCGTTGACGTTGATGCCCATGAGCTGGGCCGCCGCCTTATCCTCCGAGCAGGCACGCATGGCCTTGCCCATCTTGCTCTTGCTGACAAAGAGCGTCAGCGCGATCATGATGACGATACAGACGGAGATCGTGAGAAGGGAGATATAGGAAACGGTCAGCTTGCCGCCGAAGATCTTCACAGCGCCCGTGACCACGGGGGGATAGGAGCGCGCGGCGGCCTTCCAGATGAGCAGCGCGGAGTTCTGGAGGAAATAGCTCACGCCGATGGCGGTGATGAGCACCGCAAGGCTCGGCGCGGAGCGCAGGGGCTTGTAGGCAAGGCGCTCGATGACGATGCCGAGGACGGTGCACACGACAACGGCCATCAGCACCGCCACGATGCTGGGAAGGCCCAGATAGAACATCGCGCAGAAGGAAACGTAGCCGCCGATCATGATGACGTCGCCGTGGGCAAAGTTCAGCATCTTGGCAATGCCGTAAACCATCGTATAGCCGAGGGCGATGATCGCGTACACGCTGCCGAGGCTGATGCCGCTGATGAGATAGGATAAAAATTCCATTAGGATGGCACCTCTCTTTTCTCTTTCGGAATTATGGTTCGTCTGTGGCAGAAACAAGGGCAGAGGCGGGAAAACACCTGCCTTCGTTTCCGCCATAGAAGCAGGGCGTAGGCCGCCGGGAGCGTATGCTCCCGACGACCCGCCGCTGAGAAAGGCTTTTAGGGGTCTTTCGTGCGTTTGGGGGAATCAGCCCTCGACGTACTGGCCGTCCTTGACGACGTAGGCGGTCGGGGCCTTGGAGACCTGACCCTCGGCATTCCAGGTCATGTCGGTACCGGTGAGACCGGTGAACTTGAGGGAGGTCATGGCGCTGACGAGAGCGTCGCAGATCTCTTCATTGCTCATATCGGCGGTGCAGCCGGCCTGTTCGAGCGCGGCCTTGACGATGTACACACCGTCATAGGCGTCGGCGGCGAACTGGTTGGGCGTGGTGCCGTAAGCGGCGACGTAAGCGTCGACGAAGCTCTTGCTGGATTCAACGGTGGCGCAGAACGGGGTCATCAGCACGAGGCCCTCGGCGAGAGTGGTGTCAAAGCCGGGCATATCGAGGATGCCGTCCATGCCGTCCACACCGAAGAAGGTGGGGGCATAGCCCATGGCCTTGGCCTGCGCGAAGATCACGGAAGCGGGCTGATAGTAGATGGGGAGGAAGACGAGGTCGGCGCCGGCAGTCTGCGCGGCGGCGAGCTGGACGGAGAAGTCAGAGGAGGTATCGAGTGTAAAGGTGCCCTGATAGACGATGGAGAGGCCCTTGTCGCCCGCTTCCTTCACGAAAGCATCGCGGATGCCCTGAGAGTAGGCGTCGTCGTTGCGGTAGATGACGGCGATCTTGGCATCGGCGAAGTTCTCGGCCATGTAGTCGGCAGCGCCAACGCCCTGGTTGGGGTCGGTGAAGCAGACCTGGAAGACATTGTCCTTGCCCGCGGTCACGTCAGTGGAGGAAGCGGAGGGGGTCAGCATGAAGGTGCGGTCGGTGTAGCAGGCATCGGCAACGGCGATGGAAGCGCCGGTGGTCGTGGGGCCGACGAGAACCTGCATGCCATTGTCCATCATATTGTTGTAGGCGTTGACGGCCTTTTCACCGTCGCCCTCATCGTCCTGAGAGAGGAACTCAAACTTGATCTTGCTGTCGCTCGCGTTGATTTCATTGACGGCGAGCTCCACGCCCTGCTTGACGGCCATACCGTAGATCGCGTTGTCGCCGGTCAGCGGGCCGGAGGTGCCGAGCTTGAAGGTCTGGACCTCAGCGTTATCGGTGCCGTCGGTGTTGGCATCGGTGTTCGCATCGTCGCCCTTGGAGCCGCAGGCGGCCATCGAGAGCGTCATGGCTGCTGCCATGAACATACACATGAGCTTCTTTTTCATCTTAAAAATCTCCTTTGATAAAAAATGACAAATTTTATTATACAAAAAAGCGGATCCGCCATTCCCGGCGGAACCGCTTTGCTGTATCGCATTCAGGGGCTTTCAGCAATCGCGTTTCGTTCGGGAAACATCCGCAAGGACTACCAGAAGTACCAGTACCAGCAGGGAAATGCCGATAATGGACAGGGAGAGAATGCGGGAAATAATAATGGACGCCATGATCATGGCGCCCAGAACGATGCAGTTGAAGCCGAAGGACTGAGAGAGGCAGGAGGAAGCGGCCTCTGCGCACATGGCAGAAGCGGCGGCGTTATTCTGATTTGCATAAGCAAAACGGAACATAGCATTAGATCCTTTCATGTATCCCTCATGTTTGATGGGCTAATTTTAGCGCGTGGAGCGCCGGAAGTCAATAGCGCATATTATCCAAAGAAAAAGCGATGAAAAGGGGATGAATATGTAATATCGACAATATCGGGCGGTTTGGCCCTATTCCGGGAGGGAAAACGGGCAGCTTCGGCCGAAACAAGGCGAAATTCCGCCGCCGTGCGCCCGGGAGAAGCGTGCGCCGCATATATGCCGCATATATAATGAGAGGCAGGAGAAACACGAAGAGATTTTAGCACTCGCGGCGGAAGAGTGCCAAAAATTAAGAGTTTGGTAACAAATAGCGGGAAATACCTGTTATACTTGGAGTCAAATCACATTCAGAGAGGGATGCTTTTATGGCTAAAAAACAGTTTAAGGCAGAATCGAAGCGTTTGCTCGATCTGATGATCAACTCGATCTACACACATAAGGAGATCTTCCTGCGCGAGATTATTTCCAACGCCAGCGACGCCATCGACAAGCTCTGCTACGTCGCGCTGACGGACGACAAGGTCGGCATGAGCCGCAGCGATTTTGCCATCACGGTTTCGCCCGACAAGGAAAACCGCACGCTGACGGTGTCGGATAACGGCATCGGCATGAGCCGCGAAGAGCTTGAAAACAACCTCGGCGTGATCGCCTCCTCCGGTTCTTACAAGTTCCGTCAGGAGACGGAGGAAAAAGACAAAAAGGAGGCCGATATCGACATCATCGGCCAGTTCGGTGTGGGCTTCTACTCCGCGTTCATGGTCGCCGACAGCATCACCGTGCGCACGAAGAAGTACGGTTCGGAGCAGGCCTACGAATGGCAGTCCTCCGGCGCGGACGGCTACACCGTGACGGAATGCGGCAAGGAAAGCGTCGGCACCGACGTCATCATGCACATCAAGCCCGACACGGATGAGGAAAGGTACAGCGAATATCTCGAATCCTACCGTCTGCACGCGCTGATCAAGAAGTATTCCGACTACATCCGCTACCCCATCCATATGATGATGCCCGAGCAGAAGGTCAAGGAGGGCAGCGACCCGGAGAAGCCCGAGTACGAGACCGTAGAGGAAATGAAGACTGTCAACTCCATGGTCCCGCTCTGGCAGCGCAAGAAGAGCGAGGTCACGGACGAGGAGTACAACAAGTTCTACTCCGAGCTGACGCACGAATTCGACAAGCCCCAGCGCACGATCACCGTCTCCGCCGAGGGCAACGTGACCTACAAGGCGCTGCTGTTCGTGCCGTCGTCCCGCCCGTTCAACTTCTACACCGAAGGGTACGAGAAGGGCTTGCAGCTCTACAGCGCGGGCGTGCTCATCATGGATAAGTGCGACACGCTGCTGCCGGATTACCTGCGCTTTGTGCGCGGTGTGGTCGATTCGCCCGACCTGAGCCTGAATATTTCCCGCGAGCTGCTGCAGCACGACCGCCAGCTCAGGGTCATCGGCCAGAATCTTGAAAAGAAGGTCCGCGCGGACCTTGAAAAGTTCCTCAAGGACGACCGCGAGGGCTACGAGAAGTTCTACGCGAACTTCGGCCGTCAGCTCGGCTACGGCATTGTGAGCGACGGCGGCGAGAGCCGTAAGGATTCGCTCAAGGACCTGCTGATGTTCTACTCCTCCACGGAGAAGAAGCTCACGACGCTCAAGGAGTATGTCTCCCGCATGAAGGAGGACCAGAAGTGCATCTACTACGCCGCCGGCGAGAGCGTGGCGGCGGTGGACAAGCTGCCGCAGACCGAGCTGCTGAAGGACAAGAACTACGAGATCCTCTATCTCACGGGCGAGACGGACGAATTTACGCTCCAGGCGTTGATGAACTACGACGAAAAGCCCTTCCGCTCCATCGTGGACGGCGACCTTGAGCTTGGCGGCGAGGAGGAGCACAAGGACGACGGCGAGAGCAGCGCGCTGCTCGACTTCGTCAAGGAGACGCTCGCGGGCAAGGTCAAGGAGGTCAAGGTCTCGCACCGCCTGAAGACCCATCCCGTCTGCCTGACGGCGGGCGAGGGCTTCAGCTTCGAGATGGAAAAGTACTTCAAGAACTTTGAAATGCCCGAGCCGGTCAAGGCCGAGCGCATCCTCGAGTTGAACGTGGAGCACCCGGCGGTCAAGGCCATGGCCGCGGCGATGGAGACGGATCGCGACAAGGCCGCGCTCTACGCCAGGATCCTCTACGATCAGGCGAACCTCATCGCGGGGCTGCCGCTCGAGGACCCCAGCGCATACACCGACATGGTCGCGCAGCTGATGCAGTGACCCAAAATTCGATCAAAAAGGCGCAGGGCCGAAGCCCTGCGCCTTTTTCACCTCTGCCGGTCCCGCGGCCTATACTGGCATACGGGCGGTGCTCCGCCTGACAGACGGAAAAGGTGATCGAAATGCTCCAAACACTCACTTACGCCGCGCTCGGCACGGCGTTTCTCTTTCTGATGACCACGCTGGGCGCGGCGACGGTGTTTTTCCTCGGGCGGGAGAGCGGCGAGCGCACGCAGCGCGTGCTGCTGGGCTTTGCCGCGGGGGTGATGACGGCGGCGAGCGTGTGGAGCCTGCTGCTGCCCGCGCTCGCACAGACGGCGGAGGATGGCCGGCTGCCGCCTCTCCTGCCAGCGGCAGCCGGGATGCTCGGCGGGGCGGCGTTCCTGCTGGGGCTGGATGCGCTGTGCGCGCGGCGCGAGGGAACGCACGGCAGCACCCTGCTGCTCGCGGCCATCACGCTGCACAATATCCCAGAGGGCATGGCCGTCGGCCTTGCGTTTGCGCTGGCGGCGGACGGCGAGGGCCTTGCGGCCGCGTTTGCGCTGGCGTTCGGCATCGGCGTGCAGAATTTTCCCGAGGGCGCGGCGGTGGCGCTGCCGCTGGTGCAGGCGGGGCGGACGCGAAAGCGCGCGTTCCTCGCGGGGGCGCTCTCCGGCGCGGTGGAGCCGCTGTTCGGCCTGGCGGTGGTACCGGCGGCGGGCGTGCGGGCGCTGATGCCGTGGCTTCTGAGCTTTGCGGCCGGGGCGATGCTGTGCGTGACGGCGGGGGAGCTGCTGCCGCGCGCGGGCGGACGCGGCGGGACCTGCGGCTTTTTGGTCGGATTTTTGCTGATGATGGCGCTCGACGTGGCGCTGGGATAAAAAAATCCTCTCCGGTTGCCATCAGACATACAACAAACCCCTTACAGCTCACAAAGCTGTAAAGGTCGACGACCGTTGGCCTTTGCAATACAACAAAGGGGCGAAAAGGAGAGGAATCATGACAGCAGAAGAGCAGAGACAGATGAGCCAGATCGAGCAGTGCGAGTACCTCGCGCGGATGCGGCTGGAAAACCCGATGGAGAAATACGAGCGCGAGCGCGATGCGCGCGTGTACCGCTTTTCGAGCATCGACGAGGCCGTGGGCGTGCTGAGCGTCGTGCGGCGCGCGTGGTAAGGAGGCGGCGATGAACAAAACGGCCAATTTCGACCTCCCGCAGTGGGAGAAGAGCGACTTCATCCAAATGGACGACTTCAACGCCGCGTTCGGCACGCTGGACGGCGCGCTGAAAACGCAGGCCGACGCCCTCGCGGGCAAGGCGGGCGGGGAGGACCTCGCCGCCGTGCGGCAGGAGATCGTCGAAACGCGCGCGGCCAACTGCCTTGTGAAACTGGCGGGGCCGATCGTGACGGCGGCGGACAACGCCGAGATGAACTTCGACTTGTCGCAGGTGGACATGACGAAGGTGGCGGCGCTGTTTTTCACGTTCTGCGCGGGCCAGACCAACGGTGCGATGACCCTTGCGGTGAATGGAACGTCGCTTGGCACGGTCTGCTCGCACAGCTGGTCGACCAGCGCGGGATTTGTATGGCTTGTGCCGTTTGGAAACGGTGTTGCGTTCAGCACGCTGCTGACCAGCTCCGGCAGCGGCAGCGGCGGCACGGCCACAAATACCGACCTGAAATGGGCGCAGATCAAAAAGCTGACCATCAGCGGCACGTCCTATGCGGGCGCGACCGCAACACTGTTTGCGGTGAAGAAGTAAAGAGAACAGAAAAATCCCTCGGGCTTACGCCCGAGGGATTTTTTACTACAGTGTCAAAAAGTCAATTGGATTAACCAATCACGTAAGCGACATAGTAGTTGACGAAGTTCTCGCTGAACGCAACAAGGATAACGTTGTTGGTAGAGAGAACGTAGGTGCCGCTGGCAGTGGTGCTGCCGCTGTTGGCGGGCAGGGTAACCTGAGCAGCGAGAGCCGCATTGTCATAAACGCCGAGCGCAACCCAGTCGTTGGTGTTGGAAACAGCAACGGGCATGGTGCTGCCGTTGTAACCCGTGAGGGTCTTAGCGTTTTTCAGGGCCAGATCGACAGAAACATAAGCCTTGTCGACGATGTCAACAACGGTGCTGCCGATGGTAACGGTGCCCTTACCGGCGAGAGTCTTCACATCGCTCTTGTCAGCATCGGGATTCACGCTGCTCTCAGCCGCAGCAACGTACACGACCTTGGCGTTGTACTTGTGGAGGGAAGCAGTGCCGTTGTAGTTGACCAGGACCTTAGCGCCTTCGGTGATGTCAGCAGTGGTGCCAGCAGCGAGAGCAACCGTACCATCGCTGTACGTCACGACCTTGATCACGCTGGTAGCAGGATCAGTCAGGACGTTGAAGTCCTTGTTGACATCATTGGTGGTCTTCTCAGTCTGGAAGCTGTTACCGACAACAGGAGCCTTGACGGTAGCACGGTCAAAGTACTCAGTGCCTTCGGTTGCGGTGGCGTAAGCACCGGCACCGGCCAGAACGAGAGCCATGCTCTTGATGTAGCCATCAGAGGTGACCTCGAACTTGTACAGGCCCTGACCGTTGGCAGCGACGGTAGTGGTGAACGTGGTGTTAGGCGTGGTAGTGGCGCCCGTCACGGTAGCGTCATAGACGGTGGTAGCGTCGAGAGAGCCGAGCTTATAGACGGTGTAGGCAGGAACCTGAGTGCCGTTCGGATAAGCGAAACCATCGACGGTATTGTCAGTGACGTAGGCGATGAAGGTGTTGCTGGCTGCGGTGTAGCCGCGGACAACAACGAGCTCGGCATAGCCGTAGCTGTCAAACTTCACGCACATCTTAGCGGCAGTGATGCTGGGGGCGTTGTTCTTGCCGGTGTAAACAGTGTAGCTATAGCCGTTGTCATTGACATACAGGAACACGGTGTTGTCGGTAGCAACAACGGTGTTGGTCTGGTCGCTGATGGTAGCGGTGCTGTTGTTGTAGGAAGCAGTGCCAACCTTGTTCGCATCAGTGCCGCCGAGGTCAACAACCTTGTCGCTCTTGGTTGCAGCATTGGTGTAGTGAGTGGCGTTCATCAGGTTGTAGCTGCCGTCAGCATTGACGGAGTAAGCCATGATGTGATTGTAGTACGCGCTGTTATTGGTCCAGTAGATGGACACGCTGCCGGAAGTGGGAACGCCCTGAGTATAGGTGCTGCCCACAGCGCCGGTGGCGTTTGCAGCGTTGCCGTTCACGGAAGCGATGGTAACATCGTTCTTGACTTCGCCATTGGCGAGAACAACGTCAGCCAGAGCGTAGCCGCCGAAGCTGGTAGCGTTGGCCTTCCACTCGATACGAGCGACAGCCAGGTAGTTAGAAGCGCTTTCGACAAGACCGATGGCATTGCCATAGGAGTCGGTAGCGACCATCCAGTTACCGGCAGCGCGGTGATTCAGGAAGAACTTGTTGGAATCCTTGTAGGTGGTACCGGCAACAACGGTGGTAGCGGCGGTAGTGCCGACCTCGTTGGTCCAACCGGTCAGCTTACCGCCTGCGACGACCTCAGCAGCAGCGACGCTCTCAACAGCAGCAGTGGCAGTGCCAACGTTGCTGATAGTAACGAGAACATACTGGCCGACGGTGAAGCCGGTGGCCTCGACCTTCGCGAAGGACACAGGCTTGGTGGTAGTGCTGGTGGTGTAAGCCTTCAGATCGACAGTATCAACAGTGACGTGGCTGTTGCGGTCGGTATAGGCCGGAGTGACCTTGGTGATCTGAGCCAGATAGGTGTTGATCTCAACGATGCGGTAACCGGCAGCGCCCATGTCATAGACCTCGGTCAGACGGCCCTGAGCGCCGACATAGGAGGTGGTGGCCAGCGGGTTGATGGTGGCGTAACGGTTGGAAGTCACGTCAGCGCTGGTGAGATTCTTGGCATAGGAATAGCCGTCGATGTAAGCGCCCTCAATTGCCTTGCTGGTGGAGATGCCGAGGTCCTTGGCGATGTCGCACTCGTCGACCTTCACGGTGTAGGAAACGACGGGCTTGGCGACGACGGTGGTCTTCTTGTTGCCGGTGTTGTAGGTCCAGACGTTTGCGGGACGACCCCAAACATCAGCGTTGACAGTGGTGCTGAGCTTCAGGTCGAAGTTCTGCTCACCGAGGGTCTTCTGCGCGCCGACAACGCTGTTGGCGACATAACCGAAGGCCGGGGTGTACTTGACCATGGGGACGGTAGCGGCAGTGCGGAACAGGAGCTCGGCGACCAGCTCACGGGAAGCAGGCGCGTTGAGGTCCT
>OGZW01000392.1_pt1 | contig 34290 bp, 29 predicted proteins | sample 1577001 | NCBI WGS metagenome assembly OGZW01 (sample SAMEA3541519, study PRJEB24748) | human gut metagenome | biome: human gut; feature: human-associated habitat; material: faeces | place: China | collected 2012 | reverse complement strand
CGGCAAACTACAAGAACTTCCGTTACTATGTATTTGCTACTGTTCTGGTTCTTATCCGTCGTATTGCGGATATTATGATCGACATTCATGGACAGAATGAGCAGCAGTCACTTCTGCATAGTGCGAAGCATATGGAGATTGTGGACCGTTATGCCAGAGAGGAGCTTGGAGACAGGCTGACCCGGATGGAGGAAGGTTACCGGGTGTATCAGGAGCTGCAGCAGGAGTTGTCCGGTCAGGAGATACCGGAGGAGGAGCGTCTTCGGGAGATTTCTTTTATGAAATATGAGCTGGAGGAGATTGAGCAGGCGGCATTGGTTTCCGGAGAGGAGGAGTGTCTGGATGAGCAGTACAGAGAGCTGTCCAATGCTACTTCTATTGCTGCCGGTCTGGGAGAGATCTATTCCCTGACAGGAGAGGGAGATGCGACGGTGGCAGAGCAGTTGGGGCAGAGTGTTCGGATTCTGCACAAGCTGTCGGAGTTTAGTCCCCAGATGGAAGAGTTTTGCGGCCAGTTATCGGAGATTGATTCTCTGCTGACAGATTTTAACCGGGACATTTCCGATTACATGAGTGATTTTGAGACAGGAGGAGAGCAGCTTGCCGAGGTGGAGGGCAGGTTAGACCTTGTACGCACCATTAAGGCGAAGTATGGAGCGACTACGGCACAGGTACAGGCATATGCCGAGAAGCTTCAGGAAAAGCTGGCACGTTATGAGGAGTATGAGGAGTACCGTGAGAGTCTGAGACAGCGTCTGGATGAGCAGGAGCAGACTTTAAAGACATTGGCAGAGGAGATCACCCGGATCCGCAGAAAAGTCAGCCGGCGTCTGGAAAAGGAGATCGTCAAAGCACTGAAAGAGTTGAATTTTCTGCAGGTACAGTTTGAAATTGCAGTACGTCCACTGGGTCATATGAACCGGTATGGGCAGGATGAGGTAGAGTTTATGCTCTCGACCAATCCGGGTATGGATATGAAGCCGATTGGAGAGGCTGCCTCCGGTGGAGAGCTGTCGCGAATTATGCTTGCAGTCAAAGCGGTACTGGCACAGCACGACGAGATTCCGACACTGATCTTTGATGAGATTGATGTGGGTATCAGTGGCCGGACGGCTCAGATGGTAGCGGAGAAGATGTCTTATATTGGAAATACACATCAGGTAATCTGTATTTCCCATCTGGCACAGATTGCAGCTATGGCAGATGCCCATTATCTGATTGAAAAGAGCAGTCACAAGGATCATACCTCAACGGATATCCGTATGCTTGATACAGAGGAGTCTGTCAATGAGCTGGCAAGGATCTTAGGAGGTGTCGAGATCACGGATTCGGTTCGGGAGAGTGCGGCGGAGATGAAGCAGATGGCGGAGCAGGTCAAAAGCGGTTTAAGGGCATAAAGCACTTTTTGGATTGCAATTTCGGATTACAATAAAATTTGTACACACAGAAATAATTTTACGGGAAATGATCGTTATTTTATGATGGTATCGTATAGAAAAGGGCGTTTTGTATCATAATGATACAAGCGTTCTTTTTTTGTGCAGGAAGGTGTTCACAGTGTAGTGGAAGATAAGGGCAAAACGCTGGTTTTGCCTTTTTGGAGGAAGGAGTGGCAGGATGTATACCGGACATGAAAGACAGAGTTATCGTATGACGCAGAGACAGAGGTGGATGTATCGGTCCTGTCTGCTTGGAGTTTTGTTCGCCGTGATAGCATTTACAGCAGTGTATTGGTATTTTAATATCAAAAGCCGGATTCCCAATGAACTTGTCCTTTTTCAGGATCGGATCGAAAACATTGATTTTGGCATTCCATTTACTCAGGTAAGAGTGGATCAGGCAGAAGCAGAGGTGGCACAGGTAAGTATTGACCATTCCCGGAAGGTTGGTAAACAGATTCAGTTCAGCATGGCAGGTCCTCTGGCTGTTTCGGCACAGAAATGTGGAAGCATGCAGGGAGAGGTACGTCTGTTTGGAGTTATACCATGTAAAAAGATTACCATTGATATCCGTAAAGAGGCAAAGGTTATGCCGGTGGGAAACGCAGTGGGATTATATATTCATTCCGATGGTCTGATGGTGTTAGGAACAGGAAAGATACCGGTTTCTAAAGGAAATGAAAAAATGCCATCCTATAATAAACTCCAGACAGGGGATTATATATATGAGGTAAACGGTCAGCCGGTGGTAACGATTCAGGATGTCAGTAAGGAGATTCAGATGAATGGAGCGGGAAAAGTGATTCTGGGTGTCAAAAGGGATTCTGCAAAAATAAAGATTAAAATATCACCTGTACAGGCACAAAACGGAACATATCAGATCGGTGCCTGGCTCCGGGAGGATACGGAAGGGATCGGAACCCTTACTTTTGTGACGGAGGAAAATGAATTCGCAGCATTAGGACATGGGATTACGGATGCCGATACAGAATTGCTGATCCGTCTGCAAAATGGGGGATTATATCCGGCAGGAATTGACCATGTAGTCAAGGGGAAAAACGGAACACCAGGACAGCTGGCGGGTTTTGTTCAGCTTGGTACGGAAAATAAACTGGGGGATATCCGAAACAATACGTCTCTTGGAATTACCGGTGTCATTTCCAATGAGCAGTATCAGTTTCAGGAGGACAAGTCATGTGCCGTGGGGTGTAAGCAGGATGTAAAAAAGGGAAAAGCGTCAATTTTATGTCAATTAGGAGATAAGGTGCAGGAATATGAAGTAGAGATTGAAAAGATCAATCTATCCTCGGAGGATAACAAGGGGATGGAGATCCATGTAACGGACCCGGAATTGTTGAAAAAAGCGGGGGGAATTGTGCAGGGGATGAGTGGAGCTCCGCTGCTGCAGGACGGAAAATGTATTGGAGCGGTAACTCATGTATTCGTGCGGGATGTCACCAGAGGATACGCCACATTTTTGGAAAATATGCTTTGATGTTTTATTCATATCCGGATTTCTATATTCCGTGCATTGACAAAGGGGAGCTGGTGCTATAAGATTTGTTCATATGCTAAAAGAAAGAGGATAATAGAATGGATTATTTATTGTTAGTTGTAGGATTTGTTTTACTGCTGAAGGGAGCAGATTTTTTTGTGGAGGGCAGTTCCAGCATTGCAAAGCGCCTTCGTGTGCCGTCTCTGATCATTGGGTTGACCATTGTGGCAATGGGAACCAGCCTGCCGGAGTGCGCGGTCAGTATCAGTGCGGCAATTGCAGGAAATACCGGTGTTGCGGTAGGAAATGCCGTAGGCTCCAATATTTTTAACCTGATGGTGGTTTGTGGCGTCTGCGCTCTTTTTTGTCCATTGACCGTCAGCCGCGGAACTTTGACAGGAGAGTTTCCGTTTTCTGTCATCGTGGCAGTAGTATTGATGGTTCTTGGCTGGCTCGGTATGACGCTGGGACATATTGATGGATTTATTCTGCTGGTTATGTTTGCGGGATTTTTGTTCTGGATGATCCGCTCGGCTCAGAAAGCAAGAAATGAGAGTGAAGCGGAGGATGAATATGAGATTCGTCCAATCTGGCAGTGTATTGTATACATTGTCGGTGGAGCGGCTGCTATTGCAGCAGGCGGACAGATTGTAGTAAATGCTGCTTCTGCGATTGCAACTTCCTTTGGAATGAGTCAGAATCTGATCGGTCTGACCATTGTGGCCTTTGGAACAAGTCTGCCGGAGCTTGCAACCTCTGTCGTGGCTGCCAGAAAGCATGAGGTTGATATGGCACTTGGTAATGTCATTGGCTCCAATATCTTTAATATATTATTTGTACTTGGTGTGGCAGCCGCCATTCATCCGATGGTATTCCAGATGGAAAATATCATTGATATCATTGTGCTGGTGGTAATGAGCATTATCGTGCTCTGTTTTGCATGGACGAAGCAGAAGCTGGTGCGCTGGGAGGGCTTTACCATGCTGGTCATGTATGCTGCCTATGTGGTGTATATCTGCCTGCGTTAATTGCAACGTAAGGATGAAGAAAGGCAGGGGATACTCATATGGCTTATTTTCCGTTTTTTGTTGAATTGGAAGGAAAGGAATGTCTCGTGGTCGGAGGAGGCGATGTGGCATTTCGCAAGATTCGTGAATTACTTCCCTTTGGTGTGAATATAACTGTGGTTTCCCTGGAAATATGTGAATCAATCTGTAATCTTGCCGGAGAATATCCGGGACAGATGAAATTACTGTACCGTGAATATAAAAAAGCAGATTTGGAGCAGAAGTTTTTTGTGATCGCAGCCACCCATGATGAACAGTGTAACCGGGAAATTTCCGAATACTGCCGGCAGGAGAAAATTTTGGTGAATGTAGTGGATGATAAGGAGAAATGCAGCTTTTATTTTCCGTCACTGGTAAAACAGAAGGATATTGTTGCCGGGTTTTCCAGCGGAGGCAATAGTCCGGCACTGATCAAGGAGCTGCGTCGGGAGCTGCAGGGACAGATTCCGGAGTATTTTGGGGAGTTAAACGAAAGGCTGGGACAGATCCGGCCGCAGGTAAGGGCAGCTTTTGCAACGGAGCAGCAACGGAAGCAGTATTACGATCAGGTGATACATAAAAGCAGGAAGGAGTCTAGAGCACTTTCCATACAGGAAATGGAAGAATTAATTCACAAAGGTTTTACACAATCTTGACGTAAATACGATAGTAGATTTTACGTTCTCATTTTATCATTAAGTCATCGTCGAAAGACGGTGGCTTTATATTTTGTGCACTGCCGGATATGAAGCAGAATAAAGCGGGCTTTTGGACAGGAAACGATCCGGGAGTGAAGCTTTGAGAGAAAAGAGATCAATAAATATATTATAAAAGAAAAGATGCAGTGCAGAAATGAGGACGAATATGAGAAAGAGTAAATTATTGGCAGTGGCAATGAGTGTAATGTGTGCAGCAGCATTGATGACAGGTTGTGGCAGTAATGGAGATGCAGGCTCCGATGCAGGATCTTCTTCCGGCGGAAGCGCAAGCCAGCCGATCAGTGTCGTATCCCGTGAGGATGGCTCCGGTACAAGAGGTGCTTTTGTAGAGCTTACAGGTGTAGAAGAGAAGGATGCCGATGGCAATAAGGTTGATAACACCACATCCAATGCAATTATTTCTAATAGTACAGAGATTATGATGACAACTGTTTCCGGTGATGAGTATGCAATCGGATATTCTTCTACCGGTTCACTGAATGATACGGTAAAGGCACTGAATGTAGACGGCGTAGAGCCGACAGCAGCCAATATCAAGGATGGAAAGTACAGTCTTTCCCGTCCTTTTAACATTGCCACAAAGGGAACGCCCGGAAAGCTGGCTCAGGACTTTATTGACTATATTATGAGCAAGGATGGTCAGAAGGTTGTGGAGGACAACGGATATATCGCATCTGTAGATAATGCAAAGGCATTTAAGACGGCCGGAGAGTCCGGAAAGCTTGTAGTAGCAGGTTCCTCTTCTGTAACACCTGTAATGGAGAAGCTGGCTGAGGCATACAAACAAGTCAATACAAAGGCGGAGATCGAGATTCAGGAAAGTGATTCTACAACGGGTATGACAGCAGCCGCAGACGGAACATGTGATATCGGAATGGCATCCAGAGAGCTGGAAGACAGCGAGAAGGATAAAGGACTGACCTCTCAGGCAATTGCACTGGATGGAATCGCCGTGATCGTTAATACACAGAATGACCGTACTGATATCTCAACCGATATGGTAAAGAAAATCTTTACCGGTGAGGTGACAGACTGGAATGATGTGACAGAGTAAGGTCGGAATATTGATAAAACATAATCTGTAATACAGAGCAGCTGGTACGGCAGGAACGGAAAAAAAGCAGAAACCGTGGGTTGTACCAGTTGTTTCAATAGAAATAAGGCTGTGTGAAAGGATATGGCAAAATGAAAAAAGTAAAGGTAAGTAATATCAAAGAGAAGGCGATGGAGATTGTCTTTCTGGTCAGTGCATGCATTTCCATTCTGTCGGTTGCCCTGATCTGTGTATTCCTGTTTACAAATGGTGTACCGGGAATCGCCAAGATTGGTTTGAAGGAATTCCTTCTGGGAACCGAATGGAAACCGGGAAGCCAGTTGTTTGGAATCATGTCTACGATCATAGGAAGTATCTATGTTACAGCGGGAGCAATCATTGTGGGAGTGCCGATCGGACTGCTGATGGCAGTCTTTATGGCAAAGTTTTGTCCCAAAAGGCTGTATAAGATATTGAAACCGGGAGTGGAGCTGCTGGCAGGTATTCCGTCTGTAGTATATGGTTTCTTTGGCTTGATGGTACTGGTTCCATTTGTCCGTAACACTTTCCGGCCAATCCTGATGCAGTATGGAATGACAACCACAGGACAGAGTATTCTGACGGCGTCAGTGCTGCTGGGTATGATGATCCTGCCAACCATTATCAATGTATCGGAGTCGGCAATCCGTGCGGTACCGGATTCTTATTATCAGGGAGCACTGGCACTGGGGGCAACCCATGAGCGAAGCGTATTCATGACAGTGGTTCCGGCAGCAAAGTCCGGTATTATGGCAGCAGTGATCCTTGGTGTTGGCCGTGCCATTGGCGAGACTATGGCAGTGATCATGGTAGCAGGTAATCAGCCGAGAGTGCCGGGTTCCATCTTTGACGGAGTTCGTACCATGACTGCCAATATCGTAATTGATATGGGTTATGCCACAGATCTTCACCGGGAAGCGTTGATCGCAACCGGTGTGGTACTCTTTGTCTTTATCCTGATCATCAACCTTTTATTTTCCCTTCTCAAGAAAAGAGAAGCCCATGCATAAAGTTTGCTTTATATAAACACCTAACAACATAATAATCTTGAAACTTTCATAACGAAGATATGCGAAACGGTTATAAACTGCTTCGCATATTTTTTTTGTCTAAAATTATGATTTTGCCTTTGAGACCAATGAGGACAGGGGCTGTATTCTGCTGTCTTTTTGCGTTATCGGGGAAAAAATGATACAATAACATTTAATATTGCCAAAAGGAGAAAGTTATGCATCATTTTACCGGATATGAATTATTGTGGCTGTTTTTTATCTATTCCTTTGGGGGATGGGTACTGGAAACAGTGATCGCAACATTAAAGCAGCGGAAATTTGCCAACCGTGGTCTCGTAAACGGACCTTTTTGTGTTATTTATGGATTGACGGTGATATGTATGTCCATCGGTCTGCAGGAGTTGACCGGTTTCTGGCTGTTTGCTTTTGCTGTGATCTATGCTACGATTGCAGAGTGGATCAGCGGTCATTTGATCGAGAAGGCGTTTGGAGAACGCTGGTGGGATTATTCAGGCAGGAGATGGAATCTGGACGGTTACATTTGTCTGACGTCATCTCTGGTCTGGGGAGCTATGGGATATGTGGCAGTCCACTGGGGCAACTACCTGCTTCTGACCCTGATCTCTCTGCTTCCGGGCTTATTGATGAAGATTGTGCTGTTAGCCCTTGCGGGAGTCCTGTTTGTGGATGTTATGGGATCCTTTCTATTGTTGACCGGAAAAAGCCGTTACCCGGAGAGGTGGGAGGCGGCAGAGCAGAGTCTGGACAAGGTAGGTGCCAGACTTAGTGCTTCCATTGCCGGTTTTGTGGAACGGCGTATCCATAAGGCATATCCTAAAGCAAAAAAAGCGGCAAAGACTCCGGAGAGCGTGGGACAGGCTTCACAAGTACGTTTTGCGGCCGGCTGTGGCTTTTATAAGGTGGTCAGCCTGTTTATGATCGGTGCATTTCTGGGAGATATCACTGAGACGATCTTTTGCCGGGTGCGGGCCGGTGTCTGGATGAGCCGCAGCAGTGTGGTCTGGGGACCATTCAGTATTGTCTGGGGGCTGGCGATCGCTCTGGTGTCATGGATGCTTTACCAGTACCGGAATCGCAGCGACCGTTTTCTGTTTCTGGTGGGAACATTTCTGGGAGGTGCTTACGAATATCTCTGCAGCGTGTTTACTGAACTGGTTTTTGGAAAGGTCTTCTGGGACTATAGCAGGATTCCGTTTAATCTGGGAGGCAGGATCAATCTGTTGTACTGCTTTTTCTGGGGTATTGCGGCAGTGGTCTGGTTTAAGGCATTTCTGCCAAAGGTAGAAAAGGCGATTGAGATGATCCCGGTGCAGGCAGGAAAGCTTTTGGTGTGGCTGATGGTGGTGTTTATGAGCTGTAATATTGCCGTGTCCTGCATGGCACTGATCCGGTATGATGAGAGAAGCCGGGGAATCAAGGCAGAAGCATCATGGCAGCAATGGTCCGATACCCATTATGACGACGCAAAGCTGATGAAGATCTATCCCAATGCGGTAGAACCAAAGTAAATCAAAGAGAGGAGTTATCACATAAATGAAAAAAGTAATATCCATTCTGACGTGTCTGTGTCTGCTTATGACCACAGGCTGCAGCAGACAGGAAACGATCCGTTTTGGTGCGGCAGGTGTGGGAGGTATGTATTATCCTTTTGCAAACGCCTTTACTGAGCTTGCGTCAAAGGATGAAACGGGAATTAACTGGAAGGTCAAAAGTACCGCAGGGTCTGCAGCAAATCTGCGTCTGCTTTCCGACAATTATATTGAGCTTGGCATTGCCCAGGCGGATCTGATCGAGGATGCCTATTACGGAAAGGGGAGCTTTCATTCCGGAAAATACCGTGGTTACAAAGCGGTGGCAAGTCTTTATCCGGAGGCATGTCAGATCGTCGTCAGGAAAGATTCCGACATTACCTCGTTAGATGATCTGGAGGGAAAAAATGTCAGTGTCGGTGAGGAGGAATCCGGCACAGAGCGGAATGCCACACAGATTCTGGAAATGTGCGGTTTACCGGACAATCTGGTAAATACGAAAAATCTTGATTATACAGATGCAGCAGATCAATTGGCGGAAAAGAAGATTGATGCCTTTTTCTGTACCGCCGGTATTTGCACTACAGTGATAGAAGAATTAACAAAGGAATGTGATATCCGGCTTTTGGAAATTCCGGAAAGCTGTCGTCAGAAGCTGAAAAAGGCATATTCCTTTTATGATGACTATGTAATTCCGGCAGGCACATATTCCGGACAGACGGAGGATATTCAGACCATTAGTGTCCAGTCGGTGCTTCTTGCCAGCAGCACCCTGTCGGAAAAAACAGTGCAGAAGCTGACGGCATCATTGTTTCAGCATATTAAGGATATACAGTATTCTATATCTATTAATTTGCAGTTGACACCACAGGAGGCAGTGAAGGGGATAACAATTCCGTTTCATCCGGGAGCAGAGGCATATTACAAACTGGAAGGTGTGGAGCTGCCCGAAGTGGAATCATAAAGGCCGTACACCTGCACCAAAAGCAGGATGGCTGAAAACAAAAAGGCGGAGAAAGACCGCTTTGCAGTTTTGGCGTAAGGCTCAGACTGCGCAGACGTTTGGAAAGGTTTGGTTATGTATATGAAGATTCAGTTAGACATGTATCAGACATTGGCAGCAGCTGTACTTGTTCTGATGCTGGGAGCATATTTAAAAAGTAAGATTCATTTTCTGGAGCAGTTTTGTATTCCGGCTCCTGTGGTAGGAGGTCTCTTATTTGCGATTTTTACATGTATCTGTTATGTGACAGGGATTGCGGAGTTTTCCTTTGATGATATTCTCCGAGAGGTCTGTATGGTATTCTTTTTTACCTCTGTGGGATTTCAGGCAAACCTGAAAGTTCTGAAAAGCGGTGGTAAATCTCTGGTGGTATTTCTGGGGCTTGTGATCTTTCTGATCATATCACAGAATCTGGTAGCTGTAGGAATGTCAAAGGTGCTGGGGCTTAGCCCTCTGATCGGTATGTGTACCGGATCGATCCCGATGGTGGGAGGTCATGGAACGGCAGGAGCCTTTGGTCCTGTTCTGGAGGATTTTAATATTGACGGGGCAACGACAATCTGTACAGCGGCCGCAACATTCGGTCTGATCTGTGGAAGTCTGATCGGTGGACCACTGGGAAAACGTCTGATTGAAAAGAAAAATCTTCTGGAAACAGCAATTCCGGAGGATGACAGCCTTCTGGTGGAGGAGGAGGAAAAGCATGAGCGTCATACCAATATGTATCCGGCGGCAGTGTTTCAGCTGATCCTTGCCATTGGTCTGGGAACGATCTTTTCCTATTTCCTGACGAAGACAGGAATGACCTTCCCGATTTATATCGGAGCCATGATCGCTGCAGCATTGTTCCGCAATATTGGTGAGTATACCGGCAAATTTACGATCCATATGGGAGAGATCAATGATCTGGGTGGTATTTCCCTTTCCCTGTTCCTTGGTATTGCGATGATTACCTTGAAGCTATGGCAGCTTGCAGATCTGGCACTTCCATTGTTTATTCTGCTTGCGGTTCAGGTACTGCTGATCGCCCTGTTTACTTATTTCATCGAGTTTAATATTATGGGCAGGGATTATGATGCGGCTGTGCTGGTAGCAGGAACCTGCGGTTTTGGTATGGGAGCCACACCAAATGCTATGGCAAACATGCAGGCAATCTGTGAGAAGTACACCACATCCGTGAAAGCCTATCTGCTGATTCCGTTGGTGGGAAGTTTATTTGCGGATTTTATAAACAGTCTCGTAATTACATTTTTTATTAATTTTATATAATGACATAAGGGTCATTTAATGGAGGGATGAGAAAATGTTTGGAAAAAAGAAAAATACGGATGGAAAGAAAAATTATGATCTGACTTATGAAAATCTGGCAATTCCGGAAATTCATACCCACGAGGCAGAGGAGCCGGTGGATAAAGAACAAAAGGAAACGGATCAGAAACCGGAGGTAGTTTATGACAGCGTGGCAATTCCGGAAGTACATATCCGGAAGAAAAAGTGAAAAAAACGGAAAGAATCCGAAACCAAGAGTGTGATAGAATATGTAAATGAAAGACACAAAATATATATTGGATAGTATTGACATATTTTAAATAGAAAAATTGTGCAATATTTCTATAAAATATATTTTTTGTAAATGGTAATATGGTGGAGTAGATGATATAGGACCGTCCAAAGGCCGATAAATACGGCACTTGGACGGTCTTTGTTATTGTAAGTGAAAGAAAATGGTGTCAGAGGAAAGGCGGAAAAAAGAGAAAAAGTGAAAAAAACGGAAAGGTTTCGAGGAAGTGCCTGTGATAATATTTTATATGTAACGAAAGTTATGGGTCTGAAATATATGGAAGATCATAATACAGTTGTTTTTTTGGACGTATTTTATGAGAGTAAGAAAGGAGGGAGCAGTACCGGAGATGAACTGGCAGAATGAGTGTGAATGGAAGCTTAATGATCTGCAGAACAGGGTGAGGGAGGAAATGGAAGAAATTTCGACAAATCTTGGTGGCAACATGGAAAAAGCATATCGGGAAGTACGAAAAAAACAATTGAAAATGATAAAAGAAATCAAAGATGATATTCGAACCGTTTATCAGTAATGAAGAGACACGAAAGGAGATAAGAATTATGGGAGCAATAGGCGAAGTAGTTATGACACTGGGAGAAGTAAATGACATTGTCAGAAGTGGACAGGAAGTTACAGATACTGTAGATGAGATTATGAAGGACGTAGAAGTTATTTTAAGAGCATTAAATGCGGCATCAGAGGGCGAAATGGCTGAAAAGCTGGATAATCTTGTGACAAAGCTGGGAGAAGTAGTGAAAGCCCTGATCGAGGTTGCATTGGGATTTTTCGAGATTTTAAAACAGACCAAAGAAGAAATTGAAAACAGAGACCGGGAAGGTGCAAATACTCTGAGTTTAGATTAATTAAGATAAAAATATTGAAGGGAGATATTGAATTATGGCAAGTACACTTAGAATTAAGGTATCTGAGGAGAAATATAGAGAGACGATTAATAAGTTAGGAGAGAAGATCAGCGAATTACAGGAGTGTCTCAGCCGACTGCAGAATTTAAAGAATAAATTATCCTCTGCATATACAGGTCCTGCAGCTGAAAAGGCATTAGATGCTTTGCAGCAGAATGAACAAAATGTAAAGACAACATTGGAAAAGGTTCAGAAGCAGAAAGAAAAAATACAGCAGTATATTGACAGCATGGGAAGCTGGAATGAAGATGCTTCTAAGAAATATGAAGAGGCAACTGCAAAAGCAAAAAATATTTTCAACTAATTCAGGAGTAACAAATTATGGCAGAAGACATAATTATTTATCGGGATGCCTGGATGCAGAAGGTTATTGAGGAGTTGGATCTGGAATATTACGAGATCAAAAAGCTGCGTCAACAGGTCAAAAAAGAATACATATCTGCAGCCGGTGTGCCGAAAATGCGAATGGAAGAGCTCCTAAAACGGTTGAGGAAGCTGGAAGATAGCCTGCAAAAAACAAAAGAGGCAATGGAACAATCCAGACAGAACTGGCAGAGCACAGACCGGAAAATACAGAAAAAGTATGAAGAGGCGTTGGCGGAAGCAGCCGGTATCAATGGAATTTAATGGGTGTGGGAAGAAAATGAAGGGGAGAGAATAACAGCCGGAGATTTGATTATAAATTCTCTGTCTGTATTCTCTGCCCTTTTGTGGAAAAGAGGCAAAACACAAGGAGATAAAAAATGTCCGATTTTGAGAATCGTCAATATGATACCTATGATGGAAAATCAAGGGTAATGGATGAGGCAATAGCAATAGAAAATGTAATGAAAGAAAAAAATGTGGAAACACAGGGAATGAGAGTATCTTTGATCGAAAAGGAGGGAAGGATACATTCCTTATGGCTGCCAAATAAGCCGGAAGGCAGATTTAAATTTACGGGAATTGCGGAGAATGAAATCAGCAGTGATCTATATATAGAAGCCAGAAATGGTTTTTGGTTTTTATGCAGTGTTGGCAGTGCAGGTCTGATGGCAGCAGATGGACAGAGAAGATCCGATGTCCTTATCCAGGACAGGAGTTTTATCTATGCGGAGAATGATGTGAGTATGTGCATCGTTTTTGCGGAAGATATCACAAAAGCAAACACTGTTTTCCATAATTATATGATGATGAAGCACGAAGTGATTCATATTGGACGGGCGTTGGAAAACGATATTATCTTTTATAATAAGCTGGCATCAAAGCATCATGCTGTATTATTCTGGGAAAATGAAAAGCTTTTTATACAGGATGAAAACAGTACAAATGGAGTTTTTGTCAATGGAACCCGCATTGATAAAGCTACGTTAAAAGCAGGAGATATTATTTATATTTTTGGATTACGGATTATTGTAGGAATCAATTATCTTAGTATCAATTCGGACATGAAGGATGTAAAGATCAATTCGGAAAAACTGATTTCTGCACAGCATATTAATTTTTCGGATGAGGGCAGAGATATGATTATGGAGTATCATCCGGAATTTTTTAACCGTTATCCCCGTCATCGAATGGCGATAGCGCAGCAGAATATTATGCTGGAGGCCCCGCCTCTTTCTTTGAATGGAAATAATATTCCTCTTTTACTTCGAATGGGCGGTTCGATGGTAATGAGTGGAGCTTCTATGCTGGCAGGTAATATGGTTTCCATGTTCAGTTCTGTTTTATTTCCGGTATTAACACAGAAGTACACGGATAAGCAGCGCAAGGAATATGAGGAGCGCAGAGAACAAAAATATACGGAATATCTCGTGAATAAAAAACAGGAGATTAAAAGTGAGATTTTGCAGGAGCAGGAGGCATTAGAAAACAATTATCCGAATTTGTCAGATACACTGGAGTTTGCGGAAAAGGGAAAAAGACTTTGGGAACGCCGTAGTGTTGATGATGATTTTATGACGATCCGTATGGGCTATGGGGATTATCCGATGTTAGCAAATCTGGATTACCCGAAGCACGGATTTGAAATTGATACCGATGCCATGGTAAAGAAAATGTACGAATTGGCAGATGCACCGAGAATGCTGACCAATGTGCCGGTTATGGTATCGTTTTGTGAAAATTATGTCAGTGGTGTGCTGGGAAAACGAAAAACTGCTTTGGAATTTGTGCGGAATTTCATTATGCAGATTGTTATGATGCATAGCTACGATGAATTGAAAATCGTATTGATCGGCAATGAGAAGGAAGTGGATGCGTTACAGTTTGTGCGGTATCTGCCGCATTTCTGGAATGATCAGAAGGATTTTCGTTATCTGGCATGCGATATGAATGATGCATATCAGGTGGCAGAATATCTGAAAAAGGAAATCGGGGAAAAGAAGGAACGGGATGTGGACCTGAAGGACGTTCTGAAGGAAAGAGCATATTATATGATCATTGCTTTGGACAAAAAACTGTTTGACAGTATGGAATTCCTGAAGGAAGTAATGAAAGAGGAAAAGAACCGCGGTGTTTCTGTGATGACGGTATTTGATGAGCTTCCGAAGGAGTGTTCTTTAATCTTTGATCTGAAGGAAAATGGAGAACATTCCATTATTAATCTGCGGGAAGTGGACAAAAACAATATTACATTTAAGCTGGATCAGTATCAGGATATTCTGGGCAGAAAAAGCATGGAAAAGCTGGCTAATACAAATTTGCGTATGGTGTCTCAGGCTTATGCCCTGCCTAAAATGATTACCTTTCTGGAAATGTTTGATGTAGGAAGAATTGAGCATCTGGTTTCAGCAAATCGCTGGAAAGAAAATAATCCGGTGAAATCTCTGGCAACACCGATTGGAATCAGTACAGATGGCAGCTTATTCTGTCTGGATCTTCATGAAAAATATCAGGGACCACATGGATTAGTGGCCGGTATGACAGGATCCGGAAAGAGTGAATTTATTATTACATACATTTTATCAATGGCAGTGAATTTTCACCCGGATGAAGTTGCGTTTATTCTGATTGATTACAAGGGCGGCGGTCTGACCGGTGCTTTTGAGGATGAAAAAAGAGGAATCCATCTGCCACATCTGGTAGGAACTATCACTAATCTGGATGGAGCATCTATTCAGCGGTCACTTGTCTCTATTCAGAGTGAATTGAAGCGTCGTCAGAGGATTTTTAATGAAGTAAAAAGTGCCACAAATGAAGGCACAATGGATATTTATACATATCAGAAGCTTTACAGGGAGCAGAAAGTGAAAGAACCTTTGCCGCATTTGTTTATTATATCCGATGAGTTTGCAGAGCTGAAAAAACAGGAGCCCGAATTTATGGACCAGTTGATCAGTGCAGCCCGCATTGGGCGAAGCCTTGGTGTGCATTTGATCCTGGCAACGCAGAAGCCATCCGGTGTTGTGGATGATCAGATCTGGAGTAATACGAAATTCCGTGTGTGTCTCCGTGTACAGGACCGTTCCGACAGCTTTGAAATGCTGAAACGTCCGGAGGCGGCAGAATTAAAGGACACCGGACGTTTTTATCTGCAGGTGGGTTACAATGAATATTTTGCGCTGGGTCAGTCAGCATGGTGCGGGGCAGATTACGAGCCGCAGGATGAAGTCGTGGTTCAGAAGGATGAAGAACTGCTTCTTTTGGATTCGGTAGGACAGTCTATTGTGAAGAAAAAACCGGCGGTGAAAAAGAACATTTCCGGTGAAAAGCAGATTGTTACAGTGGTAAATGCTATTTCAGAGCTTGCAAGGAAGGAAAAGATCGAGCCGAGACAGCTGTGGAAGGATGCGCTGGGTGCCCATATCAGTCTCAAGGATATACAGGAGCAGTATGAGATGGGAGACAGGACAGGAAAGCTGCAGGCCGTTACGGGAGTGGTAGATGCTCCGGGCAGACAGTCACAGTTTCCGTTGCAGATTGATCTAATGAATACGGGAAATCTTATGCTGGTGGGTGAAACAGGAAGTGGAAAAACTAATTTTATCCAGACTATGCTGTTTGATCTGGTAGCAAACAATTCACCGGAGGAACTGAATTTTTATATTTTTGATTTTTCCAGCCGAAATCTGTCAATCTATCGTGAGGTTCCTCACTGTGGAGAAGTTTTGACGGACGAGAGCGAAGAAAAAATTGTACAGGTTTTTGATATTATTGAAAATATTATTCGGGATCGACGGGATAAATTTGCAAAAGTCAATGTCAGCACGATTCAGGCCTATCGTAAGATTGAAAAAATACCGGTGGTACTTCTTGTGATTGATAATATTTTAGGATTTGATGAGTTTCGGGATAAAAGTGAATATATTTCGAAGATCAGCGATTTTATGAGCAATGGAGTCAGCTATGGTGTACGTGTGATCTTTACGATCAACCAGATTAACGATTGTCCGTCAAAGCCGAGACGATTATCCAATTCAAAATACGTGCTGCGAGCGAGAGACCGTTATGTATATTCTGATATTCTGGACTGCCGTTGCCGTTATGAGCCGGCGGATATTTTAGGAAGAGGTATTTGTGTACTGGAAGGGGAGTGCTATGAGTTCCAGGCAGCACTTCCGTTTGATGATGTCAATGAGGTGGATCGTATGGAGCGCATTAAGGGGGCTTTGAAGGGCATTGCACAGAGAGATGCGTCCTTCGGTGCAGCCAAGGGGCTGGAGGTCATTGATGAAGAACAGGAATACGAGGAATTCTGTACTTCCTTTGAACATGAGAGAATACCGTTAGGATATTCTCTGGACAACAAAAAAGTGGCAATTCCGTTGCAGCAGATGTATTCGTGTTCGTTGTATTTCGGAAATACCCGGAGAACGAGGCAGATCTTTAACAACTTTATTTATGCCATGAAACGGGAGAAAGCAGAAATTATACTGATCCCGCAAAAGGAAAATAGTGTCTGGAGTGGCAGGGAGGACATTCGGGAGACGGTTGATGATATTTACGACCTGAAAGAGGATGGAGTGAAACAGCTTATGGATCGGCTGCAGCAGCTTGTGATGTCCAATAAACAGTACAGAAACGAATATTGTGAAAAGGAAAAGATTACAGACTGGGCACAGCAGGAAAATGTAAACCGGTGGAGAAAATATGTGCGGCAGCAGACAAAACCGGTTGTGGTTTTCATAGAGTCTTACATGGATTTTGCGTTAAATGTTGATGTGGAAAATGCTGCTTTTCTGGCACAGTATTTTGAAATGTGCGTTGGTTTTAATGTGTATTTTATTGCAGGCTTTTACAGTGATGATGAGGAAAAGAGAAATCAAAAGATGTTTCCGAATGGTAAAGCTGATGAAGAGGAGCAGGATGAGGAGAAGGAACGTCAAAGGGCAGAAATAAGGCAGGCCTTGGCCGGATTGCAGGAAAGCTACAATAAAGATAAATTTACGCTGTTATTTGGTGGAAATTATAAGAGCCAGAATCTGGTTCCTTTATCGGCCGGTTATGACAAAGAGACGCAAAATGATCCGAAGGACGATAATAAAATGCTGATGTACTACAGAAATACATTGTATTCTATGGTGATGCCACTGGGAGAACTGGCGGCTGCTCCTTGTGACGCGGATGAGAAGCCGATTATCTAGTCTATTGTGCAATGGAGGAAAGGCAAGGGTTTAACTATGGATAAATTATTGGTAAATATTTATATTCCGGCATTGGAAAAAAATTACGATATGTTTATTCCGAATTTTTTACCTATCGGAACTGTGATAGAGCTGATCGGACAAATGATAGAAGAGGTTTCAGATCATAAATACATTTCTTCGGGACAGGAATTTTTATGTTCCGTTGATAAAAATATATTGTTGAAACAAAATATGACATTGCAGGAATATGGTGTACGAAATGGTGAACATATGCTGTTTTGTTAGATTTTTGGAAAGGATAGACGGTTATGGACAAGATACAGGAACAATGGCCGGAGTGGCAGGCAGAGGAGCTTTTGGGAAAGGGAACCTTCGGCGAAGTATATAAGGCAAAAAAAGAGGTATATGGGAACGTATCCTATGCGGCGATCAAGGTGATCGAGATTCCTAAAGATCCGTCAGAGGTACGGGATCTTCAGCAATCGGATATGGATGAGAATTCGATACAAACTTTTTATGAGGATATGATTCATAATCTGATGTCGGAGATTCAGATTATGGAATCCATGAAATCCGCTAATGGTATTGTGGGAATCGAAGATTATAAAGTAGTCCGGAAAGAGCCGATCAAATGGGAAATTTTTATTCGCATGGAGCTTTTGACCGATTTGCAAATCTATCTGGAAAAACATCCTATGACCGGTCGGGAAGTGGTAAAACTGGGCCTGGATATCTGTGAAGCGTTAAAGAACTGTGCCATTGCCGGAGTGGTTCACAGGGATGTAAAAACGGATAATATTTTTGTCAATTCCTTTGGGTCTTTTAAGCTGGGGGACTTTGGCATTGCAAAACAGCTTGGAAGCAGCCTTTCTGCAATGTCCCAGAAAGGAACCAATATGTATATGGCGCCGGAAGTATACCGGGGAGAGCCATATGATGCCAGAGTGGATATTTATTCGTTGGGAATATTGCTGTACCGGATGTTTAACCGCTGTCGCTTTCCGTTTATGCCTTTGTGGCCGGAGCCCATCCGATATACCGACGATCAGAAAGCAACATTTCAGCGGTTGTCGGGTAAAAAGATCCCACCAATTCAGAATATACCGGAGGGGTTATCGGATATTGTGCTCAAAGCATGTGCATACGATAAAGAGATGCGTTATCAGACAGCAAGAGAGTTGCAAAAGGATCTGGAAAAATATGTGGATTCTCCGGAACTGGAAGATATTGTGACGAAGGGGAAAAAAGACAAGGCGGCGGAAATAGAAGAGCCGCCGGAGAAAAAGCCGGCAGAGGATTACAGGGATGTTGTACCCCCTGAAATACCGAAAGAAGACCGGGCAGAAAGCCGGAAGGAAATCCAGCCACGGCAGGAAACGGTAGAAGAAGAGGAACAAAATACTCCTGAGATGGCGCAGGTGAGAATTTGTCCGAGATGTGGAGGCAAAGGAGTGATTCAGGTAAGAGGCAAAACAGAGTCAGGAATGACTTATATGCCGCAGACCTGCCCGGAATGTCAGGGGACGGGAAAGGTCAATGCCTCCTCTATGTCGTTAAGTGAATTTGCAGATGAAAAAACATATGCGGCCTTTGGCTTTGCCTCACGGTTTTCTGAGAAAAAAAAGCAGATTGCAGAACCAAATAAGCAGGAAAAGAAAGAATCGGAGAAAGAGAAGAAGCTGGAAGGAAAAGAGTTGTCATCCGGAGAGGGGTCTGCCTCAAAACTCCATAAACAATCTCCGATTGACTGGAAAGACGAGCCGATTTTTGTGGATGAAGAACGAAGAAAAGTTAATATTAAAAAAATTGCCGGAGACATATCGGGAGAGGATTCCGGATCATTCTCAGGCAGGGAACAGCAAGAAAAGTCTGGGGCGTGGCAACAGTTTATGATGCATTTTCGCAAATAAAAGGAACAGGATACATTTAGGAGGAAAACATAAAGTGATGACAGAGGGGAGGCGGCATATGCGGCTATGGGAAAATATGAAAGGCTTTTTTCATAAAAATAATGTTGAGAAAATCACCTTTTATGCAGAAACGGCAGCTGTAACGAATGTGGGACTGCGGCGAAGTGAAAATGAAGACAATTATTATTTTCATGGAGCCTGTCTGCCATTGTCTCACAATGAGAAAAGCGAGGTGGTTTCGTGGAAGTTCGAAATGGACAAGACACAGGTGCTTGCTGTTTTTGATGGTATGGGAGGAGAAAGTGCCGGAGATCTGGCATCTTATACCAGTGCGAAGACGTTTGAAGTGTATGTACGGCAGTGGAGGGAATCAGACCAAATGCCCTCTGAGAATGATGTCGGGGAAATGCTGAATCACGTTAGTCAGACAGTATATGAGAAAGCCAGAGAAAACCAGTATCGATTGATTGGCTCTACCGCAACAGTTTTGTTTTTGCGAAGAGACGAGGCATTGATTGCTGATCTGGGAGACAGTCCGATGTATTTGCAGAGGGATGGGGAACTGGATCGAATCTCAGTACCCCATACTGATGAAGAACTGCTCAGGCAGCAGGGGATTCAGAGGAAACCGGGATTGACACAGTTTCTTGGTATAGACACGGAGGAAATGCGTCTGGAACCGTATGTACAACAGATGGAGCTTCGGGACGAAGATCAGTTTTTACTTTGCAGCGATGGCTTGACAGATATGGTGCCGGAGGTGGAAATTCACGAAGTCTTATCGGGAAAGAAATCTGTCCGTGAAAAAGTACAGATACTGATGGAAAGAACACTTCAATATGGAGGAAGGGATAATGTGACGATTATTCTTTGCAAAATAAATAAAAATGATAACACGAAGGGAGAAAAAAAATGAATAACAAATGGAGAAAATTAATATCGCTTGTATTGGCGTTTGCAGTGACAATGACGGGAATTGTAAATAATACGGTGGCAGTGAAAGCGGATAATATGAGTGAAATGGTAACGATCACATTCACGACCGGAAACGGGAATAATGAGTCTGGATATCTTTCGGTATCCGGAAGTGGAGAGTATACATATGAGGTACCGGACACGTCTGGAATTATCAGTACATCCAGCTTTAAAAATCTGATGTTTTTAAATACAAATACCTCGTCTCAATTAAAAATCACGGTGAAAAGTATTGTGATCAATGGAACAGCTTTCAACACAAACCAGGCACTCGATATCACCTCTGATACAGCAAATGGAATGCCAAACATATGGAGTATCGATAAGGGGGTGATCTATAGTAATGGTACAAAGGATATTTATCATACCAGCTCTATAAATAATGGAGATATTGTCTATCGTGAAGATGGAGTTGTAAAGAAGATCACATCGGTAAAATATGTTTTTACAATTGAAGCACCGGCAAAGACTCTTCCATTATCGGAGGAGGAGGGATATAAAGCATTTTTGATGTTTACAGACAGTGAATGGAAGTGGTCCAACATGTCCCTGAATACTGCAAATGGAGGAACAGGAGCAGGAACGGATGCTACGATCACGGGAAACGGTACTTATACAGTTTCGATTGATAAGACAGCTTTTCCAAACGAAAGCGCAGCGAAAGGTATTTCTGTGTTTTGTGTGGATATGGTAGGAATGGCGAAGGCAAAAAACTTTAATGCCGCCAATGTTGTTGTAAAGGATGTCATTATCAAATGTGATGGAAAGAAGATTGCTTCGGATGCATCCCATATGTTTGTTGGAGATATTGAGGCAAACGGTAATCTTCGAATTGAGCTGTGCAATATGTATGGATATAGATATGGCGCATTTCAAACCATTAATTCTCCGGGATTTGATGCAACCAATTTTACATTTTCGGAGTCGCTTTCTGTAACATTCACATTGGAAGGGATTACCGAGGGATCGACACCGGAGTATTCTTTTGTAGATGAAAATAACACAGTATTGATCCACACAGCATCCGGTATTACAGAGGCAGATGATGCGGCAACGGAAACGGTAATACCGGACTCCCAGAAGATCAGCGGATGTAAAGCAAGAATGAAATATAGAAAAAAGGGTGTTCGGTATGAAAGATATGTGGAGCTTACATGGAAACAGGGAAAAGACGTTGCAGGTTTTGAGGTATATCGTTCCGATGGAACTTCGACAAAACCGGTCAGAATTGCTACGGTAACAAATGGAGATACCGGGGTCTTTAAGGATGAAAATATTGAACCGAACACAAGATACAGATATATAGTATGGCCTATGGTGTTAACTCCGGGTTTGGAGTTGCAGAGAGCTCAAATGAATGAAAGTGAAAAAAATGGATATATCACATCTATCAAAGTAGGAAAAACATTGAAAAAACCGTCAGTATCTTTAAAAACATCCCGGAATAATCTTATCTTAACATTTAAGGGGGCAGAGGGACGGAAATATCAGACACAGTATCGTTGGGCAGGAAAGAAAAAGTGGAAAATGCAGACGAAGCTTCAGGGAGCTGTTCAGCGTAAAATTGTGAGAAGTACCAGAAGTAAAGGATATTATCTGCGGGTGAGAACATATTCTGTTGTGAATGGAAAGAAATATTACAGTCCATGGTCTTCCGCAATGCTGGTAAAATAGCACAGAAAAAGTAGGTGAATCAATGATTTTATATGCACAGGTGTCTTGTCAGGGGAACCGGGAATACAATGAGGACCGGGTGAAAATATGCCGGAAATCTGGAGGGTATACTTTTGGGCTTGCCGATGGTCTGGGAGGTCATGGCCACGGGGATATGGCAGCAGAACTGGCGGTGGGTGCAATCGCATCTGACCGGAAAGAAAAAGAGATAAGGGAAGTGCTGGAGGATTATTTTGATCAGGCACAAAAAAATGTTCTGGAGAAAAAAAATCAGGACAGGCAATACCTTAATATGATGACAACGATGGTGGCAATGGAGGTCTGCCACCATCAGATTGGCTGGGGGCACATAGGAGATTCCAGACTGTACTATTTTCAGGACAGAAAATATGTATCCCATACATTGGATCACAGTGTGCCGCAAATATTGGCATCAAGAGGAGAAATAAAGGAGTCCGATATCAGGCACCATCCGGATCGGAACCGCTTACTTCGTTCGCTTGGTTCAGAATGGGATCAAAAGCCGCAGTGTGTTGACCGGGTGATAGAACAAACCGGAAGACAGCAGTTTTTATTGTGCTCCGATGGCTTCTGGGAATATATTGAGGAACGGGAAATGGAACAGATATTGCAGAACTCTCTGACTCCCGGCCAGTGGTTAAAAAAAATGAAAAAAGTTATTTTAAAAAATGGTCATGGATATAATATGGATAATTATTCGGCAGTGGCAGTCTGGTCAAAATCGAAGTGACAGAAATTACGATAAACATGGGTTTGGAGGATCTTTCGATGAAAAGGATAAATATGTATTTGACAAAAAAAATATTATGTGTAATTCTTTGCATAGCACTTAGTAGTAGTTTTTTGGGGAAAATATCATATTCCACTGTATATGCAAGCTATGCTTGCAATATATCCCAACAACAACTTACGAATACAGAAATTAACTCAGTATATAGTTGTGATTATTTTTGGGTGGGAGATGATGTATTTTATAATTGGGTAAGCCCGGATCAGGTATTTACAAAAGCAGAAATATATGTATATGATTCCAACGGAAATCAAATGTCTTATGAGATGTCAGAAAGTTCTGCAATGGCAGGAGGGTCAAAGAAAATAGAAACATCGACTTATGAACCTGGAAGATATACAGCAAAAGTAATACCATATTCCTCAGACACAAAGCATGGTTCTATTCAATCGTCATTTTATTTGATGGGACAACCATCAGATGTAACAATAAAGAAAGGAGAAAGTGCATCATTTTCGGTTGGCAATAATTTGGCGAATGTGTCTTATCAATGGTATTATAGTGATCAATCTACTGGTACGTCGGGATGTAAAATAGAAGGAGCTGTAGGCAGCACTTATACGATATCTGCAAGTGCGATAGATAAGAGCATGAATGGAAGATATTATTTTTGTAAATGTACATACGACATTACCAATACTGTAAATAAAAAAACAATATCTACATATTCTAATCATGCGAAATTGACGGTAGAATATGCTCCCAACATTGAATCTAATTATCTAAACTATGTTCAGGTAGGATCTAAGGTAAATTATTCTGTGGAGGTAAGCGATGGGAATCCTTCACAATATCAGTATCAATGGTATTATTTTGAATCGGAAACAGGGGATAAGCATAAGATTGACAATGCGCAATCATCGTTATATCAGACTGTAGCATCAGAACAAACGTCCAAAAGATGGTATATATGTAGTGTTCGTAATGGCACGATTATTACATATAGTCGAAGAATGAATACAAAGTTAAAGTATAGCATTGTTTATAATGCAAATGGAGGAATAGATACGCCTAAAGAACAGGTGAAATATCAGGGAAATAGTTTGACGCTCAGCGATACAACGCCTGAGAAGACGGGATATAATTTCGCGGGCTGGTCAAATTCTAGTACGGCATCAGAGGTGATGTATTTACCTGGAGACATCTATGATTTGGATGGAAATGTCACTTTATATGCTGTGTGGAAACCTAAGGAATATAAAATTTATTATGATGCAAATGGTGGAAGTAATGCCCCGGAAACTCAAAGTAAATATTATGGAAAACAAGAATATATTAGTAATATTCAACCCCAAAAAACAGGGTATAAATTTCTTGGATGGTCAGTAAATAGTGGGGCAAAGGAGATTACATATAAACCAGGCGATATTTATGTAAATAATGAGGATGTAAAGTTATATGCAGTTTGGGAAAAAATTAGTGGAAGTATTGTTACGTCAGCTCCGACGCTCCAACCGTCACCAGAAAGGACAAAAATACCATCGGTATCAATCAATCCGTCTCTTAAACAAACTATATTGCCTTCAGTAACAGTATTACCTGTTAGAACAGTACAGTCAACAAAGACTCCTACAGTAACAAAAACCACATCATCTCCGAGTACCAATCAGCAGACTAAAATGACGAAAGTTTCGTTAAAGGTGGTAGGGATTTATGTGAAAGATAGTGGTTTTCGGTATCGAAAAAAAATTAAGTTGACATGGACAAGTGCTAATAATGCACAGGGTTATTATATTTATCGTTCAGATGGGATGAAAAAGGAAAAACAAATTGCGAAGGTGGAAGGATATGAAACAAAGAAATGGTGCGATAGTAATGTGAAAGCTGGGAAAACATATTCGTATCGAATTGTTCCGTTTTGCAAGTCATCAGGAGTTCAGGAAACAAAAGGGAGTTTTAGTAACAAGGAAACGGTTGTAGTAGGAATATCATTAAAAAAACCGAAGGCCAAAATTGTTATTAAGAAAAAATGGATGACTATGACTATTTCTTCTATAGAAGGCGACAAGATAGAAACACAATATCGTTGGAATAATATGCCGGTTTGGAAAAAACAAAGTAAAATACAAGGGGCTGTGAAAAAGAAAATAGTAAAAAAGTTAAGCGCAAAAGGATTTTATCTGCGAATTCGAAGTTATGAGATAGTAGATGGAAAGAAAATTTATAGTAAATGGTCATCACCAATTAAAGTAGAATAACGAAGAAAGGTGTATTTTTTATTATTCAGAACAAATAATGGAGAGAAACCGGCTGACAATTTTAGCAGTAAACAAACGCTTGGGATTGGTGATTCACAGAAATTGCCGAAGATTTTTCCTGAGAGTCCGCAGCTATGATATTGTGAATGGCAAAAAGATATACAGTAAATGGTCAGCCGGTCTGAAAGTGAAATAAACAGCAATGCCGGATAAGAAGCGGCTTGAACGTAAACATAAGAGTAGAAAGGCAGAATAAAAATGGAGAAATTTAATCGTTGTTGGGCTTGTATGGAGCCCCTGGAGGAGGGGCAGAAAATATGTCCCAAATGCCAATATCAAAATGAATTATATTATGCCAATCCAAGATGCCTGAAACCGGGAACATTATTAAATAACCGGTTTTATGTTGGAATTGTATTAGGGGAAGGTGGCTTTGGTGTTACCTATATTGGATGGGATACAATTCTTGATATGACAGTGGCAATTAAGGAGTACTTTCCGGCAAATGTGGCAAGCCGTGACTGCACTGCATCGCTGACCAATGATATCAATATTTTTGGAGGAAGATCTGAGCAGGAATACAAACTGGGGTTGGAACGTTATATTCGTGAGGCGAGGACATTGTCTAAATTTCATGATTTACATGGAATTGTAGATATTCGTGATTTCTTTCATGAAAATAATACGGCATACCTTGTGATGGAATATTTAAAGGGACCGACGCTAGAGGAACATATCAAACAATATGGACGTATGAAGCCGGAATATGTTTTTCAGATTATGAAGCCGGTTATGCGTTCATTGGAAAAGATTCATCAGGCGGGCATGGTACACCGCGATATCAGTCCGGATAATATTATGCTTTCGGATGGATGTATTAAACTGATTGATTTTGGTGCGGCCAGATTAGCCAATAATGACAATAATAAAAGTCTGACGGTTGTGTTGAAAAGAGGCTTTGCTCCGGAGGAGCAGTATCGTTCCAATGGAAAGCAGGGGCCATGGACGGATGTGTATGCGATCTGTGCAACGATTTATTATATGTTGACAGGAAAAAAGCCACCGGAATCTATTGAGAGGACTTATGAAGATACACTACAAAGCTTTGATGAATTAGAGATTCCTGTTGATAAAGAGAAAAGTGATGCTTTGATGAAGGGATTGGCACCAATTTATCAAAATCGTTATCAGAGCATTCGGGATTTGTGCAACGATCTGTACAGTGATTCGGAAATCCCACCATCACAGCAGTTTCGGAAGGATCAAGAACTGCTGGAGATCGTGGAGCAGGAGGAGTTAGAGGAAGAAAGCAAAAAGGAAGTACAGAAAGCAATAGAGGATTCGATTCGTATCCGGGAGGAGAAGAAGAACGAAAAGGAAATACCGGAGCTGATGGAATATGACCAAAGTGAATCTATTGCCATATGGAAGAATACAAAAGAACCCGACAATTTTGCATCGGCAAAGGAAGAACAGGTAAAGCCGCCTGTGGATATCAAACCGGAAGAACCGCCAAAGCCGGAAGAGGATTCTAAACCGGCGGAATTGCCAAAGTCAGAAGCAGATGTCAAACCGGAAGAACCGCCAAAGCCAGAAGCAGATGTCAAACCGGCGCAACTGCCAAAGCCAGAAGCAGACGTCAAACCGGAAAAACTGCCAAAGCCAGAAGCAGATGTCAAACCGGAAGAACCGCCAAAGTCAGAAGCGGATTCCAAACCGGCAGAATCCTCAAAGTATGTAGCAGTTTCAAAGGATATAGATTCATTGAAACCGGTGAATCCCAAAAAAGAGACAGATTCTCGGAAATCGGGATACTCTGGTGCCAAAGAAAATGACCGATCCCCGCGTAAAATTGTAATTACCATTGCCGCAATTCTTGGAGTGGTCATCATTGTAGTGGCGGGTCGTATGATTTATAAGGGCACGAGCCCGTCAAAGCCTGTACAAAATGAAACAAAAAAGGAGTCCTCTGTAGATCCATCCACCTCTGCAGATGCATTGTCAGAGACGGATAATACGGTACAGACGACAGAACCGGTTGAAGAGATAACGATGGTAGATGTAAAGAAGAAAACCCTCCAGGCAGCGAAAGCTGCAATTAACAGTCTGGAAGATCAGCAGCTTCAAGTGACTGCTTCACAGGAATATAGCGATAAGATAAAGAAAGGATGTGTCATTCGCCAAAGTATTTCTGCCGGAGAAAAATTTGAAAAAGGAACGAAAAGTGAGATTAAATTGGTTATCAGCAAGGGAAGCAAGCCGGTGGTAGTTCCTTCCGTCCTGAACATAGATAAGGAAAAAGCCATCAAGAAACTGCACAGGAAGGGACTGAAATATAAGATTTTGTCTTATCAGTATAGCAGCAGCTATAAGAAGGGTGCTGTGATGCAGCAGAAGATTGCTGCCGGAAAAACAGTGAAAAAAGGAAAAATGGTGGGACTGGTGATCAGCGATGGTGCCAAACCTGTGGCACAGACTTCGACATCTGCACAGTCCCAGACAAGGACGCAGACGAAATCCCCGACATCCTCTACAAGCAGATCAACGGGATCAAGTAAAAAGAAAAAAGATTACTCGAATCCAATTGTAAATGGAGGAAGAGCGAATCCGATTGAGTAAATGAGGATGAGTGAAAAAAACGGAAAGAGTTGCAGGAAAGGGGTGTGATACAATAATAATCACATAGTAAAAAGAAAGGATGATGTATATGAAAAAGAAAACAGGACGCAGGATTTTGTCAGTATTTTTGGCAGTTTCCCTAATGATTACCAGTGTAATCTGTGGAACCTTTGCAGACTATTCTGCGACAGCACAAGCTGCAACACGGGATGAAGCCGTGGCGTGGGCAAATGCTCAGATTGGAAAGGGACTGGATTACGATGGAGCTTATGGAAATCAATGTGTAGATTTGATCAAGTATTATTATGATTATTTCGGTGTTGCAGGTTATGCTAAAGGAAATGCCAACGCATATATTACCAATGCGCTGCCGCCGGGATGGACCAGAGTATACGGAGATTATCAGCCGGGAGATATCGCCGTTTGGAAGGTGAACCACAGTTGCGGCACCTGCAATACGTCAGCATATGGTCATGTAGGAATTATTATATCAGCAGACAGTGTGGGATTTAATGCGGTTAATCAGAATTTCAACAATCAATCCTACTGTACACGAAACTGGTTTAATATTTCGGCATTAGCATGTGCTATTCGTCCGAGTTATACGAGTAATGTACCGGCACAGCCGGCAGTTCCTAATATTACCTTTGCCGACTTCAATCAAAATGGAGTCTGGGACACGAATGCGGAAATGTATGTTAAAGTAATGAATCCGGATAAACATACGGTTTCAACGGTAGGATGTTATCTTTATAATGCTAATGGAGACCTGATTAAGAATTATTCCGAAAATTGTGGTTTGTCTACGAGCTATGTGAACTATAATTGTAATCTGAATAATGATATGCAGATTACATTAACTCCGGGTACAACCTATTATTTTGAAATGTATGCCATTGTGGACGGACAGGAATTTAAGGATTCCAGAAGGAGTTTCACTACTACAGGTCAGGCACCGGTGAAGGTAACACCGACTCCGATAGTAACACCAACTCCGACAGTAACACCGACTCCGGTGGTAACACCAACTTCGACAGTAACATCGACCCCGGTAGTAACACCAACTTCGACAGTTACGCCGACTCCGGTAGTAACACCAACTCCGACAGTAACACCAACTTCCCAGGGGAAGGTGACGCTGCCTCCACAGACTCAGGCACCGGATAATCCTGGTAGTCAGCTTCCGGGTGATACACAGACAGACGGCAAATGGAATACCATTTATTTTGGTAGATATTGGCAGGATGATACCAATGGTGATGGAACTGCAGATAAAAAGGATGAAATGCAGCCAATTCAGTGGAGAATTCTGCGGCAGGATGGTAATTATGCATTGCTGTTAGCAGATAAGATTCTGGATTCGGGAAAGTATTACAAAGGTGAGGAGAGTTCCTGGGAAACCTCAGATTTAAGAAACTGGCTGAATTCTAATTTTTATGCGACGGCATTTAATGAGAAGGAACAAAAAGCAATTCAGATACAGATATTGCAGAATGGAGATGGAAAAGATCCAATATTGTTGACAACGAATACAACAATGGACAAGGTATTTGTTCCATCCCATGATGATATGCTGCGTTCAGAATATGGATTTGGTAATGCTGCTTATAATGAGGCAGACAATGCCAGAATTGCTTCGAATACAAAATATACCGCAGGAAAACCGGGAATGTATTCCAGTACAGAATGTGCTGACACATACTGGCTTCGTAATTCTTCTAATACGTTAAGCTCTGCGCAGGCTGTGATGACACAGGGAATATTAAGTCCTAGTATTTCGGTACAGACCATTTCAGGTGTACGGCCTATGATTTATGTGGATTTATCTGATCAGTCTTTATGGAAGTCTGGTGCGCAGGTTTGGTCAGGTAAAATGGGAGAAGCCGGAAGTATTAATGGAATCACGAGTACCAGTGATGGGAATTTCACATTAAGCGACAATTATTATCCGTTTGGAAAGGTGTCAACAGGAGATAATAATGTTACTCCAAAACCGGACCAGCCGGCAACAGATTCACCGGCACCGGCTCAGCCAAGTGGTTCTCCAACGCCGTCCGCATCAGATGAAACGAAAACAAGTGCCACTCCATTACCGTCTGCGTCAGCCAAGGCGGCAAAAACGGAATACAGAGTCAACATAGATGATGATGACGATATAAGTGCACCGGCAAAACCGGGTAAAGTGAAAATAAAAAAAGCTTCTGCATTGAAAAATGGAAAAGTGAAACTTACATGGAAAAAGCCGGCAAGGGCTAAATGGTATATTATCCAGTATTCTACAAAGAGAAACTTTGCAGGGGCAAAGGTAGGAATGGTATATGGAAAGAAAACAACGCTTCGCCTTAAGAAGAACAGAACCTATTATATCCGTATCAGAGCATATGCCTATGGAAATAGTGCTAACAATAATCAGGCGGTCAATGGAAAATGGAGTCAGGTGAAAAAAGTAAAGACAAAAGGATAGGAAATGGGAGCAAAGTGGGCACAATAACCACTTCACAGATATTTTACACAGATTTGACGTAAACAGGATAGCAGATTTTACTTCATAAATTTAAGATTAAGTCATCGTGAATAAAGCGATGGCTTTTTCTTTTGTCAGATTTCAGCTCAAACAAAGCAGGAGCTGCGATAAGATAGAGAGAAAATAATGGGTTTGGAGATCACTCTCCGGACCCCGTGGAGAGTAAATAGAGAAAGGAAATGTAGGAAAATGAAGGTGAAATTAAAAACATATCTCCATCATCCAGGTTCTCTGGTGGTGCTGCTGCTGACAATCCTGTCGGCGGTGATCACGGTATTGGCACTGGGATCGCTGATTGTTTACATTCTGGTAAAGGGAGTGCCTCATCTGACACCGGAGCTGTTTGCCTGGACGTATAATTCAGACAATGTGTCTATGCTGCCGGCGTTGATCAACACTTTGCTGTTGACGATCCTTGCAATTGTGGTGGCAGGACCGCTTGGAATCTTTGCAGCAATCTATATGGTGGAATATGCAAAGAAGGGAAATAAAATTGTCGGACTTGTCCGGGTGACGGCAGAGACGTTGTCAGGTATTCCGTCAATCGTATATGGATTGTTCGGAATGTTGTTTTTCTGTACAGCACTTCATATGGGATATTCACTGATATCCGGTGCGCTGACGGTGGCGATCATGGTATTGCCGACGATTATGAGAACCAGTGAGGAAGCACTTCTGGCAGTGCCGAAAAGCTACCGGGAAGGAAGTTTCGGACTGGGAGCCGGAAAGCTTCGGACGGTATTCCGGACGGTACTTCCATCGGCAGTACCGGGAATTCTTTCCGGTGTGATCCTCTCCATTGGGCGTATCGTGGGAGAGACTGCCGCATTGATCTTTACGGCAGGTACAGTGGCAGCAGTTCCTAAGGTAACTGCCGGAATCAAGGGCTTCTTCGGTTCATCGGTAAGAACCCTTTCCGTACATATGTACAACTTATCAAAGGAAGGTCTTCATACGGATCAGGCGTTTGCTACAGCAGTTGTATTGCTGGTATTTGTGATTGTCATCAATTTTATCTCTAACATTTTGGCCAACAAGCTGAAATCAAAGGTTTAATGAATGTGATCGACAGCATATTCTCTGCGTAAGCAGTTTTGATATAAAAAGAAAATCAGATTTATTTAGAAAAGAGGAAAAGTTATGGATTCAGTATATTCAAATGTTGTGGTTGAGGCATCGGAGCATCCGGTATCTGCGGCAACAAAGTTTCATGTTGAGAAGTTAAATCTTCATTATGGCAGCTTTCACGCATTGAAGGATATCAATATTGATATTCCTCAGAATCGTATTACCGCATTTATCGGACCGTCCGGCTGTGGTAAGAGTACCTTTTTGAAATCCTTAAACCGGATGAATGATCTGGTGGAAGGATGCCGGATCGAGGGAACGGTTATGCTGGGAAATGAAAATATTTATGGGGATATGGATGTGAATCATCTCCGGAAGAGAGTTGGAATGGTATTTCAGAATCCCAATCCATTTCCAATGAGCATTTATGACAATATTGCATATGGACCGAGAACCCACGGAATCCATTCAAGACAGAAGTTGGATGCTATTGTGGAGAAGTCCCTGCGTCAGGCGGCAATCTGGGATGAGTTAAAGGATCGTCTTAAAAAGTCGGCACTTGGCCTGTCCGGCGGACAGCAGCAGCGTCTCTGCATTGCGAGAGCATTGGCAGTGGAACCGGAGGTTATTTTGATGGATGAGCCGACATCGGCACTGGATCCAATCTCTACCGCTCATATTGAGGAACTCGCACTGGAGCTGCAGAAGGATTACACTATTATTATGGTAACCCATAATATGCAGCAGGCAACCCGTATCTCCAGCAAGACGGCATTTTTCCTGCTGGGTGAGATGGTGGAATATAACGATACCGAGAAGCTGTTTTCTATGCCGGAGGATAAGCGGACAGAGGATTATATCACAGGACGTTTCGGATGATGGAGATTGTGGCGTATATGCCATAAAGATTTTAAAATAGCAGGTTATTGTTAATAAAGCAGTTCAAAAAAGAGGTGGCAGAGAAATGAGAACACATTTTGATAAACAGTTAAATAAATTAAATGATGAGCTGATCGAGATGGGAAGCATGATCGAAAAGGCGATTGAGCATACCATCAAGGCTCTGGTAACACAGGACATTGATCTGGCAAAATATGTCATTGATTCCGATGAGCAGATCAACCGTCAGGAAAGAGATATTGAGAGTCTTTGCCTGAAGCTTCTGTTGCAGCAGCAGCCGGTGGCAAGAGATCTCCGTCAGATTTCTTCCGCACTTAAAATGATCACGGATATGGAGCGGATCGGAGATCACGCATCCGATATTTCGGAGATCATCGTAACGCTTTTGAAGAGAGAGGAATCGTATATTAAGCATTTGGATCATATTCAGAGCATGGCAAAGGAGACTTCTGTAATGCTGGTGGGCAGTGTGGATGCATTTGTAAACCGCAATCAGCTTCAGGCAGCGGCCGTGATTGAGAAGGATGATGTGGTAGACGATCTGTTTCGCAAGGTTCAGTCGGAGCTTGTGCAGCTGATCCATGAAGATTCAAACTGTGGGGAGCAGGCGACGGATCTGTTGATGATCGCCAAATATTTTGAGAGGATCGGGGATCACGCAACCAATATTTCGGAATGGGTGATCTTTTCTCTGACAGGAGAGCATGTACATGGCCAGCTGATCCCGGAGGAGCAGACACAGTAGAAAAGGAGGTACTTATGATGAAAGCATATGAATGGATGTTAGATCATACAGATTGGCAGGTAAAAACAGTGGGTGGCGTGTGGCTGCTGATGCATATTACACGCTGGCTCGCAATGGGATGTGTATTTGGCCTCCTTTTCTGCCTGGCCATGGGAAGCAGTGATTATCAGAATACCGTGGGCGCTGCCGGTGCAGTCTTTGCTCTGCTGCCGGGAGCTGCTTTTGGTATGGCTGCATTGCTGGGAAATGAAAAGACAATAAAATAGTACTTTAGTGTGTAAATGAAACGCATAATTTTGTGGATATAGCAAAGTTTGCGGGCTTAGAAAGGAATACAGATTTCTATGAAAAAATTATCCAACGTCATACACAGAACATAATGTGGTGCATATCGGCTGGCCCGAAACAGATATTATGATCCTGCCGGGAGTGGAGATCACAACCTGTCTGGGACATTTTAACATTTTTGGCTGTACCGGTGCGCCGTCCCAGCTTTTGGATATTATGAAAGAAGCCGGGGAGGAGGATATCTGGAAGTGGCTGTATTATGATCTTCCGTTAAAACATCTTCATCTGATGGAGATTGTGAATGATCCGACTTACGGATATGCGCCTGAAGCAAATGACGAGGCAGTTTCGTTCCTGGATTATCTGTGGAAGCATGGATATGTTGTGTTTGGTCTGGGTGGAAGTGATTCCCACAATCTGGAAAGCGAACGTTATGAGGGCGCGACAGAACCATCGATTCCCGGAGACCCGGCAACGCTGGTTTTTATGAATGGATTATCACCGGATCATTTAATGCAGGGAGTGGCAGCAGGTCATGTGATCGTCTGCCGTTATATCAGGGCAGAGGTGTCATTTTATTATCATGGCAGGCAGTATCTGCCGGGAGACAGGATTGAGACAGGAAATGCAGCGGGGGATCTTTTGTATTGTAAAGGCTCGGTGACCGGTTTACCGGGGAGAACATCATTCCGGATGCAAGACCTTTGGGGAAGCCGTAAAGGGATGGCAGAAGCATAGAGAAAAGAATGTGTGAAATAAATTGCACTATGTAGTCTTGTTTCTGTTTACGAAAGACGGCAGGTACAAGAAGGGAATGGAGAAATGATATGATACGAGGTGTATTGTTTGATAAGGATGGAACAATTTTGGAATTTGATACCTTGTGGGGCGCTGGCAGTCGGAGTATTGTCCGGTGTGGGCAGCCGGGAGGAGCTGAAGGGGATGGCAGATATTTTAATTCCCTCTGTTGATGTGCTGGATCAGCTCGAAGCCATCTACACCGGCAAAACCACCGAATGGAAAGCCATTTACCGCTAAAGAATGAACCCGAAAACACCCATAATATTTCTTATGTTTGACAACTGTGGATCTGATTTTTCCTTGAAATAATTGAATATCCGTGGACAATGATCGAAAAATTGTCTTGTCACTTACGGATTTCGAAAAGTCTAATTGCTTTGCTGTTTCGA
>OGZW01000385.1_pt1 | contig 34449 bp, 20 predicted proteins | sample 1577001 | NCBI WGS metagenome assembly OGZW01 (sample SAMEA3541519, study PRJEB24748) | human gut metagenome | biome: human gut; feature: human-associated habitat; material: faeces | place: China | collected 2012 | reverse complement strand
TTTGTTGTGATTTAAAAGAAATAGAAACCAGACAGAGTTTAAATTACACTCCCCAAATGGGGAAGAGCGGGTGAAGGGCTTCCTGTTTCATGGCTCTTTCATTGTTCTTTATATTTTAAATCCACCGATACCCTGTAATTACCCGGAACCGGAGTATATATCGGTTGATAGATCGTCCCTTTATTTTGCAATTTCTTTTCTGCCATTAACCTCTTGATATGGCGATATGCAGTGATTTGTGTCATTCCGCAGAGATATTGAAAATCTTTCCGGGTGATAATCTGATTTTCAGCAAAATATTCAGTTAGTTTCATGTCTATTTCTACTTCTGATAAATTGGCGGAGTGCGGTCTGATTTTAGAACGCTGGAATTTCATGTGACACAATTCCCCTTTCAATTCTTTATCAGCTTTAAACTTTATAGCTTTCAATTTTACCCGGTGCACACGTTTGTCTTTCGGGTTACGTATTTCTTCTTCGCAGGAAAGAGTGACCTGAAAGAATCCTAATCCATCGACATGCACCTTTTTACCTTCCAGGAGGCACTGAGCTACTTCATTTTTCAGTTCTTCCAAGGTTGAAATAATGTCCGATACTCTTAATGTGGAGCGATCATGGATGCGATAAGCCAGTTTCTCGGTATTGACGGTCTCAAAACTTACCGGACGGGCATGATAACGCGTCTTGTTCTTTTTCTCCTTTGGCATCGGAGTCTTATATAATTCAAATTGTACTGCCATTTCTGCTTTATCTTTAAATGATTTCTTGTTTTTAGTGCTGATATTTTATACTTATCATTACTATGATAAGATCTTATCACAATAATGATGTTATTTTATCATAGTAGTGATAATATCTTATCACATTGGTGATAAATATAATTTGTCGGTGACAAAGATAAGGTTTAATAGTATGATAAACAAGAAATGATAGGATATTAATGATAAGTCTGGTTTTCAAAAAATGAATAGGATGAAAAGTTGCAAATGGCTTTTTTTTGATATTATATTCGCATCCATTAATCATAAAAAAAAGAAGAAAATGGAACAAAAAAATGGTTGGTTTGCCTTTTGGCAAAAATTGATGAAGTGTCTTTCAAAACAAGATGAAACGGGAGTAGGGGATACAAAAAGTGTAGCACCTGTCAATACTATTATTCAGTCGATTAAGGGGGTATCATCGTCTAAAGAAAAAGACTCATCGAAAGTGAAGTCACTAACTGAGAGCGTAGATACTTTTTTAAAATCCCGCTATGATTTCCGCTACAATGTGCTGACAGAAGAAACGGAATATCGTTTGTTGGAACGAATGGAGGAAGGATTTGCACCTGTGAATCAGCGTGTCTTAAATACATTCTGCCTGGAAGCTCACGAATCAGGTATTTCTTGTTGGGATCGTGATCTTTCACGCTGTATTTTCTCCACCCGTATTGCAGAGTATCATCCTTTCAAACTTTATTTGGAAGAATTGCCGGTATGGGATGGAGTGGACCGTTTGGCGGCTTTGGCACGCAGAGTTTCGAGAGACCAATTGTGGGTGAAAGAATTCCATATATGGATGCGGGGTATGACAGCACAATGGATGGGGGTTACGGGAAGTCATGCCAATAGTGTGGCGCCTTTGCTTATCAGTACGGAGCAAGGATATTTAAAGTCTACTTTTTGCAAATCGCTACTTCCTCCTGCGCTTCAGCGTTATTATATGGATAAGGTGGATTTAACCAGTCAAGGGCATATAGAACGGAGATTGGCGGAGATGGGACTTCTCAATCTGGATGAGTTTGATAAATATGCTCCGACGAAAATGCCGTTATTGAAGAATCTGATGCAGATGGCTTCATTAAGCCTGTGCAAAGCTTATCAGAAAAATTATCGCTCGCTACCTCGTATAGCATCTTTTATCGGGACATCGAATCGAAAAGATTTATTGACTGACCCGACTGGTAGTCGCAGGTTTATTTGTGTGCTGGTAGAGTATCCTATCGATTGTGAGGGGATTGACTATGCACAACTTTATGCTCAATTGAAAGCGGAGATTTTGGCGGGTGAACATTATTGGTTTACAAAAGAGGAAGAGACGGAATTGCAGCAAAGTAACATGACGTTCTATCGTCAGGGACCTGTGGAAGACGTATTGCGTTCCTGTTATCGGGCGGCAGAAAAAGGAGAAGGGTGTGAACTTCTTTCGTCTGCTGATATCTTTCAGCGATTGAAGAAGATAAATCCGGCAGCTATGCGTGGGGCAAATCCGGCGAGTTTGGCACAAATACTGATAGCAGTGGGGATAGAACGTAAGCATACCAAGTTTGGGAATGTGTATCGGGTAGTCTCCGTCTGATGGGAGGTGAAGCGGATGGTGAACAGGAGACCTTCACCCGCAATCGTCGTGCCAGAGGGAGTTGTGAAGGGTGAAGGGAGGAAAGGAGATTTGCTTATTTGGGATGAAAAATTGTATCCTTTTTGGGGACACTCTTTCCTTTTCTTTTTCGTTTTTTCTTCTTATCTTGCGAATGATAATTCATCTCATGTAAAAAGGTGAAGTAGAGAGATGTTTGATTATGGACAACATAAAATTTAATAGAAAATGAAAAACATTATTTTAATAGTAAGTTTATTATTGATGGGTGTGAGTAGTCGGGCAGACATATTGAACTCTTCTGATAATAAGAATGTGGCAGATAAATTTGATCCGATGCTTAAAGCAGCGTTGTTCCAAATGAAGATTATAGCTGATACCAGCTCTATTTTATTATCGGATATTGATTACGTGGAGGATTTGGAGCTGAAAACCAGTTTATGGATTAATAATGACGTGAATAGAGCGAAAACTACGAGACATGAAATTACCTCATTAAAAGGCCTTGAGTATTTTTCTTCTCTACGTCGGTTAAAGTTGGTGGGAAATCGGACTGATACATTGGAGTGTATTCCTGATTTTTCTAGATTTAAAGAACTTCGTGAGTTGGAAATTATACAAGTCTACCTTCCGAAACTGGATATAAGTGGTTGTAAAAATCTCACGAATTTAAGTTGTAGAAGTTGTGATTTGAATACGATAGACTTGAAAAAGAATATTCAATTAAGAACTTTAGATTGTACTTATAACCGACTGATAGAATTGGATCTTAGTCATAATAAACAACTTCGAACGGTTATTGTTAAATCTCAAAGAAATAAAGGATTACTTTCGGAAGGAGGTCGTGCCGGGATATTATCTAAGTTGATTCTTCCGGATAACCGATCGAATACAGAAGGAATAAGTATACTTGAATGTTCGGATAATAATCTGGAGAAATTGGATATTAGTCGATCACCGCATCTTAGAAAAATAAATTGTAGCTGGAATAAGCTAAAAGCACTTGAAACATCACATAATCAAGAATTGCGGGAACTAAATTGTGAAGCAAATTATATTGGAGAGTTGGATTTTAGTGCTAACCTAAAGATGGAATTTTTAACTTGCGGATTGCAGGGATATGAGTGGATACGCCAAGAAGGGAATGATTATCGTTTATTGAAGAAATTGATACTCCCTGAGCAAAAAGAGAATGTGGAAGGAGGTTCGCTGCGTAAACTTTCTATTAAAGAAATATCAGAAGAAGCAATTCCGGTTTTTAGTGACTACCCTTATTTAAAAGAATTAAATTGTGCTGATAACAGACTAAAAACAATTGATCTTAGTGCAAATATATATTTGGAGGTTTTGGATTGTAGTAGTAATGCTATTTCCCAGCTTGATTTGCATTCTAATGTCAACTTGTATTCATTGAATATTTTAAATTGTCCATTGCAAGTATTGGACTTGTCCCAGACAAAAGTGAAGCTAATTATGTGTGATTTCTATGATAGAAGAGAGAAGGGTGTGAAAAATGGATACATATCTGGTTTGTATTTAAAATTGATTGTTCCTAAAGGATACCATGCTGAAACTATAAACTTTAGAACCCCCACCTTAGAAACTGCCTCTTTTGAAAATGGCTCTATATATAATTATTTACCTCCACAATATGTCAGGATGGTAGTGTCAGGAAAATAGATACAAAACCTGATATAGCAGATAAAAAACAGCTGGAAATTTCTGGTAATGGATTATTTTTAAACCTATTGAGTGATTTTTGAACTCTTTATTTTGTATCATTTTAAGGAATTGGAGTATTTTGAATGATTTGAGTACTCATTTCTTTTCTATTTTTATCAACTTTGCCACTGTGAATCATTCGATGATTTGCGGTGGCTTTTAAATTTTAATAAATAATAGAATAGACATGAATTGCACAAAGATGAAAAAACTTTTTAGAAAAGGTACGTTGAGTATACTTCTTTTAGGAGTAATAACGTTTTTCACTTATCCGCTCTCAGCCCAAACAAATAGTAGATCCGGTAAAGGATTATATGAAATCTTTAGTACTAAAATACCGGACGGGGCGCAGTGGAAAGCTCAGGATAATAAATTTGTCCGTGATGGGGGATACTCTAAAAAATCAGAAAATTATATATATGTAGGAGCCTCTAAAAGTCCGGCAGAGTTGACCGGGCTATCCATTCCTATTCGCGAGAATCCGGGACCGGGTGAGTTTCGCTATATCACTTTTGCCTGGGTAAAATGGGGAGGTGATCAAATTGGAATGAAATTTCATGTTTCCGAAAAGTCTGCAAATCAAAAAGGCAAGAAATATGATTTTACTTATATAGCCGGTAAGTCCAAGGATTTGATAAATCCGATGGAAGGTCTTAATCTCGGTGAACTACCGGGACACTGGATGGTGATGACCAGGGACTTATGGAAAGATTTTGGTAATATTACGTTGACTGGTATTTCTTTTATCTGCCCGGAGAGACGTGATGCGGGATTTGATGAAATCTTTCTCGCTAAGACACAGGATGATATAAAGAATGCTCCGAAAGTACTTCCGAGCGAAATTGCAACTCCGGTACCCGTTGATGGAGAAGAGGAAGGGCTGGTATATGAAGAGGGAACAACTAATGAGGATGAACAACCGCAAGGGGTACAGATTGACTGGGCTGCACAGATTAAAGCGGGAGGATTCATGATGTATCCGTTGTATTTGCTTGGATTGCTTGCCTTAGTAATAGCTTTGCAACGCTTGCTAACTTCAAGAGAAGGAAGACTGGCACCAAAAGGACTGCGTAAAACAGTCAGCGAATGCCTTGCACAAGGAGATTTGAAAGGTGCGATTGCAGCCTGTGATAAATACCCTTCCACATTAGGAAATTCGCTGCGTTTTATTTTCGAGCATGTGAAAGCCGGAAGAGAAGCTGTCAGTCAGACAGCTGGTGATATGGCCGCACGTGATATCCGTACACATTTGTCACGCATATATCCTTTGTCAGTCATAGCTTCCCTGTCGCCCCTTATCGGTTTGCTGGGAACAGTTGTCGGTATGATCGAAGCGTTTGGTCTGGTAGCATTGTATGGTGACGAAGGCGGTGCTTCTATATTGTCCGATTCTATTTCAAAAGCTTTGATTACGACTGCTGCCGGTTTGATCATCGCAGCTCCTGCCATTGCTTTGTATTTCATTATTAAAAATCGTATTATGAAATTGGCTTCTTTGGTGGAAGTAGAAGTTGAAAATGTAATTACTACGCTCTATCTGGAAGGAGATTCGACGGATATGAACACACCGGGGAGTAAGGAGGAGAAGCATGAGACTAAACTATGATGAAGAAGACAAAGTAGAGGTGCAGATGTCGCCCTTGATAGACTGCGTCTTTCTGCTACTGATCTTCTTCCTTGTGACTACTATGATGAAGAAGTGGGAAATGCAAATACCTTTATCACTTCCTTCAATGACTTCCAGCTTGTCTACCACCCGCGCCGGAGAGGAAGCTGTTATCATAGCAGTGGATGAGGAGAAAAATGTGTATCAGGTAGTAGGACATGATGCGTACACTGGTGAGAACCACTATGTACCGATTTCTGATCTGAATACTTTCCTTACAGAACTCCGCAACAGTGAAGGTACGGAAATTGCTATTGATGTGGCGGCTTACCGGACTGTACCCGTAAATACGGTAATAGAGATATTCGATCAATGTCAAATACAAGGATTCACGCGTACGCGTGTCCGTTTGGGTAGTAAACCTTATTAAGCTTATGAGACTATCACTATTTAATAACGAAGATGAACCGGAAGTGTCTATGTCGCCCTTGATCGACTGTGTGTTTCTGCTATTGATCTTCTTTCTTGTCTCTACAATGACGAAGGTGAAAAACAGGGATATTTCAGTGGATCTGCCGACTTCGGAATCAGCTATAAAACTGAAACCGGATGATAAACAGGCTATTGTAGGACTGGATGCTGAAGGTAACTTCTATTGGGACGGACAACCTTGTTCGACTAATTTTATGATGGAACAATTGCGGGAGACCTGTATCTCTGATCCGGGTCGGCGTATCCGCATTGATATGGATAAAAACACTCCATTCGGACGTTTTGTGGAAGTAATGGATGCTTGTCAGTTTTATAATTTAACGAATATAGGAATACGAACATATGACGAAAACTACAACAGGGAGTAGCCGTCTGACGGTTATCCTATCATGGGTTATTGCGCTGGTCTGCCTGGTAGGAGGAGCGTTGTTTATCTGGCTGATGCCATCACCAGGACAGGGAGCTATTGACTTGCAAGCGAAAAAACAGAAATCTCCGAAAAGTATCAGTGATAAAATAAAGCAGGAGCAGGCTCAGCGGGAGCTTCCCGCTAATTATTCTGAGCAATTAGTGAAGCAGTCGGAAGTATTGGTCAAGAAAAATTTGGAAGATCAGCTTCGTAAATTTCAGGAAATGGCTAAGAAGATGAGGCAGCGGAAAAATGAATTGTTGACTAAAGTAGAGCAAAGAAAGTTACCACGTACGGCACCGGATGATGCTAATGATACTTCGAAAGCAAGGAATATTCCGCAGGCGGGCAAGTTATCTGCGAATCCGTCGGTAGATGATATGTATGCTCTTTTAAGAGAATATGAGGCTGAAATACAGCAGAACCATTTGGCTGCCAATGCAGCTAAACAGGCGCTTTCCAAGGGACTTTCGTTTCCCGAGGTTTATAGTTCTCTGAAGACAGGTTCTTCCCGTATGCCAAGTTTTGATGAACTGATTCGAATGCAGACTAAAGGGGGGGAATGGGCTACTTCAGCGGGAAGTAATGCCAGCGCAGGTCTGGAAATAAAAAGTACGGCAGACTTGAACAATTACCGTGGTCTGTTGGGACAAGCGACCCGACAAGCCGGACTTGCTCAATCTCGGTTGGAAAATCTCTTTGGAGTAGTGAAGCAGGTCGGAAAGCCCGGTGGCGGCTTTGGAATTGGCAATGGTCAGCCGGGCGGAGGTGAAGGCAGTGGCAATGGGAACGGTTTCGGTGGCATGGGGGAGGCAGCTCAGGGCAGTGGAAACAGACGTCCGATGAATGCTTATGCAGGTCCCCGGCTTAATCAGGAAATGGTAAAAGCTCAGGCATTGCCCGGACGGCGTTTCTCAAAAAGCGCGGATCGTAAAGGGTGGTTATATATTAACACATGGTATATGATAGGACCGTGGGAAAGTTTTGGGCGAGAGGACTTTTCGATTGTCCATCCGCCTGAGATATCTGTGGACTTTGATGCGGTATATACTGACGGACAAGTAGGTACAGGGGTGATGGAAACGGATTCTCATCCGATAAAGGTCATAGGGGAAGAAGTGTATTTGGATGGTACGCTGCGATGGAAGTTTATGCAAAGTGAATCAATGCATAATACGGTTCCTGTCACTACCGGACATTCTACTTATTATGCTTATACGGAACTTTATTTTGATGAGGCTACTACCATGCTGGTTGCCATCGGTACGGATGATAGTGGCCGGGTATGGATAAATGGTAAGGATGTATGGCGCGATTATGGTACCAGTTGGTATAATATTGACGAACATATTACTCCTTTCCAGTTCCGTCAAGGGTGGAACCGTATTCTTGTGCGATTGGAAAATGGCGGAGGAGGAGCGTGTGGTTTCAGTTTCTTAATTATTCCACAAGAGTAAGATGACACACGTTGGCCGGCTTATAGAAGATGAACTACATCGACAAGGATTGTCTGTCACTTGGTTTGCAGAACAGCTTTGTTGCGCGCGGACCAATGTGTATAAAATTTTCAGGAAATCAAGTATTGATACCGAACTCCTTTTGCGAATTTCTGATATCTTGCAATATGACTTTTTTCAATGTTACTCAGCGTGTTTAAAGAACAAAAAGGAAATGATGTAGTTGTGGATACATCATTTCCTTCTCTTTTATAATTTTAGTTTTGTACCGATTGTCGTTTTCTTTTTTGTCCGAAGGTATTGAACCGATACGCAATATATGCCATAAAATATACGTTAGAAGTACTGGATTCTCTGTCGGTGATAGAATTCTCGGAAATGGAACGTTCCGAACTTTCATTCTCACGAAGTATATCATATAGGTGAAATCGGACGGTTGCCTTTTTCTTCTTGAGGAAGCTTTTCGATATTTGTGCGTTCCATAGGGTGCGGTTAGTATCATTTTTACCGCCATATCCTCTTTTTAATCTACAATTGATATTGGATGAGATTTTTATATCCCAAGGTAAGTTTAAGTTTGCTTCAGTTCCGAATGTATAATCAAATGTTTCCCGTCGGTTCTCTTTTTTGATAGAATGTTCTGATTTTCGATATCTGACTTCTGCAGATAACTCAAAGTCAATCAGATCGCTACGGTAGCTCCCTTTTAAGCGTTCTGATAAAAAGAGGTTAGTCGTATTACTTTTAACTGCATCTGACTCTTTGTTGAGCACAGTGAAACCGACAGAGTTGCCGTAATTTGTATTGGTGTGTGTATTTACTGTGAATTTTTTGTTGGATAATGGAGTACTGAAGGTAAGCGAACCGTTTATTCGCCAGTTCCCGTTCACATTAGTCGGTTGGGTAGTCTGTCCTCCGGTATTTTCGTCATATGTGACAATACGTGTTGTACTATTCATTGTATTATTATAGGAGAGGTTAGCATTCAAACTACGGGATGTTTCAGTAAAGTAAGTATTAAATGTAGCTGATATGTTGTTATTGAATGATGGTTTAAGTTCGGGGTTAGCTAGCCGTATGTTTAAAGGATCAGAAATATCTTTTTTTCTATATAAGTCGGTCATACCGGGTTGTGCCGTTCTCCCACGATAGTTTATTTTTAAGGTTGTTTGTTTAGAGAAGGTATACTTAAAGTTTATGGTGGGGGAGTAGTTTATTGCATTTCTGGATAAATACTCAAAGGTCGTGTCCCGCATATAGCTTTTATTTGTCGTTTTTTGTGCCTCAACTTCTATACCTATATTATAAAAATAGTTGGTGCGGATAGTACGGAAAAATATGCCGGTTTGGTGGGTGGAATATTTATTTTTGTAGCAATCACTGTGCGCTGTGTCAGGATATTGACTGTATGTATCTTCTTGTTTATCCCAGTCATAGGCATATTTTTCAGAGAGTGAGGAACGGTGTTGATAGCTATAATTAATTTCGATAAACCGATTGGTAAATACAGGTTCCATATATGTTATCTGAACTTGATATTTATTGTTTTTGTCAAGTTTTTCAATCCATTGGTTCAAAGTTTTTATACTATCACCATACTTCAAGTAATAAGTATTCGAAAGACTATACCGATCGGAATTGCCGTCATCCAGATCGTAATAAAGACGTAAGGCGATGTTTCTTCCTTTGCTGTTTAATTTGCGGTTCAACTGCAAAGAGCCATTGGTGGAGAATCTGTCATTCGTTTGGTGGTTTGTGGCTTCTTTCCGGTTGATAGGAGTTGACTCGTTGTTGAGCGTTTCTGAGAAGTTGCCTGAATTGGAGTTTCCTTTGGAAAAATTAAATGTCGGTCGATACATAATAGTGGTGAGGCTGTCTAATTTCCATTCGAAACGAAAATTAGCGGAAATAGCACTTGTCTTTCCATCGGATTGGTTGTTCTGCAGGGAAAACTGAGAAGTGTTGTCTGACAAAAAAGATTCTGTATGACGCTTGCTCCATGAATCGCGTTTATTTTCCCGGACTTCAATACTACCTCCATATTTGAGTTTCTGAGTATTCTGAGAATAGTTGGCACCTATTCTTTGATTGGAATTAATTCCATTGTCGTTGGCGGTACCATTGATTGATAAGTTCATTTTGTTTTTGAAACGATTGGCCATTCCTTTTGCCCTATAATGGTCGTCATTTCCATATCCTGCTTCAAAGTTACCATTCCATCCTTTTCTCATACTTGGTTTTACGCGTAAGTCGAGTACCATTTCTTCTTTACCGTCATCTACTCCGGTAATACGTGCCATGTCTGATTTCTTTTGGTAAGTTTTTAGTTGATCTATCATATCGGCTGGCAGTTCTTTTAAAACCGTATTGGGGTCGTTAAGGAAGAATTCTTCTCCGTTCATCATGATTTTTTTGACTTCCTGACCATTAATGATTAATTTCCCTTCTTCGTTTATTTCGGCTCCGGGTAGCTTTTTGACTAGTTCTTCCAATGCAGCACCTTCACTGACGCGGTAAGCGGAAGTATTATATGCGGTTGTATCACCTGTGACGACAACAGGCGGGGCTTGGGCTACAATGACGGTTTCGTTAAGAAGTACAGCATCAGGTTTCAACTCTATTTTGCCTAGTTGAACAATAGTCTGGGTTGTGTTTATTTGCAGGGGCTTATATTCGGTAGCGAGGCCTATGAAAGAAATTTTTAGCAAAAAACGTCCCGGGAGAGTTGTGAGTGAAAATTTTCCCTGTTCCAAGCTGGAAATGCCTTTTACATAATTACTGTCGGGCAAGGATAACAGTTGTATGGTAGCTTGCTCAACAGGGAACTGTGTGTCTTTTTCCAGAATACTCCCCTGTACTGTGACACGTTGAGTCTGTGCTTGAATATAAGCAGTATTTATGTATGATATAATTAATGTTATTAGTAGTATAAAAGTCGTTTTATTCATAAGGTCTCCCGTTATGAGGTGTTTTAGTGTTTATGGTATTTCTTGCAAATATCTTGATTTTTTCTGTAAAAAGAGTTCATAAAATGATAAATAAAGTTCATTTGAACGATATTCATACCCTTTTGACTTATTTGAGGACCTTTGTTTGCGCATAATACCTCATCTTTGCACCGTACTCAGTTTTCAATAGGTATTATTTTAGTTTTTAGGAACACTTGGATTATTTTCAAATTCGCTGTCGGTTTAATGGAAACATTAGCCGATAGTGAATTCTCTTTATTAAGTATGAGATATATCATGAAAACAATAGATAGAAAATGAAGAAACCTTTATTGTATTTACTTATTTTAGTAGTGGCTGTTCTTGGCAGCTCATGCTCTCAATCTTCGGAGGGCACATTTGAAGTGGGGAAGAATACTTTCTTGCTGAATGGAAAACCGTTTGTTGTAAAAGCGGCAGAGATTCATTATCCGCGTATCCCGAAAGAATATTGGGAACATCGTATTAAAATGTGCAAGGCACTGGGTATGAATACGATTTGCTTGTATGTGTTCTGGAATTTTCATGAACCGGAAGAAGGAAGGTATGATTTTGCCGGACAGAAAGATATAGCTGCGTTTTGCCGTTTGGCTCAAGAGAATGGAATGTATGTCATAGTGCGTCCCGGACCTTATGTCTGTGCGGAATGGGAAATGGGCGGCTTGCCTTGGTGGCTGCTGAAGAAGAAGGATATCAAACTTCGCGAGCAAGACCCATACTACATGGAACGTGTGAAACTCTTTTTGAACGAAGTGGGCAAACAGCTGGCTGATCTTCAGATTAGTAAAGGAGGGAATATCATTATGGTACAGGTGGAGAATGAGTATGGAGCATTTGGAATCGATAAGCCGTATATATCCGAAATCCGTGACATGGTAAAACAAGCCGGTTTTACAGGTGTTCCTTTATTCCAGTGTGACTGGAACTCGAATTTTGAGAATAATGCACTGGATGATTTGCTCTGGACTATTAATTTCGGTACGGGTGCTAACATCGACGAGCAATTTAAACGGTTGAAAGAACTACGGCCGGACACTCCATTGATGTGCAGTGAATTTTGGTCCGGATGGTTTGACCATTGGGGAGCCAAGCATGAAACAAGAAGTGCCGAAGAATTGGTAAAAGGTATGAAAGAAATGCTGGACCGCAATATTTCTTTCAGCTTGTATATGACTCACGGGGGGACTAGTTTCGGGCATTGGGGAGGCGCGAATTTCCCGAACTTTTCACCGACTTGCACATCGTATGATTATGATGCTCCTATCAATGAATCCGGTAAGGTGACTCCTAAATATCTGGAAGTACGGAATCTGCTTGGTAACTACCTGCCGGAAGGTGAAACCTTGCCGGAAATTCCGGATTCGATACCGACTATAGCTATTCCTACTATTAAAATGACTGAAATGGCAGTCTTATTTGATAATCTGCCTCACCCCAAAGAGAGTGAGGATATCCGGACAATGGAAGCTTTTGATCAGGGATGGGGTAGTATTCTGTATCGGACTTCATTATCCGCTTCTGATAAAGAACAGACATTACTGATCACAGAAGTTCATGACTGGGCACAAGTCTTTCTGAATGGTAAGAAACTGGCTACTCTGAGCCGTTTGAAGGGGGAAGGTGTAGTAAAGTTACCACCATTGAAAGAAGGTGACAGACTGGATATCCTGGTGGAAGCAATGGGAAGAATGAATTTCGGCAAAGGTATTTATGACTGGAAAGGTATTACCGAGAAAGTAGAACTGCAATCTGATAAAGGAGTTGAACTGGTGAAGGACTGGCAGGTATATACTATTCCGGTAGATTATAGTTTTGCCCGTGATAAGCAGTATAAACAACAGGAGAATGCTGAAAATCAACCGGCTTATTATCGGTCGACGTTTAACCTCAATGAGTTAGGGGATACATTCTTGAATATGATGAACTGGAGTAAAGGTATGGTATGGGTGAATGGCCATGCGATTGGCCGTTATTGGGAAATCGGACCTCAACAGACCTTATATGTACCGGGCTGCTGGTTGAAGAAAGGAGAGAATGAAATCATTATATTGGATATGGCTGGTCCTTCAAAAGCTGAAACTGAAGGTCTGCGTCAACCAATTCTGGATGTACAACGTGGTAACGGAGCTTATGCTCATCGTAAGATGGGTGAGAACTTGGACTTAACAAATGAAACTCCTGTTTATCAAGGGATATTTAAGTCAGGCAATGGTTGGCAACATGTGAAATTCGGTAAGAAGGTGGAGACTCGTTTCTTCTGTCTGGAGGCTTTGAACGCCCATGATGGGAAAGATTTCGCGGCTATTGCAGAATTGGAGTTGTTGGGCGAAGATGGCAAACCGGTATCCCGTCAGCATTGGAAAGTGATTTATGCCGATAGTGAGGAAACGGATGCCGCGAACAATATTGCAACAAATGTTTTTGATTTGCAGGAATCAACATTCTGGCATACCAATTATTCCTCTTCCAAACCTGCATTCCCTCATCAGATTGTGATAGATCTTGGTGAAGATAAAGTTATTACGGGATTCTCTTATCTACCTAGGGCTGAAGCCGGTAAAACGGGGATGATTAAAGACTATAAGGTATATTTGAAGATGCAACCGTTTAAGATATAATGTTTGAGATTTTTAAGAAAAGGTTAATTATTTATTAGTTTGTTCATTAAGTTATGAAAATCAAGAAAGCGACTTTCACGTGAGTGAGGGTCGCTTTCTGATTTTCGTTCGAAATAAAATAATTCTTGTGATGGTTAAAACCCTAAGAGGAAGTATATTTGTTCTCTCATCTGAGATGATTTATATAATTAACTAGTGTATAAATGATGAAAAAAAATGGGTTTAGCCGATGCGCTGAGATGTACATCGGTCGTTTACGAAAAGAGGGGCGCTATTCTACTGCGCATGTGTATGAAAATGCACTTCTTTCTTTTAGAGGGTTTTGTGGCACACCTACCGTGTCATTCGGACAAGTAACCCGCGAACACTTACGGTGTTACGGGCAGTATCTTTATGAACGTGGCTTGAAGCTTAATACGGTTTCGACGTATATGCGTATGCTGCGTAGTATTTATAATCGTGGAGTAGAATCGGGGAGGGCTCCTTATGTTCACCGGTTGTTTCACGGGGTGTATACAGGAGTGGATGTCCGTCAAAAGAAAGCTTTGCCGGCAACTGAGTTGCATAAGCTTTTATATGGAGATCCTAAATCGGATATTTTACGGCGTACACAGGCGATTGCTGCTTTGATGTTTCAATTCTGTGGTATGTCTTTCGCTGATTTGGCACATTTGGAGAAGTCGTCTTTAGACAGGAATGTTCTTCATTATAATCGTGTTAAAACGAAGACTCCGATGAGTGTGGAAATACTGGATACTGCTAAGGATATGATTTATCAGCTTCAGAACAGAAAACCTGCTCTGCAAGATTGCCCTGATTATCTATTTAGTATTCTGAATGGTAATAAAAAACGGAAAGATGAAAGTGCTTATCGGGAATACCAGTCTGCCCTCCGGAATTTCAATAACCATTTGAGAGGACTGGCAAAGGCTTTGCATCTGACTTCTCCTGTCACTTCTTATACCATTCGCCATTCGTGGGCTACCACTGCGAAATATCGCGGAGTTCCTATTGAAATGATCAGCGAATCGTTGGGACACAAATCAATCAAAACAACACAAATCTATCTTAAAGGCTTTGCTTTGAAAGAACGTACTGAAGTAAATAGAATGAATTTATCTTACGTGAAGAATTGCTTGGAGAAAAGTGTAAATAATATAAAGTATTAGTAGTCAGTATATATACGTGTATGTTACTTCTTAGGTAACGGAAATAATAATGGCGCAAAGATAGACAAAAAAATAAATAACAAGCAAATAAACTATCCTTTTTTTCTTTTTTGATTTAAAAATAAGATAAAAATAGCCTAGAACATGAAAGAACCCTTTTCTTCATATTCTAAGATTTTTACGTCCCATAATCAAAGGAATTTCACCCTACGCTTAGACTGAGCCTCCTTTAGCAACTTGGTATGTCCTATTTTTCGTGTTTTAAGAGATTTCTCCCTTCCCCTGTGTTTTCCGTTACCTAAGAAGTAACAGAAAAAAGAATGGTAAAAATAGAGGATTTATGAATCAAATTGGGGTAAGGTCTCTATTTAGGAATATACATAGATAAAAAATGAAACAAACTGAAGCTATTTTGGGGGATATGCGATTTATTCCATTAAAGGGTGTTGTATTAATTCTGATTCTCATCTTGACAACAAGCCGGGTTCATGCACAATATGCTCTTGGGGCAACTGGGCAGATGATGATACCTACAGCCGAGATGCAGGAAACAGGAACCTTTATGGGAAGCGCAAACTTTCTTCCTGAAGAGGTTACGCCTAATAAGTTTAACTATCCTACCATGAACTACTCGGTAGATATGTCTTTGTTCTCTTTTGTTGAACTGACTTACCGTATGACGTTACTTAAAATGCGAACGTATAATGGCAGAGTCGGTTATCACAACCAAGATCGTTCCAATACTATCCGTATCCGTCCATTGAAAGAAAGCCGTTATTTCCCTGCTGTGGTAATTGGTGCAGATGACCTTTTTACAGAAAAGGCTACTCAGTATTGGGGAGATTATTATGGTGTCTTAACTAAGACATTTGGTTTCTGCAAGGGGCATCAGTTGGCTGTTACAGCAGGCTGGTATTTTCATCAGGGCAATCAACCGGCTTTTAAGAAAGGCCCTTTTGGTGGTATTCGTTATACTCCTGCTTTTTGTCGTGAGTTAAAATTGATGGCAGAGTATGATACCAATGGATGGAATTTGGGTGGAGCAATACGTTTTTGGAAACGTTTGTCTGTCCATGTGTTTACACGCGAATTTACTTGTGTTTCTGCCGGTTTGCGTTATGAATGTACATTAATACATTAAGAAGATGAAAAGAGTATTTAGTATACTATATATTATATGTTGCTGCACTTTGGAGAGTGCAGACGCACAATCTGCTGGGATATCTGAAGTCCTGAAAGAATTGCAAATGGAAAATATTTCTGTAGTACAGAAGCAGGATACGATTACGGCAGCATTTGAGACTTCCGTATATAGGGGATCTTATAATGGTATAGGCATTGCAATACGTCGCCTGATCACTCTTCCGGAAGTAACTACATTACAATTGGTCATATTGGATAATGCTTTGCCGCAACTTTGTATCACTTTGCCTGCGAAGCTGATTGAGGATTATCAATCGGGAAAATGTGATTTGGATGGAGTTTACCGTAATATGCAGATGACTACTTCCACCAAAACTGCAATGGAGGCCTTAAAAGGAACAAAACGAGAGTCTACTACTTTTGGGAAAGTGGATGTAGTGCTTTATCCGGGTGTGATGTTAGTTAATAATGTTACTTACAAATTATATAAAGCAGCTTTTGAATTGCAACCGGCTGTAGAAATGCAACTTTGGAAAGGTGCTTCATTGAGGCTGCAGGTTTGCTTGCCTATCGTCAATAATGAGCCGGGCAAATGGGATTGCATCCGACCGGGGTATTTGACATTGCGCCAGGAATTTCGTCTGGATAATCATTGGAAGGGATACCTGACTGGTGGAAATTTCTCAGATGATCGTCAGGGACTTGCAGCCGGTATCGGTTATTTTTCTTCTGACGGTCGTTGGACAGTAGAAGGAGAAGGTGGTATAACCGGTTCGTCTCATTTATATGGCAACGACTGGGGAATGAGTAAATGGAAAAGAGTGAATGGGCAGCTCAGCGTAGGTTATTTCATTCCACAAGTAAATACTCAATTGAAAGTTAGCGGTGGACGTTTTATATATGGAGATTATGGGGTATGCGGAACTCTTTCACGTTACTTCGGTGAATATATTGTGGGACTTTATGGCATGTATACAGATGGAGAAACCAATGCCGGATTTCATTTTTCGATTCCATTGCCGGGTAAGAAGCGTAGTCGTCATGCGGTGCGTGTGATGCTTCCGGATTATTTCGCTTTTCAATATGACATGCGTAGTGGGAATGAATTTGCTCGCCGTGCTTTGGGGGTAAGCTATAGAACCGAACCGAAATCTGCTGAAAACAGCCGTTTCTGGCAGCCGGATTATATCCGTTACTATTTGATTCGTACCAATGAAAAGACAAAACTTAAATAAGAGTTGATATTAGTAATTTAAACAAAAATTGAACAATTATGAGAAATTTAAAATGGTTGTATGCATGCTCTTTGGCGATAGCCTTCGGTGTGTTGTCTTTTGCAGCAGTTTCCTGTCATGATGATGACGATGAACCAAAACAAGAGCCGGGTGAAGTTATCGAAACTCCCGCTCCGGTTGTTGAGTATTACATTATGGGTACTGTGACGGATGCCGGTAAAGGTATATCTGGTGTTGATGTAAAAATTGGTATTGAGACAATTAAGACAGACAAGGATGGTAAGTTCTCTGTAACAGAAACAAAAACAGGTAAGTATTCTGTAGAAGTTGCTCCTAAAGGTTATCTTGCTCAAAATACTTCTGTAGAGATTGCTGCTAATGCGGAAAATCGTAGTGTGGTAACTGTTGCTGTGGCTTTGACTAAGCAAAGTGAACCTACGACTGTAGAAGTTGGAGAAGATGGTAATGCAACAGAAGTTAAGGTAGAAGATAAGAGTGCTTCGAATGAGGAAGTTAAAGAACCGGGTACTGTTGCACCGGAGAATGTGAAAGAAGATCTTCCTCTTGTAACTCCTGAATTAGAAATCCCAGTTGGAGCAATTCAGACAGAAGGTAATGAAGACGTTCTAAAAGGCGGTAATGCTGAAGTCAGTGTAACAACCTATGTTCCTGCTCCTGAGGAGGTGACTACAGAAGTGAAACCTGCAGAAGAGAATAAAGAGGTAGAAAAAACTATTCCTTTGGCAGCAGCACACTTCGAACCTAGTGGTTTGAAATTTGCGGATCCTGTAACGATCTCTATTCCTAATCCTATTCCGGGTGTGACTTTTGCTCAGGATATAGAGCTTACTTATCTGGAGAATGGAAAGTGGGTTCCACAAACAGAGGAAATAAATAAAGTTGTTTATGATGAAAACTCAGGTAGCTACACAACTAAAGTTACTCACTTCTCTTCCTATGCTATGGAAAATAAAGTGACTAGTAAAGTTAGTTCTGAAACAGTTGTGAAGAGTGAAATTTTGGGACAGGCAAGTCGGGATAATAGCGAAAATCCTAAAGCTGTGACTGGTATTGCACTAACTTATAAAGAAAAGGCTGGTTGGGTATGTAGCGATGCTGATATTAAAGCAGCTGTAACTAAAGCTTTGTCAGGTGCAAAACCTGAAACAGTGAATGCTATGGTAGCCTTCTTCAAAACTCGTTTATATTCGTTGATGGGATCTGCATCTGGTATTACAGAAACAACCCGTACTTATAATACAGTGAACGTAAACGGTTATACTACAATGACTTATACTTGCTATGCTAAGACTCGTACTACTACATTATCAACTACAGTGAAGTATAATGGTAAAGATGTGAAAATCTCAGTAATAGCAACACGCTATACCGGAACTGATCATCAGTATAAGACAGTTACTACTAATCCTACTCATAGTGGTGGTCAGGGTGGAAGTAACTAATAAATAATAAAGATCATAAAAATAACCCTTTTTTAATAAAACCCTTTTTTATAAACCCTGTTGGGTAATAATCATATGGGATATGAGGAGGAAGAGGTCACTGTGAAGTGGTTTCTTCCTTTTCGTTTATGAGATATATGGATGTTTCTTGAATGTCCATTTCAAACAGAATTCTACTAATATAAGTTAATGTTTATAATTATGATTTGTATCCTGTAAATAAAGCCTATCTTTATCACCCAATACAACATAGGACAAATAAAATGTCATGAGCATAATTATTAAGAACCTTAATAAGATCTATCCAAACGGAAATCATGCCTTGAAAGATGTCAATCTGGAAATACCTGCAGGGATGTTTGGCTTATTAGGACCCAATGGCGCCGGCAAATCTACTTTAATGCGTATTCTTGTAGCCCTTATGGAACCAACTTCCGGGCAGGTAGAAATTTGCGGTTATGATTTGATGAAACAGCGAAAAGAAATACGCGGTATTCTGGGGTATCTTCCTCAGGACTTTCGTTTTTTTGCCAAATACAAAACGTATGAGTTTCTTGATTACGCGGCGCGTCTGTCCGGTATGACCCATAGCAGGCAGAGGAAACAGGCTGTGGATGAAATGCTCGAAAACGTAGGTTTGTTCGATGTTCGCGAACGATATGCCAATAAATTATCGGGAGGTATGAAGCGGCGGTTAGGAATCGCACAAGCGCTGATACATCATCCTAAAGTAATCATTGTTGATGAACCTACTACCGGACTTGACCCGGAAGAACGTATCCGTTTCCGTAATCTTCTTTCGGAGGTCAGCGAGAATGATGTGACTATTATTTTGTCTACTCACATTGTCGGTGATATTTCCAGTACTTGTAATAATATGGCGTTAATGAACCGGGGACAAGTTTCCTTCAACGGTTCTCCGCAAGATATGTTGAAATTAGCCGAGGGTAAAGTGTGGAGAATCAGGGCTGCGGGAGATCAGTTGCATGAGATCGATAAAAAATATCCGGTAATCTCAACGATTCCATCGGGGACAATCTGGGAAGTACAGGTGGTTGCCGATAAAGTAGAAGGATACGAAGCGGAACCATTTCCCCCTAATCTGGAACACGCCTATGTATATTACATGGAGAATCAATTAAACCTTTGGACAAACGACTAAACACGATATGCTGATATGACCTTTATATCTAATATACAATCGGTAGCAAAATATGAAAGTAAATTATTAATCAGAAGCTGGTTCTTCAGAGTATTCACGGTACTCGCTGTGACTATCATTACTTTTTTCAATTTTCAGTTGTTCGTATCGGAAGATAGCGGAGGCTTCTGGATTGCTACAGCCATTCCATCGAACATTCCTTATCTAATTTTACTGTTGCTAAATACAGGGCAGGCTGTTATTGCTATTTTTCTGGCATCCGACTTCCTGAAAAGAGATAAAAAGCTGGATACATCAGAAGTCTTTTATGTCCGTCCATTAAGTAATGCTGAATACGTCATCGGTAAGATTTGGGGAAATCTGCGCGTCTTTTTGTTGCTGAATCTCATTATTATGGCTATTACGGCTGCATTCAACCTGACATTGGGAGAAGTGGACTGGATGGCTTATTTGCTTTATTTTCTGTTGATCAGTGTACCTACGCTGATTTTTATTATTGGTCTGGCTATCTTTCTGATGCTAGTATTGAAAAATCAGGCACTGACGTTCGTTCTATTATTGGGATATATCGGCTTGACTGTTTTTTATATTGAAGATAAGTTTTATTATCTTTTCGATTATATGGCTTATAGTCTTCCTTTGGTGAAGTCCAGCATTGTCGGTTTTTCCAACTGGGAGGTGATTTTAAATCATCGTGGCATCTATTTTCTTGCCGGACTGGCGTTTGTCTTTTTTACGATTTCCTTGTTCAGGCGTCTGCCGAATTCATCGCACAGTAATTATCCGTGGCTGGTTATTTCTTTTTGTACTCTCATGTTAGCTTTTGTATGCGGTTATTGGCATATACATTCGATTTTATATCAAAGTGATATACGCGCTACCTATACGAAGATCAACAACCAATATGTTTCTACTCCGAAGATGTTCATTCATGAATATGATCTTTCTGTAGAGCAGCATCCTGAAGATTTTCTGTCGGAAGTAACTGTGAAAGGAGTGGCATTGGACTCATCTGCCGTATTCACCTTCTGTTTGAATCCGGGATTAACCATTCATTCCGTTCATTCGGCCGGACAGCAACTCAAGTTTAAACGTGACAAGCAAATAGTATTGGTGGATTTCGGCACGAAGCATGCCAAAGGCGATACAATCTCTGCAACATTCAGGTATGACGGACAGATAGATAACTCATTCTGTTATTTGGATATCCCTCCCGAAGTGCTGCAAGCTTCCAATAAAAAGTTTCTGTTCAACATAGACAAGCAGTATAGTTTTCAGACGAAAAATTATCTGATGCTTACCCCTGAAACTTATTGGTATCCCCGTGCAGGAACAAGCTATAGTGATAAAAATCCTGACTGGCAGCAGACTTATTTCAGTAATTATCGCTTGAAGGTCAAGCCTCTACCGGGGTTAGTTCCTCTTTCTCAAGGGGAAGGAAAGTGTGATGAAGAAGGAGTGTATTCGTTTAAAGGAGATTATCCGTCTCAGACACTATCGTTGGTCATAGGTGACTATCAGCAAAAAAGTGCTTATGCGGACAGCATTCTTTATAGCGTCTGGCATTTAAGGGATCATGACTATTTTACTGCTTCGTTTGATTCTATTCACGATACCATTCCCTGGCTGATACGTAATGTGAAAGAGCAACTGGCACGGCAATATAAACTGGATTATCCTTTTAAGCGATTTTCTATTGTAGAAGTTCCTGTGCAATTTGCCAGCTATGAACGTGCCTGGTCGCAAGCGCAGGAGACAGTACAACCTGAAATGGTATTGTTCCCCGAAAAAGGAGCTATATTCTGGGAACTGGATGTGAAGAGGCAGGTGAAGAATCATATCCGGTGGTCGGGAAATAATGAAATCAGTCTGCAGGAAGCCCAGATGCGGACTTTTAGTAACTTTGCCTGGATGTTTTTGCGGACAGAAGGCGATTATAACTTTTCGTCGGGTAGTAGAGGACGGGGAAATCTTTCGTCTACGGCAAATCCTTATTTCCTTTTCCCGCAGATTTATAATTTCCGTTACAATATTTACTCTTCGGAATGGCCTGTTGCCAATCGAGCCATTGAGCTATATCTGCAAAAGAAGTCGGAAAATGAAGGATGGGAACGTCAGATAAATGGGCTTAGTAACAATGAAAAGGCCAACCTGCTGCTGGAAAAGCATACGTTCAAGGAGTTGCTGGCTGATGTGGAACAGCGTAATCTGCAAAATAATATCGTAGGACTGGAGGCAAGCCGTCTTTTTGCCCGGTCAGAAATAAACATGGGCGTAGATGCTTTCCGGGATTCACTATATGCGATGTTGAAGCGTAATACATTTCTGAACATAAAGTTCGAAAATATGCTGGATACTCTGGGAGAAATGAGCCGGACGGATCTTTATTCATATTTGAAAGAATGGGAACAATTGACGCCTCTTCCTTTTTATTCGATCGGAGAGCCCGAACTGACCAAAGTTGTCAATAAAGGAGGAGAAGAATTCTTTGTCTTGAAAGTACTGGTGAGCAATAACTCGGATTATGACGGAATTATTCAGATGAACGTTCTTCAAAATGGCTGGTGGTATCAACCGATGGAAGATCCCAGAGCCAGAAAAAAGGTAGAGATAGCTGCCCATACAAGCAAAGAATTTGTTTCTGTCTGGGAAGAACAGATACGTGATGTGGAAATCAATACGATGGTTTCCGGCAATCTTCCTTATATGATACGGCAATCCATTGGTAATGTAAAACAAGAACGGAATAAAATAGTCAAGGACACTATCTATACCTTGCCGGAATCATCCTTAGAAATGCCGGGAGAGGTTATTGTGGATAATGAAGATTCCACTCTCTTTGTACTTTCTACCCCTGCTGTCGTAGGACTTCTGCCTAAATGGCTGGATAAAGTGGAGGATACTTCCTTTAAATATTCGGGCATATCCTGGTGGCGTGCGCCTTTACAATGGACGGCCACCACCAATGCTAAATATTATGGTAAATATATCCGTTCGGCCTATGTGATTAAGAGTGGAGACGGCAGTCAGACGGCTACATGGAAAATTCCTGTGCCGGAAGCCGGTCAATATGAGCTTTATTATCATGTATTCAAGGATGATGAGCTGCGATGGAATGATCGCCTTCAGGGTGAATATCATTTCAGGGTGGCATACGACAGCGAGATGGAAGATGCTTATATCAATCTGAGAAAAGCCAATGAGGGTTGGGAACAACTCGGTACTTACTATTTTAGTGCCGATACGGTTCGTGTCGTGCTGACGGATGAATGTAAGCTGCGTTCTGTGACAGCCGACGCAGTGAAAATAGTGAAACGATAATTATTAAAACAGCAAACTATATGCAAAGTGACTTACTACTATTAAAAAGAATGCTGCTGACAATCGTAACTTTTACGGGAATTGCCCTGACATCACAAGGACAAATTCCTTTAACGATTGACAAGGCAATGGAGATTGCGCAGGAGAACAGTCCTTCTCTTCGCCGTTCCTACATGAATCTGGAGAGATATAAGCAGAATCTGCTGGCGCAGAAGGCTTCATTAAAATCTCGATTTTCATTAAATCTGAACCCGGTGGACTATAACAAGAACAGGCGTTTCGATAATCGTCTGTCACAATGGTACACGAATGAAACATTCAATACCAGTGGGACCTTTCAGGTCGATCAGCCCATTCTATGGACAGACGGTACTATTTCTTTAATCAACCGTTTCGGCTGGCAGGACAACAGTTCCATTATAGAAGGCGATAAAACTAGTAACCGGGCATTCAGCAATGACCTCTATCTGCAATTGACTCAGCCTATTTTCACATACAACAAGCGTAAAATGGAACTGAAGCAAATAGAATATGATTATGAAAATGCCAATATCAGTTATGCTTTGCAGCAACTGAATACGGAGAAAAGTATAACCGATCAGTTCTATTCTGTCTATATGGCACAGAGTAATCTGGAAATCAGTCGTGAAGAACTGGTTAATGCCCAGCAAAGTTATGATATTATCAAGAATAAGGTAGAAGCGGATTTAGCAGCGAAGGACGAACTCTTTCAAGCGGAACTGAATCTGGCTACGGCACGTTCGTCTGTAGACGAAAGTCAGGTGAATCTGGAGAATGCGAAGGACAAACTCAAACAGACTCTCGGAATGAGGTTGGATGAAGATATTCTCGTATTTGCGGAAGTGGAGATTAAACCGATTCAGGTAAATCTGGACCAGGCCATATCGCATGGATTGGGTTCGCGTCTGGAACTTCGTCAACGTGAAATAGAGAGCAAGGAACTTGAGTTCGATATGATTAAGACAAAAGCGCTGAACGAGTTTAAAGGAGATGTATCCATCTCTTTCGGATTGATAGGAGATAATAGCCACCTGAATAAAGTCTATAATAATCCGACACAGAATCCGAGGGTTTCTATCAGCTTTGCTGTTCCTATTTTCGACTGGGGTGAAAAGAAAGCAAGGATTAAAGCACAAAAGATGGCCCAACGGATTAATGAACTCGAGTTTCAAGAGGATAAAGTGGATATCGAGCTGAATATTCGTCAGGTATGGCGTAACCTCGAAAACCTCCGGACTCAGATTAAAATCGCCGAGCAAAATGTACAGAACGCACAGTTGACCTATGATCTGAATCAGACTCGTTACCGGGAAGGTGACATAACCGGTATGGAAATGAGCCAGTTCCAGACTCAGCTTTCGAATAAGAAGATTACTTATACGCAGGCGTTGATTAATTACAGAATAGAATTACTTAATCTTAAAATCCTTTCATTGTATGATTTCGACAAGAATATCCCTCTTGTTCCTATGAAAGACATTATTGATAAAAAATAAGCAGACCATGAAACAGTATCAAATTTTTATTGCATCTTCTTTGTTAACAACCTTATTGTTAACCGGCTGTGGCAACAAACCACAAAACGCACCCAATAATATTGCAACTCCGGTATCTGTCGTGGAGCTGAAGAAAGGTTCTATCAGTAAATTAATAAATACAACAGGAACAGTGCAGCCGACTTACGGTGCATCTCAGAATGCGGAAATGAGCGGATTTTATAAACTTCAGACTAATCCGAGAACCGGAAAACCTTTCAAAATGGGAGATAGGGTAAGTAAGGGGGAACTGATAATCCGTCTGGAAGACAAGGAGTATGAAAACGGAATCGCTATTGACGCTAAAAAACTAAGTCTTGAAATTGCCGAACAGGAACAGTCAAAGCAGAAAGCTCTCTATGAAAAAGGAGGGGTGACGATGAGTGAAATGCGGAATACGGAAGTAAAAGTAACGAATGCCCGTTACGATTATGAAAACGCAAAACTCAATCTGGAGAAGATGAAAGTGAAAGCTCCGTTTGATGGTGTGATTGTTGATTTGCCTCACTATACGGCCGATACAAGAGTGGAGCAGGGAAAGGCTATGGTGAGTTTGATGGCTTATGATAAAATGTATATGGATATCAATCTGCCGGAAAGCAGCATTCGTTATGTCAAGGAAGCGCAACCGGTATATATTACTCATTATACCATCCCCGGAGATACTTTAAAAGCGAGAGTCGGTGAGCTGTCTCCTGCAATCAGTACAGAGACACGTACTTTTAAAGGAAAGATTCTGATTGATAATGACCAGTTGAAGTTGCGTCCGGGTATGTTCGCCAAAGCAGATATTATCGTTGACAGAGCTGATAGTTCTATCATTATACCTAAAGACGTAATCCTGTCCAATCGTCGCCGGAAATACGTATATATCGTCGAAAAGAATACGGCAAAGATACGTAATCTGCAAACAGGTCTGGAGGATGAATACAATATCGAAATTCTATCCGGACTTAATGTAAATGACAATTTGGTAGTGAAGGGTTTTGAAACACTGAAAGAAGACGCCAAAGTCAAAATCCAAAAGTAAATCATGGATGCGATATATGAACGCATCTTTTGAAAATAGGAAATACTTATGAAGAATATAATCAAATTTGCAGTAGGCAATCCGGTTACGATTTGTATGGTAGTATTTGCCCTCTTATTGTTGGGAAAAGTATCATACGATCAGTTGAGTGTGGATTTATTGCCCGATCTGAATAATCCCCGCCTGTTTATTGAATTAAAGGCGGGTGAACGTCCTCCCGAGGAGATCGAAAAGCAATTCGTTAAAAATATGGAGTCTATGGCGATTCGGCAGAGTGATGTTACTCAGGTCTCTTCCGTGATTAAAGCCGGGACGGCACGAATTACTGTAGAATATACCTGGACAAAGGATATGGATGAGGCTTTTCTAGATTTGCAGAAAGCCATGAATCCGTTTGCCCAGAACAAGGATATTACTGAACTGAAGATTACGCAACACGATGCGAACTTGTCTCCGGTAGTTTTGGTGGGAATGTCTCATCAGAGTATTACAGATATGGCGGAATTAAGGAAAATCGCCGAAAGCTATATCCGCAATGAGTTGATTCGTCTGGAAGGCGTGGCTGAAGTGACGCTTTCGGGAGAAGAAGTCAGTACTCTTACCATTCAGACTGATCCTTATAAACTGGATGCTTTTCAACTGAAAATAGAAGATATCGCTTCGCGCATCGAATCGAACAATCAGAGCATATCCGGTGGACGGGTCAGTGAACTGGGATTACAATATCTGGTGAAAAGTTCGAGCTTGTTTGCTTCGGAAGATGATTTTGAGAATCTGATTGTCGGATACAAAGCGATACAACAAGAGGAAGCATCCGGAAACAATGCTACGGGTACAGCAACCGCCAACAGTAATAAAGCTCCTGTTTTTTTGAAGGAAGTGGCGACTGTGCAGTTTTTGAACGCTCGTCCGGAGAACATTGTACGGATTAACGGGAAGCGTAGTATCGGACTGTCTATTTATAAGGAGATGCGTTTTAATACTGTGAAAGTGGTGGATGAGGTAACCCGCCAATTGGCAGTGATAGAGCATGCATTGCCCGGTTATCATTTTCAGGTGATTTCCAATCAGGGTACTTTTATAAAAAGTGCGATTGGAGAAGTGAAGAGCAGTGCTGTTCTGGGTGTTATCCTCGCTATTGTAGTCTTGTTTGTATTCCTTCGCCGGATGGGGACAACACTGATTGTCAGTCTTGCTATTCCCATCTCAATTGTGGCTACTTTCAATCTGATGTTCTTCAACGGACTGTCACTGAATATTATGACATTGGGAGGACTGGCGCTCGGGGCGGGTATGCTCGTAGATAATGCCATTGTCGTCATAGAAAGTATCTTCCGAAATCAGGAGAAAGGATTGAGTATCAAAGAGGCTGCTATTAACGGGACAGCAGAAGTTGCCAATGCGGTAATTGCTTCTACTCTGACGACTATTGTCGTCTTCCTGCCGATTGTTTATCTTCACGGAGCTTCGGGCGAACTGTTTAAAGATCAGGCATGGACGGTTACTTTCTCACTGGTTTCTTCTTTGTTTGTGGCTATCCTGGTGATTCCGATGTTATATATCCAGCTTTCCGGCAAGAAGGTTAAGCTGGAAGAAGTGAAGTCCATTCGTATTACAGGATATAGCAGAGTGCTTCGCAGGCTGATTCAGCGACGCTGGCTGGTGATCGGTATGGCAGTGTTGCTCCTTATCGTGACTGGGTTGCTGACTCCGTTTATCGGAACTGAGTTTATGCCCCGTGCGGAAAGCAAGACGTTTACGGCTGTAGTCAAAATGCCCGAAGGCACACAGATGGAACGCACTTCCGCTGCTGTAGGCAATCTGGAAGAATTGTTATATACTATCGTTGGCGGTGATTCTTTATGTACGGTATACAGTCATATAGGAGAGGGAAGCGGTTCGGAAAATGCGATATTTGAAGGAGAAAATACAGCAATGATGAAAGTGATCCTTTCACCGGGATGTACACTTTCACCGGAAAAGGTGATTGCGTCTTTCGTGGAATCGGCCAAGAATCCTGACGGACTGGAACTGACGATTCAGCAGGATGAGAATTCTCTGAGTTCACTGTTAGGAAGCGAAGGGGCTCCTATTGTTGTGGAGGTCAAAGGAGAGGAGCTGGATGAGATCGCTCAGTTGACTGAAGAGGTGAAGGAACGGATGATTGGCGTAAATGGAATCTATGATGTTATTACTTCCGTGGAAGACGGTGCTCCGGAAGTTGTGATCTCGATTGACCGTACAATAGCCGGTATCAATAATTTGAGTGTGGCTATGGTAATCGAACAATTGAAGCAGCAACTAAGCGGTAAGGAAGTCGGTAAGATGGAATATCGTGGTGAAATGCGTGATATTGTCATAAAGGTGCCGGATATCCCGTTGAGTTCTCTTGGTGCTCTTGTTATCAAAAGTGGAACACAGGAATTTGTATTACAGGAGATTGCTACCATTACTCACGGACAAGCGCCCAAGGAGATTCTGCGTCGCAATCAAAGCCGTATCGGTAAGGTGATGGCTAATATGGATGCGAGTAAATCACTGGATAAAGTAGCAGCCGAAGTGCGTGAAACGGTGAAAGGTATTGAATTGCCTGCTAATTACAGTATCACAGTGACAGGAGAAGAAGAAAAACGGCAAGAATCAATGAACAGTCTGTTGTTTGCTCTGATGCTTTCTGTTGTACTTGTCTATATGGTGATGGCTTCCCAGTTTGAATCTTTACTGCATCCGTTTACGATCTTACTGACTATTCCTCTGGCTGTAGTAGGTGCTATCTTACTTTTCTTCATTACCGGAACCACTATCAATATGATGGGAGTCATCGGTATTGTCATGCTGGGAGGTATTGCCGTCAATAACTCTATCATTCTGGTGGACCGTATCAATCAGCTTAGTCAGGCGGGAATGGAGTTGACTGATGCCATTGTAGAAGCAGGGCAACAGCGTATCCGTCCGATCATCATGACTACTTTGACTACGATTCTGGCCATGCTTCCGATGACATTCAGTTTTGGTGAAGGTGCATCTTTACGTTCACCGATGGCTATAGCTGTGATCGGAGGATTGATAACTTCTACTCTGATGAGTTTGATGGTTATTCCTTGTGTCTATTATGTCTTGGAGAATATCAAAAGACGTATAAATCGCCGAACTAAAAACAGCTGAAGATGAACTTTTTACTAAATAGGAGAATAACGATTTGTATGCTGTTTATTGCACTCAGCCTGCTGGGTTATGTGTCGTATAAACAACTTCCGGTGGAGTTGCTGCCCAACGCAGAACTTCCGGTTCTGTTTGTCCAGGTGTCGTCACAGCAGGATATGGACCCTTCGTATGTAGAGTCGGAAGTGATTATTCCACTTGAAGGAGCGGTCAGTGCGATAGGTGGAGTAGACAAACTGCAATCCTACATTGACAGGAGGCAGTCCAGCATACAGATTGACTTTAAAAAGAATATCAACTTCAAGATGACCAGTCTTAAACTGCAGGAGAAGGTGAATGAAATCGCTGCCTCCCTGCCGACCGGTTTTACCGTACAGGTACAGAAAGTGGATATTGCTCAGATGAATAATAACTTCATGGTGCTTCAGGTGCGTGGTACGGGAGGAACCGACCGTGTCCGGAGTCTGGTAGACGAGGATGTTCGTTCCGATCTGGAGAACATAGATGGGGTAGCTTCCGTCAATATCTACGGAGGACGGCAGAAAGCCATTGAAGTGCGTCTGAATCCAGAGGCTTGCAAGGCTTTGAACCTCACAGCTTCCAAAATAAGCGGTTTGCTCTCGCAGAATACCCAGGAAAAGACATTTGTAGGCTTCGCAGATGAACCCGACAGCAAGAATTTTGTCCATGTCAATGCGATGTATACCAAAGTTTCTGATTTGGAGAATATAGTTGTCGCTCCCGGACCTATTCTGCTGAAAGACGTGGCAACCGTCTTTTTTGACTTGAAAGATGAAACCACTTATAGTCGTGTGAATGGAAAAGAAGCCGTCTCGGTTGCTTTGATCAATGATTCACAGGCTAATCTGATTGAACTTTCACACCGTGTATCTGATGTGATTGAAAAGCTGAATGAGAAGCTGGCTCCGCTCGAACTGGAAATTGTTATTCAGGAGAACAAGGCTGAAACCATGGAAAATAATATCAACCAGATTATTAATCTGGCATTGGTAGGGGGATTATTGGCTGTGTTTGTTCTTTGGCTTTTCCTGAAGAATATGCGGTTGGTGTTTTTTATCGCACTTTCCATACCGATTTCTGTCTATACGGCTTTCAACTTCTTCTACGCTTTTGGTATCACTATCAATAGTCTTACCTTGGTAGGAATGGCGTTGGCCATCGGAATGCTGCTGGATAATAGTGTCGTGGTGCTTGAGAATATTTATCGTTTGTCGGGAAACGGCTATACGCCCGAACGTTCGGTAACGCAGGGAACAAAAGAAGTGTGGCGCTCCATTGTGGCGGCTACCCTGACTACCATTACTGTATTCCTGCCGTTCGTTTTTTCTGATAATTTCCTGATAAAACTGATCGGGCACCATATCGGAGTATCCATTATATCAACTTTGACGATCTCGCTGTTTGTAGCTTTACTTTTTATACCGATGATTACTTACCTTCTTTTGAAGAGTAAGAGTGGGAACAGCGTTGTTTATGAAAAAGTATCGATCGTTCAGCGTCCGATGCAGGTCTATCTGGTCTTATTGAAGACTTGTATGCGTAATCCGGGAGTGACAGTCTTTGGAGCTGTAATCTTGCTTTTTGCAACATTGATTTTGTCATTGACCTTGAATGTGCAACAGATGAAGGAAGTTGCTTCAGACCGGTTCAACATCAGTGTCGTGATGCCTACCGGAAGTACGCTTGAAAATACGGATAAGATTGTAAAGGTACTGGAAGAACGTCTGGAGGATTTTCCGGAAAAGAAAGATCTGATTTGCCGTATTCGGGAAAAAGAGGCGACTCTGACACTCGTTTTGCAGGAAGATTACACAAAGATCGCCAAACGGAAAATAGCCGATATAAAAGCGGATGTGCAGACTAAAGTCGCCAATATCAATGGGGCGGAAATCTATGTCTCTGATGCTATGGGAGGCGGAGGAGATAACTCGGCTCTGAGCAGTCTGGGCGGATTCATGCGTTTGTTGGGTATCGGTGACAACAGTGAACGGGTGGTGATCAGGGGATCTGATTTCGAAATGATGCAGATGGTGGCAGAGGAAGTGCGTTATTTGTTGGACGAACAGGACTTTGTACAGCATACTCATGTTTCGTATACTCCCCGTCAGGCAGAAATAAATCTGAACTTTGACCCTATTCTGCTGACTGCCTATGATATTAACCGTGGCAATATTACCACCGGATTGACTGCGCTTAATAATGAATACTCTTCCGAAGCTACTTTCAAGGTGGGAGAGGATATTTATGATATTATTATCCGTGACGAAATACCGGAAAAGGAAACTGAAGAAGAGGCACAGGAAAAAGCTCAGAAAGAGAAAACTGTGGATGACTTGCGTGCTATCCGGATAGAAAATGCCAATGGCGGTATGCACAATCTCGAAGATATATCGTCTCTGAATTATGGACGTGGGCGTTCGCGCATCATCCGTGTCAATCAAGATAAGCAGATTGAGGTATACTATGCTTTTCCGAGAGATGTTCAGTCTTCGAAAGATTTATTGGGAGGATATCGTTCCGATATCGACCAGTTGATTGCCAGTTATAATCTTCCGTCCGGAGTCGCTGTGCAGGTATTCCATGAGGAGGATGAATTCGGGGATTTCAAATTCCTTATTCTGGCAGCTTTTCTTTTGATATTTATGATCCTTGCTTCAGTCTTCGAGTCTGTAGTGACGCCTTTTGTGTTGCTTTTTACCATTCCGTTGGCCGCTATCGGTTCTTTGCTGGCATTATTGCTTTCGAGCAACAGTCTGATGAATGCGAATACACTGACAGGGTTCCTTATTCTGTTGGGAGTAGTCGTCAATAACGGAATCATTCTGATAGATTACGCCAACATTTTGCGTAAACGGGGATACCGCCGGAACAGGGCGTTGATGACTGCCGGTATGTCACGTATTCGTCCCATTCTGATTACTTCCATCACCACGATTGCTGCCATGCTTCCGTTGGCTATGGGAGATACGGAGTATGCAGGGGCTATCGGTGCACCTTTTGCCATTACAGTGATAGGCGGACTTTTCTTTTCTGCCATGCTGACGCTGATTTTAATTCCGACAGTTTGTATGGGACTGGAAAATGTGCTTCAGTGGTACCGTTCGTTATCCCGTAAACTATGGACCATTCACCTGATTCTTTTTGTGTCCGGTGTAATCTGTATCTGGCTATACACTGACGGAATGCTTTGGCAGTCAATCTATCTGGTAGCACTGATTGCAGGCATACCGGGGATGACATACTTTGCGCAAACCAGTCTCCGTAGAGCTAAGGCGGAGGTTATCAATCCGGATGAAGAAATACGTATTTCTGTCCGCAATCTGGTTAAGATCTACGATTGGCCTGGACACATCAGCCGTCAGTGGAACAGTGGTTTGCAATTACGCAAACGTCTGGGATTGAGCAATGAATACCATTCTCTGAAGGACTTTATCAATGTGCTATGGCAGTTTGGTATCTTACTGTTTGCCATTTATTTCACCTATTTCTTCATTCATAACAGGCTTTGGATATTCCTGTTCTCGTTCGCTATTTATGCAGCGGTACTGTATTTGTGGAGAAAGGTACGTTCCTATTTATATTATCGATACGGAGATAATCGGGTAACAAAGATCGTAAACCGGGTGATATTCTGGAGTCTTCCTCCCCTTATCCTGTTTCAGTTATTCCGGAAACTGGATAATAACGGGCTGGTCATCATGATCGGATTGTTATGGCTGGTGGGTATTGCCATCTATGTCACTTCTCAGTATCTGTATGATCACGATGTAAATATAGAGCGTGTCACCGGACGATTTGCAGGGCTTCGCCGTTCCTATTTCCGTATGGTGAAGAGTGTTCCTATGATTGGAAAACGACGCAAACCTTTCAAAGCATTGCGTGGAGTATCGTTCGAGATTCAGACGGGTATGTTCGGACTACTGGGACCCAATGGGGCAGGTAAATCGACCTTGATGCGTGTCATCTGTGGTATCTTTGAGCAGAGCTATGGTAGTATCTGGATCAATGGTCTGGATACCCGTATCTACAGAGAAGAATTACAGAGTCTGATAGGTTTCCTTCCACAGGAATTCGGAACTTATGAGAATATGACTTCGTGGGAGTTTCTGGATTATCAGGCTATACTGAAAGGGATTGTAGACGGTGAGTTACGAAAGGAGCGTCTGGATTATGTGCTGAAAGCGGTACATATGTACGAGCGGAAAGACGAAAAGATCGGTTCTTTCTCAGGAGGTATGAAACAGCGTATTGGCATTGCGCTTATTCTGCTTCATTTACCGCGTATTTTGGTTGTGGATGAGCCTACAGCGGGACTCGACCCTCGCGAACGTATCCGTTTCCGTAATCTGCTGGTAGAGTTGAGTAAGGACCGTATCGTTATTTTCTCCACTCATATCATTGAGGATATATCCAGTTCCTGTAATCAGGTAGTGGTGATCAATAAGGGTGAACTGAAATATTTCGGTGATCCTTCGGACATGGTGGAAATGGCTAACGGGAAAGTATGGCAGTTTAATATAGATAAGACAGAATTTGAAAAAGTACTGGACAAATCGTTGGTAATACATCATATTCAGGAAGGCGATACGATTCGGGTGCGCTATCTTTCTGTCGGACAGCCTTATGAAGGGGCTGTAGAGGTAGAAGCTAATTTGGAAGACGCTTATCTCTGTCTGCTGAAGAATATGAATTAAAAAGAAAAGAAGGATATGACATTCAAACAATTGATACAACTGTTGCCTAAAGTAGTCAGGTATAACCTGAAGATTATATTTGCCGGGAAGTTTTTCTGGTTTCTGTTGGCTGCATTTGGCTTTTTTGCTCTTTTCATGTTTCAGAATGCCTGGAAACGGGAGGAGATTAACGAGGGACTCATCTATAGCATCCTGATGTTTCCGTCTATGCTGCTTATTTTCTATCCGGCTGTATTCGGCATTCAGAATGATGAAGATAGCCGGATATTGGAGATTCTCTTTGGAATTCCCGACTATAAGTATAAGGTTTGGGGCGTGCGGTTATTGATGATTTATGTGGCAATTTTTGTTATTCTGATTATCTTTTCATACATAGCCATTTTATTGCTGTATCCGGTCAATCCGCTTGAGATGGCATTACAGTTGATGTTCCCGATACTCTTTTTCGGAAACATGGCTTTTATGCTGTCTACCATTACGCGGAGTGGAAACGGAACTGCCGTATTTATGATTATTATAGGCATTGCATTGATGTTCTTAGGTAAGCCGGATTCTTTTTGGAACGTTCTGCTGAATCCTTTTCGTGTTCCCGATAATGTTCATCCGATTATTTGGGAGGGAATCCTTATCAAAAACCGCATTTTCCTTTTATCCGCTAGTTTAGTCTGGATGATGATCGGATTACTATATCTACAGAAAAGGGAAAAGTTTCTCTGGCATAAAGCTGATACGTTCCATCCCGCTCATATACTTCCACTTTGCCTTTGACTACCACGTTGTCTCCATTTTTCATGGAAAAAGCAAGACCCTTTCTCGCACCGGCAAACATGACACAGGATATCGTTCC
>OGZW01000378.1_pt1 | contig 34746 bp, 27 predicted proteins | sample 1577001 | NCBI WGS metagenome assembly OGZW01 (sample SAMEA3541519, study PRJEB24748) | human gut metagenome | biome: human gut; feature: human-associated habitat; material: faeces | place: China | collected 2012 | reverse complement strand
TCAGGATACTACAGCCTGTACAAAGACCAGACAATTGTATACTCAAAATACAAGGCCAAATATATAAATAGAAAAACAAGATAAAACATAAAATGTGATAATATTATCTTATAAAGTGAAGAAGAAAAGAAAAAAATACATGAAAATTGGGATTAAAACAAAAAAGGCCGTATGTGAATTTGATTTCACATACGGTCTTGTCATAACATTACAAATCAATCATCAATCTATCGCTTCCACTACAAATCTTTATTTTGTCTTTGTAGCTTTTCCGTTTATCCAGCTAGAATATACTTTTTTTCTGCCAACTACTTTATAAGTGCGGACACGTACATAGTATTTCTTTTTAGATTTCAATTTCTTTATTTTAGCAGAAGTAGTTTTCTGCTTCTTAACAAGAATTGATTTCTTGTTCTTTTTAAATTTCTTGTCTGTGGCAACCTGAATTTCATAGCCACTTGCACCTTTTACTTTGCTCCATTTAATGGTAAGAGATTTCTTCGTAGCCTTGACTTTCTTAACCTTTGTAGTAGCAGGCTTCTTTGAATTTGAAGCTTGTAAGCTTGTACTTGTAGTACTAGGTTTTGGCACAACCCCATTAGTTGCATTGTTACTAGTAGTTTCTCTGTTAATAGAATCTCCGTTAGTCGTAGTAACTACAGGAGTAACAGTTTCGCCAGTAGTTTCTATATTGTCAGTAGTCTTCACAGTAGTAGTAACTACTTCACCACTTGTTTCTCCATTTCCGGTTGTGGAAACTTCCCCCTTAAACTTGGCAAGTGCTTTTAAAAGCTTTTCCATATTAACAGGTTTGGACATATGCATATTCATGCCGGCATCAAGACAACGTTGAATATCGTCTTTGAAGGCATTAGCAGTCATGGCAATAATTGGAATGCTGTGAGCTCCCGGTTTGTTAAGATTTCTAATGGCACTTGTAGCCTGAAGTCCGTCCATAACAGGCATCTGCATATCCATAAGAATGGCATCATAAGTATGAATACTTGATTCTCTAAACATTTCTACGCAAACAGATCCATCTTCGGCATGGTCGCAGGTAATGCCATACATAGCAAGAAGTTCAGAAATAACTTCATAATTAAGAGTATTGTCTTCAGCAACAAGAAGGTGCATACCTTTACAAGTATCATGAGGGAAGTATCTGAAATATCTTGTAGAGCTTTATAGTTTTCTGCACAACATTCAAGAGGAATTATTATTTTAAAAGTGGTTCCATGACCTTCTTTACTTGTAACATTAATTCGTCCGTTCATTAAGTCCACAAGCTCTTTAACAATCGAAAGCCCAAGGCCATAACCACCAACTTTGTTAATTCTAGAGTCAGTGGCACGGGAAAACTTAGAATACATATGGTTAATATATTCCTGAGACATACCAATTCCTGTGTCGCTTATAACAGCTATAAGATTTATATACTTATTATTCAAAAATAATTCTTCATAAATTTCAAAGGTAACAGAACCACCATCAGGTGTATATTTTATGGCATTGGATAAAATATTTGTATAAATCTGTTTTAGTCTAAGTGGGTCAACCAACAAGGTTTTCTGGTAAAGGTCATGCTGATCGCATATAATGTTAAGTTTTTTGTCACCCTGTAATTGTTTAAGCATTGGTGGAAAATCATCCAAAAGCTTAGGAATATTAACAGGTTGGGAATTAATGCGTAACTGTCCGTTTTCAATCTGTGTAATATCCAGCACTTCGTTAACCAACTCCATAAGAAAATCACCTGAAGATTTTATTTTTTTCAGATTTATTGTTTTCACGAATGCTTCCCATATGGTGACCGATAACAGGGATAATATCAATGAAATCACCACAATCTTTAATGTTAGGATTATCTATTCTTACAAATCCCATTAATCTTTTTCTGAAAATAATTGGAAATACAATAACAGCAGTAATGTTATTATTTCCAAAAAAATTGTATTCTGTAGGCATAGAATCCTTAATAGATTCTATATCATCTAAAATAATGGATTCTCCCTGATACAGAATATTAAATATGCATGGAACTCAATCAGTTGGAAGAATTAAGTCGTGATTAGGACTTTCAGTATTATTAAATAATCTCCATTGATGTGTAAGCTCAAAAGCACTAGAGTCAACAAGTTCATAGATGCTGACATATAAGGCTTTGGTGTATAATCCAATCTCTTTAAGCATAGAATAGATGGCATTATTTCTGTTTGAATTTAAATGATTATTTTCAATTTTAGTTAAGGCATCAATAATATTACTTATTGAGCTTTTTTTATCTTCCATAATATTACTCATAAGCAAACTCCATTCTGTAATTTAAATATAAGCTAAACATTTACAAACTGATCTCTGTATGCTTTAGGACTCATGCCTGTATTTTTCTTAAATAATACGGAAAAATAAGCAGGGTCGTGAATTCCAACAGCTTCAGAAATCTCAAAAGCTTTTAAATTAGAAGTGGCAAGAAGTTCTTTAGCTTTGTTAATTCTAAGATTAGTAATATAGCTAATGACAGAATTACCACATTCCTTCTTAAAAATTCTACTAAAGTAGGATTCATTAATATGAACATGTTGGGCAATTTGTTCCAGAGACAAATCATCCTCTAAATGTTCTTTTATATAATTCAAAGACTCTTCAATAAAAGAGCTATATTTCTTAACTGATTGTGTTAACTGTATCTGCAAATCATTAATCATATCAGAAACTATGGATTTTAGTTGGAAAATATCAGAACTTTCAGTTAACATTTTCACATATTTCTCATCCATTGGCAGGTTATAAGTACTCATAACCAGTCTATAAGAAATCAAATAAATCTGAGTACAAATATTCTTAACAGAAGCCTCATCAGTAAAATTACTTTGTAAATTACTGAAAAGAGTAGAAACAACGTCTTTTGCAGCTTTAAAGTTCAATTGAAGAATAGCCGTTTCGTATTCGTGAAGACGCACGGAAATATCCACAGGAAAAATATTTCTATTAGCAATATAATCTCTTGAAAAAGCAATTATATGTGATGCTGAATAGAAATTAAGTGACAAAGCAGTAATGGCTTCTGAAGCAGCCTTTGAAAAATGCTTTGCAGTAGAGTGATGGGCACTTATGCCGATATCAAGCTGTTTTCCGTACTGTTCCTGAAATAAGTATTCTATCTCCTTGCAATCCTCAACAATAGGTCCTATGTAGGAATTTTGATCGCAAAAATATGCAGTAAGAACCATGTTGTTATATCTAAAACAATGGCTTTCAATCTGCTGGTCTTTAATAATGTCTTTAAGTTTGCTAAATTCATTGAAATCTTTAGGCAACTGAAAAGCAGCTACATAAAAATGACTAAAATCCAAATTAAAAGAGTCAATCTTTTTTTGCTTTTCTTCATCTATAACATTGGAATCAGTTAATTGTTGGAATAACTGATCTTTAAGAAAAGCAAGCTCACTTTCTTTAATTCGGGTATTAGACTTAGATGTTACAATTTTTTCGCAAACTTCTTTAACAGCAGCAATAACCTGATCTTTAGATGCCGGTTTTAACAAATACTGTGAAACATGATATTGTATTGCAGAACGTGCATACTCAAATTCAGAATATCCCGATAAAATAATTACGGCAATATCAGGACGATTCTCGTGAATGTATTTTGCAAGACCAATTCCGTCTAAAAGTGGCATTTTAACATCAGTCAAAACAATGTTAATGTCATTTTCGTTTATTTTTGTGATTGCATCCTCACCGTTGTTGGCAGTGGCAACAACCTTACAATCATAATCTTCCCATTTAATATATTCAGATAAGCCCTTTCTGATAGGAGCTTCATCATCAACAATTAATAAATTAAAAATCATAAAAAAACATCCTTTCTTAAGTAACTCTTTGGTCAAATTCTTAAATTTGCAAAAAGAATTTATAATGGTATTTTAAAAGATATAGCTGTGCGAACTTCAGGAATGCTTTCTATGTGCAATACAGCATCTTCTCCATACATAAGGAAAAGTCGTCTGTTAAGGTTTTTAAGCCCAATGTGAGGACGTGAACCTACAGCCTCGGAAGTTGTTCCTTTGGAAGCAACGTTAATATCAAACTTTGGAATCTTTTCGAATCCAACTCCGTCGTCAATAATATTTATTAATAAAAATTTATTTTCGTTATCTTTCTTAATGCTAATAGTCAGATGTCCATTGGTATCCTTAGGTTCCAAGCCGTGAACATAAGCATTTTCTACAAGTGTTTGAACACAAAAACAAGGAATATTAATATCGTCCAAATCCTTATCAATATCAAAAGTTACACTAATCTTGTCCTCGAAACGCATCTGTTGTAAATAAATATAAAACTTAACAAATTTAAGCTCTTCAGCAATTGAAATATACTGTGAATTTCTGTAAGCAGTTGTAGCTTTGAAAATCTCACCGATAGCAATAGCCATCTGGGAAAGTTCACTGTTGTCAGACATTTCTGCTTTCCAGGCCAAAGTGTTCAAAACATTAAAAATAAAGTGTGGATTAAGCTGTGACTGTAAAGCTTTAATCTCAGCTGTTTTAAGAGAAATGTTCTGTTCTAACACGTTGTCGTGGTAGGCGTGAATCTGGTCAAGCATATCATTAATGGCAACCTGAAGAGCATAAAACTCCTCATATTCTTCAAGACCTGAAACCTTTTCAGAATAATTGCCATGAGAAATCTTATTAATATTATGTATCATAGTTCCAACAGGTTTTGTAATATATCGGCTTATGGCGAAAGATATTAAGAGTACTATGAAAATAATAATAAACATAACTATAATATAAGAATTTAAAACATTATTAACCTGTCTCTTAATCTGATTCTGAGGAGCCATAATAGTAGCAGATATATCTATTTTTTTAAGATTATTAGACAAGGTCAGATAATCTTTAGATTCAAATTTTACGTGATGCAGAGCTTTGTCATTGTAGTAATCCAGAGATTTCTTTAATGCTTCAATTCTATCCTTAGAGGTAACATCATAATTATAGTCAGAAATAGTTTCAAAACTGTTGTTATACATAAGAATGTGCCAGCCTTTTGAGATATTCTGTGTAAGCATATTAACCCAACTTTTTTGATTAAGTGTAACGATCATAGTTCCTAAAACATCGCCACTGCTTAAATTATAAATTGTACGAACAAAGTAAAGATCATCAGAACCGTCTAAAGCGTGTAAAGTAAGCGTAGGTGAAGGTTCCGTTAAATTTCTGTAAACAGCTGCATTTTCTTCTCTTTTTATCATATTATCGTTTTTGGACACATAAAATCGCTTATTATAATTAGTATAAACGTAAACAGACTCCAAATAACTCTTTTCCCAAAGATTATTGAGAATAAGAAGAGAAGTCATCTGTTTTTCGGTAGCAATATAATCAGAAGGCGTTCTAGATGAAGAAGCCATAAAACTATAAATAGTATCGCTTGAAACCAAAAGTCTATATATAGAATCGATAGTGTCGATATTGTCAGATAAAACATTCATTGTAGTATTACTTTCCTGAAACATCTGCTCTCTATAATGAGTGGTCAACTCCTTATCAGTTTTATAGTAAAAAAGCAACGCGCTAATAACCAAAGCCACGGCAATGGTAAGTGTAATTAATATAGATGTTTGCGCAGTAATACTTCTTCTCTTATGTAAAAAATTTTTAAGCATTAGTATAATCCTCTCAAAATCCGCAGAATGACAGAAACTGTCTCTGTCTCTTCCTATTTATAAATAGAGTATAACATATTTGAGTAAAAAAAAGAAAAGTTATACTAAAATAATAGAAAAAAGTAAATTATTTCTAAAGTTTTGTAAAAATATTCTATTAAATGATAAAAACTAGTCAAGTATACTTGTATTAATTAACAATTATAAACAAAGGAAGGAGTATTTTTTATGAAAAATAAGAAATTATTAACAATGGTGCTTGCAGCAGCAATGGTTGTAGGAAGCATAACAGTGCCGGCACCAATGGCAACGGTTAAGGCAGATACAGTGACGACAAGTAGAACAAATATACTTAGGGAAGACGGAGTCGTAGTATCACAGCAGCACGGCTCAGCACGTTCACTGATAGATGGCGACATTACAACAGTTTGGGATACAAATGGATGGAATGGAAGCCAAGCAGGATTTCCAGGTTCGGGAAAACATAATTATTCTGTTTGGGCAGAATTTACATTAGCAGATTATTATAATGTATCAGACTTTAACGTTTGGTTTAAAGATGAAACTACTCAGAAGAATACAGCATGGCAGTACAAAATTGAAGCATCTATAGATAATAGCAATTGGGATTTGGTAGTAGATCAGACAGAAAATACAGTTACGGATAAGCATTTTGAAAACATTGTAGGAAAAGATTATAAAAATAAGATTTATAAGTATGTTAAAGTAACTATTGTTGGAGCTAAGACTGACATGAAGCCATGGCCGGCAATGACAGAATTTGCAGCATATGGTGAAAGAGCTACAGCGCTTACATCAGACCAGATAGCAAAAGGTACAGAATCTTCAGTTAGTATATATAATCCGGGAAATGTAGGAAGTAATGCAATTGACGGAGATGTGAATACATCATGGATTGCAAATGGCTGGAATGACAAAGAAGCTAGTTATGGAGACGTAACAAGTGAAGGAACAACAGCCAATTATGTTGTAGAATTAAAGAAAATGACAAAAGTAAATGCATTAGGAATCTTTTTCGCAGGAGATGCAAAAAGTTCAGCATGGAAGTATAAAGTAGAAGGTTCAGTAGATGGAACAGAATATACTACTATTTGGGATCAAAGTACTAATGAAGTTAATGCAGGCTCAAATGGTGAACAGTTCACAAATATTGAAGAGGGAACATACAAATATATAAGATTAAAATTTACAGAGCCGATTGAAAAGGCTTGGCCGGCTGTAGCTGAAATCTGTATATATGGAAATCAGTTAAGCAACTTATCATTAGGAAAAACTGCAAAAGGTTCAAGCGAGAATAGGCCTGCAACTAATGCCAATGATGGAAACAAAAGTTCACTTTGGGTAGCAGATGGAAACACTGAAAAACTTGGTTCTTGGTGGAAGGTAGATTTGGGAGGATTAAAATCAATTGATAGTTTCGAAATAGCATTTGAATATGCTGTTAACGAAAAAAGAGATGATGCTGATGCAAACAATAATCCGCTTTATGGTTTACCTCATAAATATGAAGTGAGAGGCGGAGGAGAAGCCGCTGAAAACTGGAGTGACGAACAATGGGACAAGGCAGACTTATTGTGGTCAGGCAGTCAGATGACAAAAGAAGCTACAGGAAAAATTTCTGACAAATTTAAAAATAAAAACTATAGATATATCAGAGTTAAGTTGACAGGAATTCCTCATCATAAAGCTAATGCTGATACAGATGACAATCATGCATGGGCAGAAATTGCAGAATTTACAGTATATGGTGAAGCCACAGCAGAACACAAAGTTGTACTTAATGGTACAACTGAAACAACTGTAGCAGATGGAGCAACATATGAATTGGGAGATGCGAAATACGGTTATTATAGTGATGGAAAAGTATATGCACCAAATAGCGAAATAACAGTTAATGATGATATCTACCTCACAGCAATTAGTGATGTATCATTAAAACTTGCAAATGCAGCAGCTATTAGAATAGATGCTGGACAGGAAAAACCAGGTGGAATTAGATTTAAAACAGAAGTTTCAGCTACAACAGCAAGCAGAGCTAATGAACAGAAAGTTAAAAATGTAATTTGCGAAAACGCAGGAACATTAATTACTGTAAATGATGTTTTAAAGGGTGCTACATTAGATTTGGCAAAGAAGGATGATTTAGGAAAGAATTTCTGCGCTGACGTAGTTAATACAGGATGGTACAAGGAAACAAACGATACATACTGTGCATCATTAATTAATATTGTACCAGCTAACTATACTAGATTCTTTAATGCTAGAGCGTACGCAAATATTCCATATGAAAATGCGGATGCTACTACAGTTTATTCTGAAGATGGTGCAGGCGAAGGATATACAGGAACAGTATCAAAATCAATACAGGGAATTGCATCAATAATACAGAAAAAAGGATATCCAAATATTGACGAAGGATTGCATGACTTGCTTGATGAGTTTGCAAAAGAAAATCAGAATAATAATTAGGGAGGTTTACTATGAGAAAAGAATATAAAAGCCCAGAAATGGAAGTAGTAGAAATGAATAATAATGATATCATTACAACAAGTGGTTTTGATAATAATAATTTAATGGATGAATATTTTGGCAATGATAAAGATGGATATAACTTCTCTGATTTCTATTAAAAACATTAATACATAAAATACTATATAACATTAAAAACCCCGGATTCTTTTATCAGAAGATAATTGAGTCTGGGATTTTTTTTTAGATAATCTTTTTGATGAAAGTTAAGAGCCGTCTATCTTAGTATTTCATAAAATATAAAGACTATAAAAGACCTTTGTTTATATCTACCAGATATTAATTTACAGTGGTAATGCCTAACTTGAATTATGAAGTCCCTTGGAATGTCCCCTAGAATGTCCCTTAGATATTTCTCTGATGTTCCTCAGAATATTCCACGGAAAGAATAACATTAGACTGTACATGAAAAAATGCAGAAAGCAAAAAATTAGAACACACAAAGAATGACAAAACCATATTGACTGTGAAATGAAATGATAGTAGAACGTATGTATAGATGGGATTGTATAAACGGGGGAATATTTTAAATAATAAATTTGTAGAAATAAATGGGAATGATAGGCAAGCATAATGCAATCAGAATATGCGATATTAGAGGGGAAAATTTTAAGAAAGTTCATTTTCAACATATGTAAAAAAGTCAGCTATTGACTAAGGGGGAGAAACATAAGAGGAGGAAAATGAAAGAAACATATTTATCCGCTAATATAGAAACAGCCTATATTAAAGCGTGGTATGATGAAGCGGCGAAAAGACTTTTATGCGATAAGTATATATTGGCATGGATTATCATAAGTGTAATAGATGAGTACAAAGATTGCTCCGTACAATATGTTAGAGGATGCCTTATAGAAGGTGATGTAAGGACAATGTCAGAAACTGTAAATCCTAATGAAGTTATGCCGGCAATTAAAGGCTTAAACACAGAAATTCAGATTAATTCTGAAGGAAGAACGACATTTGATATTTACTTTAATGTCATAAGACCGAATCCTAAAGAAAACAGTCACATTTACTGTGATTTGGAGATTCAAAACGACTATTATCCGGGATACGACTATGTGACAAGAGGTGTATACAATTGTGTCAGAATTTTATCATCACAGTATAATACAGAATTTGCAGGTTCACATTATGAAAAATTAAAGAAAGCCTACTCCATATGGGTATGTACAGATCCGCCTGATAAACATAAGAACAGCATTAGTGTTGTATCATTGCAGAAGAACGATAAGGTATCAAGCGTTGATAGAGATAAAGAGAAATACGATTTAATAAATGTCATATCAATATGCTTAGGCGGACCGGAGTATGCCAATTACGATAATAAAATAATAAGATTATTGGACGTACTCTTAAGATCAAAGATGACACCGGAAGAGAAAAAGAAAATACTGGAAGAAGAATATGAAATACCGATGAGTGAAAATATAGAAACGGAGGTGAATAATATGTGTAGCTATATAGATACAGTGTATAATGAAGCGATGAGAATAGGAAATGAGCAGGGAGAAAAACGAGGAGAGGAAAGCATGGCAATGCTGGGAAGACAATTACTTGAAGAGAATCGAATAGACGAATTAATGAAGTCTTATGATAATGTGGAGTACAGAAATAAGCTGATGGACCAGTATGGTATAAAATGACTATGCTCAAAAGAAAAATTTAAAAATGTCAATCCTAATTTACTTAAAGGATCAACTGAGGAATAAAATGAAAAGCACTTTAGCAAATTACGGTTAAGGTGCTTTTTTATGCGTTAGTATAGCTGTACCATATGAGCAACTTTTGAATGATATGGTACAAATCCTTGTAATTTAAAACCTAAATTTATACAAATCTGTACCATACACGGTGATTCTTATTTATATGGTACAGATAAGTTTGAATTTGAGTAGGACAAACGTTGAATCTGTACCATATGCGACAATTTCTGCTTATATGGTACAGGTATGTTTAGATCCGAGCTGAACAAGTATTATATTTGTACCATATATGAAATTTTTGGTTCATATGGTACAAGCTTATACATTCCTACCCCACGGAATTAGATTCAAGGTTATATGAGGCAGAGTATAAGCTTCGTTCTATTCAAATTTTACAATATCTACCCCATAGAAGCAGGCTGGAAGCTGTATAGAGCAGATATGAGGCTTGAATCCATTCAAATCTAAACAAATCTACCCCACGAAATAAAACTATAAGAATCTATGATGCAACCGTGAGGCTTGAATACACTCAAACCACAACAAATCTACCCCACGAAATAAAACTATAAGAATCTATGATGCAACCAGGAAGTTTGTTTCCGCTCAAACCAAAACTCATCTACCCCACAGAATCAGACTGGAAGGCAATATGAGGTGTGCCAAGTTTGTTTTGCTTATTTTTATAACTTTTGTCACAATTCAAGCCTGTATAGGGGCTGGAAGGCATGTTGCATATGCTGTTTTGTACAATTTTGTCTGCATTATGTACAAAAAAATACAAAAAATATGCAAAATATTACAAAAAAATACAAATTATAATGTCAAAATAATCAAAGGTTTTGTAAAAATATTCTATTCATTAAAAATCTGAAATCTATATAATGTTAAATATAAACAAAAGAGCAAACAACACACAAAAAACCAGGAGGTAGAATTTATGAGAAAGAAATTATTAAGCATTGCACTTTGTGCAACAATGGTAGCCGGTATTTTCACTGGCTGCGGAAGCTCTTCAGACACATCTAAGAAAGATGAAGGAAAGTCAGCAGACGGAAAGATAACATTAAACGTAATCAACTATCACGTTGGTACAGACTATGCAGCAGATTATTATGAATATTTATTTGATGCATTTAAGAAGACTGAAGAAGGAAAGAATGTAGAATTCAAATTCGAAGAAATTCCTACAACAGATGCTTACAACCAGAAGATTAAATTATTAATCTCAAGTGGTGATCTTCCAGACATCGTATTAAATGGTGGTAACAACATTACAGCATTAGCTGCTAAGTCAGGAAAGGTTACAGACATTACAGAATACCTTGATAAGGATCCTGAATGGAAAGCAATGTTCAGTGACCAGGATCTTGAATTCAACTCATATGAAGGAAAGGTTTACGGTATTCCGGTATCAAAAGAAATTTCATATATTTACTACAACAAAGACTTATTTAAGAAAGCAGGACTTGAAGCTCCTGACGTAGCTTACGAAACATGGGATGATTTCTACAAAGCATGTGATACATTAAAATCAAAGAACATCACTCCAGTAAGTATGGATACAGCAGACCTTGGTTGGTTATCTAACCTTTGGTATAGTGGTTTAATTGGTACAGCTGGTGAAGAAGGAAACAAATTCATGAACACAATGTACCCAACAGACTACACATCAGACTTAGTTGTAAACGCAACAGAACAGTTACAGAAGATGTTAAAGAACTACACAACATCAGATGCAGCAGGTGGAAAGTATGACACAATGGCAACACACTTCTTCAACAGCGAAGTAGCAATGCTTCCTAACGGACCTTGGATGATTCCTGATTTCAAGAGCACAGACAAAGCTCCTGAAGGTTTCTATGACAAAGTTGGCATTATGCTTCTTCCTGGTTCAGGTATGGAAAGTGTTCCAACACCTGGTGACATGGTAGGTACAAAGGATCCTGAAAAGGTTAAAGCAGCAGTTGCATTCCTTAAGTTTGAAACAACAGCAGAAAATCAGCTTAAAGCTTTAGAAATGGCAGGATTACAGCCAGTATCAAGCAATATCGAAGTTCCAGACAGCTTAAAAGAATCAGACCCATTAATGGCAGAAGTATTAGATATTCAGTCAAAGGCTAAATATACATATGGTCAGAACCAGGCATATTGGTATCAGAACGTAATTGATACATTCTCAACACAGTTGCCAGAACTTGCATATGGTAACATAACAGCAAAAGAATTTTGCCAGAAGTTAACTGATGCAGCTAAGAAAAACTAGAGCAAATTGATGATGGGTGCTGCACTAGAAAATAGTGCAGCGCTCTTTTTTTGAAAGGAAATAGGAAAAATATGAGCACAAGAGGAAAAAAAGGTTGGATATTAGCATTCTCATTACCTTGTTTAGTACTGTTTTGTTTAGTATATGCCATTCCATTTGTAATGGTTATCACTACTTCATTTTGTGATTACTCACTTACACAGTCACCGGTATTTGAAGGCTTAAAGAATTTCAAGACAATATTTGCAGATCCTGATTTTTCAGTATCTATAGTTAACACTTTGAAGTGGGTATTAATTCAGTCAACGCTTCATGTAGGATTTGGTTTCGTTATGGCACTTATCTTACGTAGAAAACCAAAGGGATGGAAATTTGCAAGAGTTGCATATGTTATTCCTAACATTGTCCCGACAGCAGCAACAGCAGTAATGTTTTCATTATTATTAAACCCATCTTTTGGTGTAATCAAGATTATTTACGAAAAGTTCGGACTTGACACAACTCAGGTATTAAACTTATTCGGTAACTCAAAATATGCATTTATGACAGTGACAGCAACTTGGGTATTTTACTCAGGATTTAATATGTTAATCTTCATGGGTGAAATGGGAGCTATAAGCCCTGACATCTACGAAGCAGCAATGGTAGACGGTGCTACACCTGCACAGGCAGACAGATATATTACAATTCCATTAATGAAGAATGCATTTGGCACTTGTGTAGTTTTAGCATCAGTAGCAATGGTATCACAGTTCGATATTATTTATATGACAACTAAGGGTGGTCCAGGTAATGCAACACTTAACTTACCAACATACTTGTACAAGATTATCACTCTTGAAAACAACTATGGTAAGGCTAACGCGGTAGGTGTTATCCAGATTGCATTAGGATTAGTATTAGTTATCTTAATTCAGAAATTATTTAACCAGAAACAGGAAATGAAGGAGGTATAAAAACATGGCTAAGAAGGAAAAAGACATACCAATGCCTATGCAGCTTGGTTCAGTAAAAAAACAGCCGGTTGGTGTTCGCGTAGTTTGCGGAATTTTAAAATATCTCTTTCTTGCTTTGATTGTAGTTATTTCAATCGGACCTATTATTTGGGCTGGTTTAAGTTCGTTTAAAACATATGCAGAAATTAATACATCTGCAATTGCACTTCCAAAGTCATTTAATTTTAAGAACTATGTCGATGCATTCAAATATGCACCTATTCAGGAATATTTTTTAAACAGTATCATTATCGTATTAGTCAGCGTAGCTGTTACAGTTTGCTTCGTAGCAATGTGTGCATACGTTGTAGCAAGATATAACTTTAAATTGAAAACAATCTTAGTGCTTTTAATTTCAGCATCATTGATGCTTCCAGCACAGGCCATATCACAGCCATTGTTTGCAATTTTCAAAACATTAGGTTTATACGATACAAAATTTGGACTGATTATCGTGTATGCAGCAATGGGTATTCCAATGTCATTCTTCGTAATGGTAAGTTACTACAAGACTATTCCAGTAGCGCTTGAAGAATCAGCATATATTGATGGCGCAACATTTATTCAGTCATTTACAAAGGTTGTTTTACCATTGGCTAAGCCTGGTTTGGCAACAATCGCAATGTTACAGTTTATTAATACATGGAACGAATTCTACTTCGCATTAATGCTCACAAGTGGTGATACAGCTAGAACAGTTCCAATCGCACTTAACTATTACTTAGGAACATTTGCTAATAACTACTCTGCACTGTTTGCGGCGGTAATAATCACGGTTCTTCCAACAATTATTATCTTTATTATCTTACAGAAGCAAGTTATGGAAAGTATGACAGCAGGTGCTGTAAAGGGTTAAAGAAAGGAATAGAGAATGGAAAAAAATACATATCCGGTAGAAGAATGGAAAGTTACCGAAGAAAAGTTTGTTAAAGACTGGAATTATAGAAACGAGACAACATTTGCACTTTCAAACGGCTACATTGGTACTCGTGGTACATTTGACGAAGGATATCCTTTCACGGTAGATGAAGGTCTGGAAGGAAACTTCATTAATGGCTTTTATGAAAGTGAACATATAAGATATGGTGAGTGGAACTTTGGTTTCCCTGAAACAAGCCAGTCATTACTTAATTTACCTAATTTAAAAAAGACCACTATTGAAGTAAATGGTGAAATGTTCGATTTAAAAGCAGGAGAAATAGTTGAATACAGCAGAAGCCTTCTTATGAATGAAGGTATTGTTGTAAGAAACGTTGTTTGGAAATCACCTAAGGGCAAGGAAGTTAAAGCAACATTTAAGAGATTGGTTTCTCTTGCTGATAAGAACATTATGGCTATTCAGATTAAGGTTACACCTATTAATTTTGAAGGCACAGTTAAGTTTAGTTCTTACGTTGAAGCAGGCGTTGAAAACCACACAAGAAAGACTAATCCTTTAGTTGACTATGGCCCATTTGGTAAACATCTTGTGGTAGAAGAATTAAAATCTGATGAAGATTATATTTTATACCAGGGAGAAACAAAGAACAGTAAACTTTCAATGGCTTGTGGTAGTGTTGTTGTTACAGACGGTCATATGACTGAATGTGTTATTGGAGAAGAAGACGGACATACTTCATATGAAGTTTATGCTGAAGAAGGCAAAGAAGTAACATTTGAAAAGATGATTGCTTACACTTCAGAACTTGATATGCCTAAAGAAGAAATTCTTCCATTTATTAGAGCTAAACTTTCAGAAGCAAAAGTATTAGGTTATGACAAATACGAAGCACTTCAGAAAGAAAAGATGGATGAATTCTGGAGCAAAGCCGACATTAAGATTGAAGGCGATGAAGAATTACAGCAGGGTATCAGATTTAACTTATTCCATATTATGCAGTCTGCAGGTCGTGATGGCAGAACAGGTATGGGAGCTAAGGGACTTAGTGGTGAAGGATACGAAGGTCATTATTTCTGGGATACAGAAATGTATGTACTTCCTGTATTCGTTTACACAGATTCAGAATTAGCTAAGCAGTTATTAAATTATAGATATGACACTCTTGATGATGCAAGAGACAGAGCTAAAGTTTTAGGACATATGAAAGGTGCATTGTATCCATGGAGAACTATCAATGGTAAAGAAGCATCAACATATTTTCCACTTGGAACAGCTCAGTATCATATTAATGCAGATATTGCATATGCATTTAAGCTCTACCTTGATATTACAGGTGATGACCAGTACTTAATCGACAGAGCAGCAGAAGTATTAGTTGAAACTGCAAGAGTTTGGGCAGATGTAGGATGCTTCGCAGAATGCAAGGATAACAAATATTGTATTTGTTCAGTAACAGGACCTGATGAATACAACGCAATCGTTGATAATAACTTCTATACTAACTTAATGGCAAGAGAAAACATTCGTAGTGCTATGTGGGCATTAGACAGAATGAAGAGTCTTGACGAAGATGCATACAACAAGTTAGTTGAAAAGTTAGAACTTGAAGACGAAGAACTAGAATACTGGGAAAGAATTATTAACAATATGTATTTCCCATTTGATGAAAAATTACAGATTTATCCACAGGATGACGGATTTATGATGAGAAAGCCTTGGGATGAATCTAAGATTCCGGAAGAAAAGAGACATTTATTATACGAAAATTATCATCCATTGTTTGTCTACAGACAGAAGATGTCAAAACAGGCTGATGCAATTCTTGGAATGTTACTTCATAGTAACTTCTTTACAGAAGAAGAGCTTAAGAGAAACTATGATTTCTATCAGACAGTTACACTTCATCATTCATCATTATCTACTTGTATTTTTGGAATCCTTGCAAGCCAGATTGGATACGATGAAGAAGCTTACAAGTATTTCTCACAGTCAGCAAGAATGGATCTTGATGATATGCATGATAATTTCTATGCAGGAATCCATGCAGCTAACATGGCAGGAACATGGCAGGGTATTGTATTTGGTTTCGCAGGTGTTCGTTCTAACACAGGCGAACTTACAATTCATCCAAAACTTCCTGAACAGTGGAAGTCATACGAATTCTGTGTTGAATATCATGGTAGCGATATGAGAATCAAAATTGAACAGGGTAAGGTTACATATAAATTACTTAATCAGGTTCCTATTACATTTAAGAGTAATCATGAACCTATCACTTTAAATAAGGAAGGAGAAGAATATGTCCAAGAAATATAAGGCAATATTTTTCGACTGGGACGGAACAGCCGTAATGTCAAGACAGGCTCCTGTTGAGGAAGCTGTTGCAGCTATGAAGCCTTTACTTGCAAGTGGAGTAAAGCTTGTAATTGTAAGTGGTACAACATATGACAAAATTGCCAGTGGAAAAATTCATGAACATTTCACTCCAGAGGAAGCTTCAAACCTTTATTTAGGTTTAGGCAGAGGAGCATACAACTATAAGATGGTTAACGGTCAGCCGGAGATTTTCGCTGACTGTATACCTGACACAGAAGGATTATTAAAGATTCATGATGTATGCTACAAAATCCACAGAGAGTTACTTGAAAAATATAACTTCAAAACTGATGTTGTATTTTCAAGACCAAACTACTGCAAGATTGATTTACAGGTAGAAAATGAGCGTGGCGATCAGTTATTTATGCAGGAAGATGAAATGTCACAGTTAAAGGCTATGTTAGAAGAACATGGTTTAGAAAACGGAATAATGGATTTAGTTTCATTATCTGAAAAGGTTGGAGAAGAGTTTGGACTTAAGGTATCCGCAACATGTGATGCTAAGTATCTTGAAGTTGGTATTTCATGTAAGAGTGACAATGTAGACACAATCCTTGAATCATTTAAGGATGAAGGAATCGAAGCAGAAGATTGTTCTTTCTGGGGAGACGAGTTCGTAGGAATACAGGAAGGTCTTTACGGAAGTGACAGCTTTATGCTTACACCAAAGACAGAAGCAGGAGATTTCTTCGATGTTTCTTCATTAGAAGGTGTAAGACCTGAAAAGATTCAGATTTTAGGCGGTGGTGTAGACAGATTCATTCAGTTCTTAGTTGACCAGAGTAAATAAAAAATAAACATTCTAATAATAAAAAGGGAGTTTATCATTTCAATACATATTTAATATGCAAGGAGGAAAATAATGAAAATTATAATAGCTAATGATTATGAAGATATGAGCAGAAAGGCAGCTAATTATTTATCAGCACAGGTTATTATGAAACCTGACGCAGTACTTGGATTAGCTACAGGTGAAACACCAATTGGTACTTATAAGCAGTTGGTTGAGTGGTACAACAAGGGAGACATTGATTTTTCACAGACAAGTACTATTAATCTTGATGAATATAAGGGCTTAACAGGTGATCATAAGCAGAGTTATAGATATTTCATGGATACTAACCTCTTTGACTTAATCAATATTAAGAAGTCTAATACATGCCTTCCAAACGGTATGGCTAAAGACGAAGAAGCTGAATGTGCAAGATATGAAAACATTATTAAGGAGCTTGGAAATATTGATATGCAGCTTTTAGGTATTGGCTTAAACGGACACATCGGTTTCAATGAACCGGGTGAATCTTTTGAAAAAACTACCCACTGTGTACAGCTTACACAGAGCACAATTGATGCTAATCAGAGACTTTTCGATGAAGGTGAAGCAGTTCCTGAAAAGGCATTCACAATGGGGATTAAGTCAATCATGCAGTCTAAACATATTTTATTAATTGCAAATGGTGAGAAGAAAGCACAGATTATAAGAGATGCATTCTTCGGTCCGGTAACTCCAAAGGTTCCGGCTTCAATCTTACAGTTACACAATAACGTAACAGTTATTGTTGATAAGGAAGCAGGAAAGTTAATTAAAGATGTGCTTTAGTTTCTAATATATTAATAGGAACTACAAATAAAGTTGAAAGGGTAACCGACAAGAATCGGTTAAATAAAAAGGAGGTACTTTATGAAGCAGAAGAAGATGCTTGCCCTATTGTTGTCTTTGGCAATGATAGTTACTACAGTACTTGGCAACGGTACATTCGTATCAGCGTCAGCTACTAAGGCAACAACAGGCATTAGTTATTACGTGGATTCCGTAAACGGAAATGACGATAATGACGGTACTAGTGAAACAAAAGCCTGGAAGTCACTTGAAAAAGTTAATGCAACTACTTTCAAGCCGGGTGATAAGCTTAGATTTAAAAGAGGTTGCTCATGGAGCGGTCTTTTAAGTCCAAAGGGTTCAGGTGAAAAAGGAAACCCTATTACAATTGACGCATATGGTGACGTTAAAGACGGCAGACCTGTTATCAATGGTGATAGCTGGTGTGGAGACAAAGGTGATGATTTAGAGAATCGTGTATTTAACACAGCAGTATATTTCTATAATCAGGAATACTGGGAAATCACATCTATTGAAGTAACAAACCATACAAAAACTAAAGATGATCATATTAAGAAATATGGTATCTTGATTATGGGACAGGATGCAGGAACACTTCATGAAATTAATGTAAAGAATACATACGTTCATGACGTAATTTCTATTCCAATCGGTCAGCAGGCAGGTATCGGTCGTGGTGGTATTGTATATGCTATCCGTGGTAACAAGAAAGCTACTAATTGGGAAGACATTACTGTAGAAGGAAACTATGTAAAAAATGTAAACCATTACGGTATTAACTTTATTTCAACATGGGGAAGCTCAACATTCCCTGATGAAAGTGGAATTACTGAAGGTGGCGGTGGAACATATAGAAGTAAAAATCTTGTAATTCGTAGCAATTACTGCGAAAACGTAGGTAACGCAGCTATTTGTCCATCAGATTATGAAAATGCACTTATTGAATATAATGTTGCAAATGGATGTAACAGTGGTCCTAACGGAAACGTTCCTATTTGGTGGGAACATGGTCAGAAAACAATCTGCCAGTACAACGAAGTGTTTGGTTCAGGAGCTTCCGGTGATAAGGAAGATTCACAGGCATTTGACGCTGACGTTTATGCAGACTTAAATTATGTTCAGTACAACTATACACATGACAATCCATCAGGTTCATTCTTTGAATGTGCATTAGGAACATCATATCAGACATACTACAGATATAACATCAGTGTTAATGATGGATATGGTACAAACCGTTATGGCGGTGGTGCTGTATTAACATTATGTCAGGGCGGTAATGGAAGCTTGGATGCATATAACAACTTGATTTATATGGATGCAGACCATGATGGATCTATTACACGTAGCTGGGATGATACAACAGCAGTAACTTCTACTGATAGATTTAAAATTAGAAATAATGTCATTATAACAGAAGCTCAAAAGATAGATGACAACGGAGTAAATAAGGCACAGGCTTGGGATTCACGTTATATGGGTGTTGTAAATAACAATGCTTACGGTGGAGCAAACCTTAACAATAGAAGAGCTGACGATGAAAATGCCAGGGTAGCAGTTAAGAGCGACTATGTTAAGTTAGAAGAAGGAACAAGCGCAACAGTTGAAGACGTTAACGGCGAATTTAAGATTACTTATGGTACTGTTGACGGATACAAACTTAAAGATGGAGCAACAGTTATTGACCAGGGTATTTCAGTTATCGACAATGGCGGACAGGATTTCTACGGAAACGAAGTAAAATCATTTGTTAAGCCAAACATTGGTGCTGATAACAGCTACAACAGTGGTATTAAAGAAGACCTTGGTGAAGGAAAGATTTTATTAGATTTTGATGATTGCAATAACGGAGCATTAACAGGTGTATATTCTAACTGTGACTTCGGTAACCGTGGTTGGAACGTAACAGACGGTAAATTATGGGCTACTTCATATACTAATGAAGAACAGGCTAACAAAATAGCTATTCCTGACAAGTATGCTTTAACAAGTTTTGAAGCATATTGTGCTAAAGGAACAGCTACTGTAAAGGTTGAAGCAGGAGAAGAAAGCGAGACATTTACGGTAACAGGCAAGAAGCAGACATTTACAACTAACTTTAAGAAAAAGGTTCCTGCAACATACATCGTGATTAAGTCAGATAATGGTGTAGATCAGGTTAAGTTTGATAACATTGTTTTATCAAAGAAGAAAAGAATTTCAGATACAGAAACTAATATTTCACTTGATAAGACTGTAACTACATCATCTCAGAGTGATTGGGATCCTGGATGCGTAGGATCAAACATTGTGGATGGTGATGAAACAACAATGTGGATTTCAAATGGTTGGTCAAATCAGGGTGATACAGTTACAGAAGACAGAGCAAACTTTGTTGTAGATTTAGACGGAAGTTATAATATCGAAAAATTAGATGTTACTTTCGGTGGTGATAAAGCTAAATCAGCATGGAAATATAAAGTAGAAGCTTCAACAGACAAGACTAACTGGGATGTTATCTGGGATCAGACAGCAAATGAAGAAGTTGCATCTACACAGAAAGTAACTTTAGATGAATCTATAACAGAAAAGAAATACTCATATGTTAGATTTACATTTGGAGATACTATTGAAGATGCATGGCCTGCAGTAGCAGAGTTTAACGTATACAGACCAAAAGAACTTACTAACTTTGCACTTGATGGAGAAGCAACAGCTTCAACAGTAAGTAGAGATCCTGCAAATGCAATTGACGGAAACGACGGAACACTTTGGGTAGGCGACGGAGATTCAGAAAAAGAAGGTGCTTGGTGGATGGTTGACCTTGGTAAGGCTCAGCAGATTCAGGCATTTGACTTAGTATTTGAACATGAAGTACTTCCTACACTTGAAGATGCTCAGGCAGCAACAACACCGGCTTACGGTCAGGCATGGCAGTATAAGGTAGAAGGTTCAAATGATAAGAGTAGCTGGGATATGTTATGGGATAATACAGCTAACACTGATTTCTCAAAGGAACAGTATGGTAAGATTGCAGCAGAATATGCAAATAACAAATACCAATATGTTCGTGTAACATTAACACAGTTACCACTTCACAAAGAGTCAAGAGTAGCAGTTTGGCCTGCAATTGGTGAAGTAAAAGTTTTAGGTGAAGAAGTAATCAATCCTGAAGAAGAAAACAAGATTGTTCTTACTGAAAAAGGACAGAACATTGATATTGACTTGGCATACAGCCAGCCGGTAACAGTTTCATCATCTAAGGATGGAGAAAATGTTACAGATAGAGATGCAAACACAACATGGACACCTGATGCTAATGATGAAAATCCATCATTAACAATCGGTTTAGACAGAGAATACAATATTGAAAACTTCAGCGTTGATTTTGAAGGCGAAGCTGCACCATACAAAGTATTGGTTAACACATCTGAAGGATGGGTTGAAGCAGGTTCATGTGATTCAAAAGATTCAGGAAAAGTTGTATCAGCATCAAAAGACGAAATTACAGGAATTAAGTTCCAGTTCGAAAAGGGTATGACTGCAAAAGTTTCAGAAGTACACTTTGACGGTGTTGACGCAAAAGTTAAACATCATAAGAGAATCTTAGTAATGGCACCTCACGAAGATGATGAAATGTTAATGGCAGGTGGTGTTATGAACAGAGCTGTTGCAAATGGCGACGAAGTTTACGTTGTATATGCAACAAACGGAGATTACAGTGGTGTAGACCATGGTAAATTAAGAATCAGAGATACAGTAAATGCATTAAATACAATCGGTGTACCAACAGATCACTTGTACTTTTTAGGCTATGCAGATAACGGTGGTATGGGTGTTGGACAGTACACAACAGCATTTACAGACAGTTTTGTATATAATATTTTCATTGCGGATGATAATAAAGTTATATCTTCAAGAAATGGTGTAACAAAAACATATGGTGATGAAAGCGTCGGTGTAGGTGCGTATCAGGTACTCGACCAGTGCCACAGGCTTCTGGGTCGGATGATAGAATGCCCCTGTCTTGTGTTCTTTCGGGATGAAAATGACCGATGTCGGATATTTGTTGTCCGCCATGCGTACCGGTACCAGCTTCATCTCCCCGTAGCACCGGTTCGTGAAACTGCCTTCCGTCATGCTGCGTCCATGGTTTCTCCTTTCGGGAGGGCACGGTGTCATCTGCGGATGATACACGGGCTGCTTCATGTAGAACACCAGAATGTCCTCATGCTGGCGCAACGGCATCCGGTTGGCATTGAGATGGCCCGTAACACGGTCCTTCTGCCATACGAGGTTATAACGCCAGATTCCCGGTTGGGAAAGCATGAGATGCGCGGAGAATATTCCCTGGGCGAACAGGATTATCGGACTGTCCGGCTTGATAATCCTACGGTACTGCTCCCACAGCGGACCGAGGGGTATCTGCCTGTCCCAACATGCTGACCGGTTGCCGCGGTTCAATACACCGTAAGGCAGGTCGGCGATGATGGCATCGACGCTTCCCTCCGGCATACGGCTCATGCCTTCCAGGCAGTCCATGTTGTATATCTTGTCCGTCTCTATCATATCGCGTTGTTTTTCGGCCCTCCAAGCTGCAGGGCACTCGCCCAAGTACAACGTCCCTTCCGGTTTTCCCGGACCTCACACTCCCAGAAGGTATTCATCTCCGCGTGCTTGAAATTGACCGCCCCGTCTCCCGGCCCGTAAAAGCCGGTGTATTTCTGGAAGGCGAACAAGGCGATTTTCCGCCCGTCCTCTGCCAGAAAGTTGCATATTAGGGCGAAGCGTCCACCTTTCTGCCACCATTGGGTACTCACGAGTTGCCCGACGAATGTTTCGGCCTTGTCGGGAGCGAGGAAGTCATCGTAGTAAAAGCCGTCCGTTCCCTCATGTAGTTTTGAAATATCTGTTTCCATTGTCTCGAACCTTTTTATTTCCTTTTTTCCTGACCATTGACCAGATAGACGAAAGTCCCGTATTTCAGCTTGACCTTGTTTTTCTTGATGGCCTTGCTGATGGCGTTGCTCGTCTTCTGGTAAGCGTTGTTCACCGCCTGCATTCCCCATTGGGCGAGGCTGTTCCCTGTAGTTCCGGTACTCATGCTCATGTTGCCCGACATGGCACTGCTGGCCACATCCTTGCTCGTTTCCCGGAACTGGCTGTTCGGTACATACAGGCCCTCCATACCGTCCGTGTCATAAAGCGCGAGACTGACCTTCACAAGCTCGTCGTCCACAAGGATGCTGTTGATGTTTCCCTTGACACGTCCGGACGAGAAGCCGCTTACCGTGGCGTACAGGTACGTACCCCGTTTCACTACGCACTCGTCTATTTCCACGTCATCCAGCAGGCGCAGCCTGATGCGCGAGCCGTCCACAGCCTTGATGTCCTCGTCTATGATGGCCTGGATCAGCTTCGGTTCACGGGCATCCTTCGCCAGCGTGTTGAAATAGTCCGAGGTGGTCTTCACCTTGCGGACTACCGCGCTGGGCGGTTCGTCTGCCGACGGTGCTTGCACCGGACGTTTCTCCTCGTCGATGGTGCCGGCCTCCGGTACATTCTGCGGCGGAACGGTGTCCGTGGTATCCGCCTCTTCAGGGGGCATCACCATGTTCTGTCCTTTCAGCCGTGCTTCGGCAAGGGCCTTTTCCAACTCCGCGAGTGCTTCCTGTTCACGCTCTTTGGCGGCGGCAATTTCCGCTGCCGCTGCTTTTTCCTGCTGTTGCTCATCGAGCAGGGCGATGTCATCCTGCGTGTATTGTGATTCATATTCTTCCTTGTTTTCATCAGGTTCGTCTCTTTCTATGTTGCCGACCGCCGAGTAGTCCTGTATCTTGCCCCACGATTTCTCCATGTTCTCGTATTTGCTGCCAATGCCGTCATCCTTGATCTGCGCTTCCGGCAGTTCCGGATTCAGGAATTCCGTTGTCTGCAGCGTCTTGTCCGGTATATCCGCCGTTTCAGTATGAAACAGGTCGAATATGAAGTAGGACGCACCGAGCAGAGGGATATAAAGAATGGCAGGGAGCATGTACTTCGGCTGTCTGAAATTGATTTTCTCAAATATCTTTTTCATGGCAAGTCTGTTTTGCTACGGTTTGTATTTCCTGTCCCGGTTTCCCTCAGTTCCTCTTCCTGCAACATCCTGTGCCGCTCCCTCAATACCGAATCCTGCATCTCTGTCGCTGTCCTCTCCGCCGGCTGGTGACGATATACCACTGTTATACGGTAGATGTTCCATGCCAGCCCGCCCAGCACGAAAGCGAACACGATGACCAGAAAAAGAGTACGGTGCACGTTGGCAAAGCCCTGCACCTTGGCTGCCGCCTTGTCTATACGGGTCGCCTTGGCAAACTTGCGTCCGGCTTCCACATCCAGGTATTCCTTTCCCTGGTCATTCATGCCATACTTTGACAAGGTCTCATAAACGCCAAGATAGAGCTCATAATTATCATCATTCTCACTGAGCGCCGTCTTAAAATCCTTCAAGCCCTTGTCTGAATCATTCTTGGCAAAATATATACAGCCTCTCAGATAGTATGCGTCAGAATCCTTATTATAGTCGATGATAGCCGTATATGTATCAATCGCGCCATCCACGTCACCGCTTAAATACTGTGCCTTTGCCTTATAATAACATATGTCAAGCTCCTCTGCGCCTACTGAGCCCACCGACTGGTCCAGTGCCTTCTGAAAAGCATCGACCGCATCATCATAGCTGCCGTTTTCTATACAGTTGATGCCATACTGTCTGTACGCATCCTTGTCCTTTGCATTATCGCCGGAGCCACAGCCGGAAAGCATGCCCGCTGTGAGCACTACGGTAAGCGTAAGTGCCATAAATTTATTCTTTATCATAATAATTCTCCATGTGTATATTCTTCTCCTTATTATATATGTAATTGCCAAACTTGTAAATCCCGCCTTGCCACATTTAGGGATTCTGGGATAGTACGGTTTGCGGGCGTGGTGTGGGGATATACTGTCTCGGGAGTGCTACGCTACGCTGCCAAGATACTGTAGGAATTATGCCTTGCAGGCTTTCTATGCTCGACGAAACCGTCGAAACTCGCCTTCCATGGCTCGATTTCTCCTTGTCCCGGCGTCCATGCCAGGCCATTTCTGTGTTACATGAGCATAATTCAACAATATCTAGGCAGCTTCGCTATTCGCTCTCACGAGACTGTGTATCCCCCACCACGCCCATAAACCTCACTTTACCATAAAAAATATAAGTATCGGTAAGTAGTGCAACACATCATCTCACATCTCTTCACAACATAGTAAGACGTAAGCACCGGTCATCGGTGCGCACACGTCACCCCAATATCACCACAGCTGGCGCGTGAGATCGAGTCGATCGGTTCGCTTTCGGTGGAGGATGTGGAGCACGTGATGCAATCCTTTGTCCGTTCGATGAAGAAGGTGCTCGTAGCGGGGAATAAGGTAAAAGTTGATGGCTTGGGGATTTTCTATACCACGCTTACTTGTCCCGGTGTGGAACTGGAAAAGGACTGTACGGTGAGGAATATCACTCGTGTCAACCTTCGTTTCAAGGTCGATAATGCTCTGCGGCTTGCCAACGACAGTACGGCAACCACACGTGGCGGGGACAATAACATGGTCTTCGAACTTGTCTCCAAGAATGCGCCGGCTTCGGGAGGCAACGGTGATGGCGGAGGCTCCGGTAGTGGCGGTGGCAGCGGTTCCGGTTCCGGTGGCGATGGAGGGGAGGAGGAAGCTCCCGATCCTACCGTTTAGTCCGGTAAGTACATCAGCATCATTAATGTGTGATACCTGTAAATGAATAACCTGTAAAAATGAAAAGTTATGATTGACAAGATTTTGGAGATTGCATTGGAAATCCTGTTTTTCTTCCGTAGGAAGAGAAAAGGAAAACGAACGAAAGGGCAGGTCGATGAGGAAGATTGACCTGATTGTGATCCACTGTTCCGCCTCTAGGGCGGACAGGGATTTCACGGAAACAGACCTTGAAGTGTGCCACCGCCGGCGGGGATTTAACGGGATTGGTTACCACTTTTATATCCGGAAAAATGGAGACATCAAGACTACCCGCCCCATTGAACGGATAGGAGCTCATGCGAAAGGCTTTAATCAGACAAGTATCGGTATTTGCTATGAGGGCGGACTTGACTGTCACGGGCGGCCTGCCGATACCCGTACCGAATGGCAGATACACTCGATGCATGTGCTTGTGCTTACGTTGTTGCGTGATTATCCCGGTTGCCGGGTGTGCGGACATCGTGACCTGAGCCCTGATCTGAACGGGAACGGGGAGATCGAGCCGGAGGAATGGGTGAAGGCTTGTCCGTGCTTTGATGCGGAGGAGGAGTGGGCTTGACGAAACTTGCTAATGAATATGATTCAGGCACGGTTTTCATAGGGAAATTTTAGGCACGGATGATACGGACGCCAACACGGATTTGAGAGGCTGCGCAGCCAAATCCGTGTTAATTCGTGTCATCTGTCCTTTTCTTTTCTTTTCTTTCACGGTGAGGCTTTATTCTTCTCCGTGCTCGGTATGAATAAACTTTTTGTTTGCTCCTTTCAGTCGGAACATATTGGCTATCATTGCCAGTGCCAGTGTCGGAATCTGCAGGATTGCTTTTCCTAATTTCCGGTTCAGCAACTTTCCCGGCACAGGTATGATCATGGCGGCAACTTGAGCGGCTGACAGTATCCACCATTTGATGGCTGTATACCATTCGTATCCTCCGCTTTGCAGACTCATTAGTAAGCCGATTGCGGTAAAGAGTAAAGTGAAACCGAAAACTCCCGCCAGTTGTATCAGACGGGGAGGCAGCATCCATTGAAGAATCTTGTCGCAGTAGTCGATATTTCCTTGAATCAGTGCTTTCGGGAAATCGGGCAAGGAAGCCCGCAATGCACCGTATTGTGCTGCAATCCATCGTTTACGCTGATTTTTGATACCTTCTTTTTTCTGTGTTTTTTCATCGTATACAGGCAGTTGTTCCAGATATTCGATATGAATGCGTTGTTTTAGCAACAGGGCTTCCAGCTCCTTGTCTTCGCCCGATGTTTGCAGATGTCCTACATTTCGGCGGAACCAATGAACGTCGAATGCCATTCCGGAACCGGCTAATCCGGCTGACAATCCTATCGCGTTGTGCCCGCTACGGAAGAATCCGTTGTTTATTTCTTCGCTGATCGCATCCAGAACAGCGATGTCTGTATTCATGTTTTTTCCTGTGCGGTGGGCTTGTACGGCATGCAGGCCGGACTCAAAAGCACGGTTGATTTCTGCGAGGAAATTGGGAGTCGTTACATTGTCGGCATCCATGATCACTACTACGTCATAAGATTCGTTGGCAGTGACGTTCATTGCCAGCGTAAGGGCTTTGGCTTTGGAACTATTGGTATAGTCGGCTACTTGCAAACAGATGGGGAGTGCTTGTAGGGCAGCATTCGTGTCCGGCTGCATCTGATCGGAGATGACAAGAACGTCGTACATTTCTTTGGGGTATTCCTGCTTGAGGAAACTACGGATAGTGGAGACGATCACCCTGTCTTCCTTGTATGCAGGGAAGAGTACAAGAAAACGACGCTGGATACGTGCTTCGGAAAGTTTTTGCGGACGATAGAATTTGGAAGCAATGGCGTAGAACAGCAGATAACCGACACAAAGTGCCAGGAGAATAAAGAGAATCCAGTCAATAAAGGTATACATGGTCTTTCATTTTTAAGGGTTATCGGATAGGAGAGGTGACAGAAAAGCTTCTGACAACACCTTTCCATACTGTGGCAAATAAATCGAAACGACCTTTCAGGGCAAACTGAAGGCTGTTTTTTCCGGCAGCTATGGTAGATTGATAAAGAATGGAGAGCAGCCGCTGAGCACCTTTCCGGTTGCGGCGGGTGTAGAGCAAACGGTTGCGCGTCATGTAGAAAGTACGTAGCTTGCTGAACTGTCCGGTGCTCTGGCTTTCTTTGTGGAAGATGGTGCAACGAGGCTCATACCATAGTTCGTAACCGGCATTTGTCATCTGTGTACACCAGTCCATTTCTTCATAATACAGGAAGAATATTTCCGGCATTTCTCCTACTTTCTCAATGACTTCACGTTTTACCATGAGTGCCGCCCCATGCAGGTAGGGGGTCGTGTGCGGGGTGTCGAACGTGCCGTCGTCCGGACAGCCGAAACCTGTCATTTCGTTGCGTATAGTGATTGCCGACAGGGAGGTGAATCCGGCAAACTGTATGTTTTGCGGAGGAAAGGCAAAGCGTATCTTCGGAGAGACGGCTCCGATGTTTTTCTGACTTTCCAGTCGCTCTGTCAGGTAGTGGAATCCGTCTGATTCAACATAAGTGTCATTGTTTATCAGAAAGATATAGGCTCCTTTAGCTACTCTGATCCCCAGATTATTTCCACCGGAGAAGCCTAGGTTCGACTCGCTCCGCAGGGTGATTATATCGGAATATAGCTCCTTGATTTTAGCCGCTTCGTCTTCGCGCGAAGCATTGTCTACGACGATGATTTCATAGCTCACGGAATGTACATGTGTTTGCAGCGATTCTATTAATTCGCAAGTGTCTTTAAAGCCGTTGTAGCAAACTGTGATAAAGGAGACTTGAGGTTCGTTCATCATAATCTATTGTTCGTTTTTCAGTTCTGTTTCTTTACTTTGCTGCATCCGTTTGTCGATGTATGGTCCTGCGAAGCAGAGGGCGAAGGCCGTATATATGGGGATGGAGTTGGGATATTGCATTACGTCGTTGGCATAGGCTGCCAGATAGAATCCGGCAGCGGTACAGAGCCAGGCAGTAAGTAAGCCTCGCAGGCGTTTGTTCATGATCTTGAACATCAGTATCCATCCGCACCATGCAAAAAGGACTCCGTGAACAGCCAAGTAGAGAACTAGACCGATGATTCCGGTTTCTACCCATACTGAGACTAACCAGGAATCCGGTGGATAGGGCATACGTTCTTTGGGATAGAAACGGTCGCCTTTGGATAACCCTATCCCATATCCAAAAGGCTTGTGAATCATCAATTCTCTCATTTTCTTTCGATTGTCTACACGTAATTGATAGGAAGCGTCTTGGCTAGGACGAAATGCAGAACGCATCTTGCGGATATATTGATTGTCATCTCCTATATTGGTACATACAAAAAACAAGAATAACAAGGCAAGAACTGAAATACCTGTAATACATGCTTTGCGATTGCGTGAAAGAATAATGAAACTCCCTAAAGCACCGATAGGCAGAGCTATCGCAGCGCGTGTACCAGAAATTCCCATTCCATAAATGGCGGCAATAATGACAATTATAAAATAGATTTTCAGCCATACACCTTTTATATAAAAAAGTGAAATTCCAAAGAGTGAAACACCCATAGCCATGTGTACGCCGAAGTTCGCTGCATCACTGAAGAATGAGAAATAACGAATACCGGACCAAATAATATGAGTTCTTGCTCCTCCCAAAACGTATAGAAAGTACTGCTCACGTTCATTAAAACCATAGTTTTTTTGCCAATATCCTTTGGCTGCTGCCAAGAGGATAAAAAGAGACCATATAATTAGAAGCCACTGAATCCCCTTAATGTTACGGATTGCTAACGGTACGATGACAGCACATACAATAGGATATATGAGATAATGGGTGATGGAGATATTCCATGCTGCCTGAACATTGTTCGGATTAGCTATCTCTAATATGCAATAAACTCCCCATATCAGAAAAAGCATAAGCATACCATTACGACTTTCCGACCAGTCAATTTTTTCATGCATTCCGTACGCAAAAAGCAAAACAACTACAAACAATGTACACATTAATGTTGCTACTCCTAATGGTATGTCTGTCACTGCATAAGCTGCTGCCAGCAGAAATTGGAGAGTGAAAAGTGTATAGAAACTTTGTTTTGAATATTTGATAATCAATAAGAAAATAGCTGTCATTAAAGGCAATGAACTAATCGTCAGAAAGAAAGGAAGGGAGGTACGAAAGAACATTTTGTATAATATATACAATCCTCCTGCCAATAGTAAATGTACCCATCCTTTATTGGCAAAATAGCTACCGGCTACTGTTAGGTATTGACTGTATTTTCCTTTATCATTCGTCATCTTCATCTCCTGCTGTTGCCGGCTGCTTCTTTCTTTTTGTGAACGTAAATATACTTTCTGTCAATGCTAATTGTGACAGTCGGTATACTATTTTCCTCCAAAGTGTATATGGTGGAAGCATACCAGTGTAGTCTTCAACCACATTGCGGGATGCGTGTGTCAAGTAAACATAAAGTGGAGTTTTACCTACTTGTTGACTTAGCTTTTCTGACAAAAGCTTATCGGTCTCTTTCCAACCACGGTCAGCACGGGCTACGAGTATATTTAGATTAGCTTCTTGTAGTAATTCCAGCGATATGCTAGCTTCCCGCAGATTGGGATATTCAACGATGAGAATATCTTCTTCCTCTGATGTGTATAGATCGGTAATGCTTTTGGCCAGGTTGTATTCTCGTGAATCAATTCTGAAGTCTGACTTCCATGTTATTACTTTTGTTTTAAGTCCGATACTGTTCCAGTATTTTTTTAGGGCTTCGATCACATAACTTTTGCCTTCCCCGCCTTCTGTACTAATAAAATTGATAATGTAGGGCAATCCTTCTTTCTTTTGCTGACAGAAACGAAGGATACTATTGCTTAACTGTTTTGTAGCTATACTTTTTGATTCTTCAACATGATTGTGATACTCTAAAATAGAGTCTTTGGGAAAGGCGCCTAACATCGGAAGTCCAATCAAACGACGTGTACGAATAGAATCGCGTAGAGTACGGTCTAATAATTCAAGAATTAAGAAGAATCCCAAAATAAATAAGAAGGTACCGGCACACGCTGCCATTACCATTTTTTTCAAAGGAGTGGGCATGGCACTGATCGGATATGCCGGAGCATTCAACACTTTTAATGCAGCGGAGGTCATTTCCAAATTTTTTCTACGCATGAGGGCATCATTGTAGCTTTTCAATACAGACAAGTAATTTTGCTCTATAAAAGTTATGTTACGCTCTTGACGTTTGATAGTGGAACCTACTGGTGCAAACTGTCTGTATTTCTCGTTGAGGTCTATACGGCTTTGCTGTATAATTTGTAAGTCTGATTTGGCTTTTTCGTATTGCATGGTTACTTCAAGCCACTGTTCTATGATGTTCTCTTTAGCTATTCCTTCTTTGGTATATTTGTTCTCTACATATTTGTTTGAAAGCTCGGAAAGCTCCTTGCGCGTTTGATTTAAGCGATTCCTATATTCCTGTAATGAGGCTTCTTGATTCTGATGATCACTTGAAATCGTCTCCATTTCTGAGATTTTTCCTGTAAGCGAAGCGGCTTCATTTAGTTTATCCAAGAACTGAAGATTGTTGATTACATGTTTGGCATTGCTGCCCATTTGCTTTTCCAGTTCGTTTAACATTGCTTTGGCGCTATTGTATGCAATCAGTACGTTTTGTTCACGTAACTCAAACTCTTTGTTGATGGCAGCGATTTCTTTGGTCTCATCGTAATAATTAATAACACGTTTTTCTACGTTATATTGCGTTAGTGAGTCTTCTTTAAGCCGAAGTTCCTTTCCGATGCGTTGAAGTTCGCTTTTAAAATATTCGATAACTTTATCTGTTTCACCATAGCGGATTGCACTGTATTCGTTTACAAATTCTTTGGTCAGGATGTCGATGGTATTATAGGCGATACCCGGATCACTTGCCGTATAACTTATTTCAATCAGATCGCTGGCACCTTTACGCGCTACTCTGATTGCTCTGAGATCATTATAAGAGTAATAGGGCAAATTATAATAGAATACTCCATAGAGATAGTTTGCTTGAGTCGGTCTCAAGTAATTGAAAAAGTTGGCTACCGTTTTATCTTCGCTGTTTTTATCTATTAATGACAGTATTTCTTTCCCGTTCGGACTATTCTTTAGGTGTTCATATATTCTGTTGTAATTGCTGGCTTTGATGAATTCATTGTCTTCTTTTGGATTACCTTTGATCAGACTTCGGGCATATAATCGCATAGATACCCGTTTGAGTGTACTTTCAGCCTTGATAATGTTCATTAGGTTATCCATAGCGTTCTGAGTTGTCGCCCAATCCACTTTGTTATTTCCACCTTCTAGATTGTAGCCGGAAGCAGCGCCAGTGTAGAGGGTTGCCTCTACGTTATATGTTTTGCCTATCATGCGTTTTCCAAAATAGTAAACAGCAAATGTTATAATGGCTGTTCCAATTAGTAACCACCAACGGATACGATATAGGAATCTGCTGATATAAAGGATGTATTCCATAAATGTATGTTTATTTGTTTCTTAAAATGGGAGTGTGGGTGACTAACTCAAGTATCATTAAACTCTTGCTTAACTCGAATTTGCTGTTTTCGAATTTCTCTTGTGCGTCAGATTGGCGAGATTTTTCAGATGATAAAGTTCCCGAATCAATAGCTCCATTCGAGAAATCCTTTTCAGCTATACTATATTGTACATTAGCAAGCATGAGGGCTTCGGCATTAAGTTTAAGAATGTTTAATTGGGAGGTCGCAGTTGCGTATAGAAGGATAATTTCCTTTTTCATTTCCTCAAACTTAACTTCTCTTTCAAGTTGGGCGGTACGTACATTCAGTTTTTGGCGTTTTACCCGCGCTGTCAAGTCAAAGAGACCGTCCAAAGGAATGTTGACTCCTGCACCTACTGTATATCCGTTCTGTGCCTGTGTTGCATAGGTCAGGTAAGGTGCAATTGCTACATCTGTATAAGTAGACTCGTTACCGAACATACCATACTGGTAGCTGCCCCGTAAACTGAAAAAGCCTAAGAAGGCACGCTTCTCTTTTGCCAGAAGCTTCCGTTCAATTTGTTCTTTTACTGTAGCTAATTCATAGGTCGGAGCGCTTTTTGCGTTCTCGAAAAGAAGATCCAGCGGTGGAAGTGTAATGCTGGAATAATCACTTGGTTGTAGTTTTGAGTAATCGCTTACCTCTTGCGCAGTTACGCTTCCAGTGGAGGCAAACAAAAATAGTAATCCTCCGAAGAGGTATCTGATTTGTTTCATAAATTAACCCTATTATCTGCTTTTGCTGTGTTATAGCAACGCAAATATAAGGATTAATTTTATTTAATGATGTTCTTATGGAAGCATTTTATCATCTTTCTTGTTAATTATGAGCAAATACTTGTTTAGAATGCCTCCGTCATGTTGAAATAGAATAAATTCTGCTTGTTCACCATGTCTCTGCCGAAGTCAAGACGGACGTTCATACGGGGCTGAACTTCAATGCGTAAACCGAGTCCCAGATTAGGAAGTACACCTTCGATTTTGCCCGGAGTAGGGCCCATGAAGCCGCATCCTCCCCATGCTACGTAGCCTACATGATTCAGCATCTTCTTCACCCAATTGCTTTTGTCCGTATTTATCATCTGACGGTATTCTGCCATCATCACGTGGGATGACTTGTCGCGAAACTGTCCCATATAATAACCACGAAGGTCGAAAGGAGTGCCGCTGAGTGCGTATTTAGTCAATGGAACATTGCCGAATACATTCTTTGTTTGCACTGTCCAAGCCAATACTTTACGTTTGCCTAGGGTCTTGTATTGGCGGTAGTCTATTTCCAAACGGTAGAAATTATTATCGCTTCCGAAGGCTTTGTTGTACATCATCCCACGAAAGTCCAGATACGTTCCCCGATAAGCATTGGCGGGAACGTCACGGGTGTCGTACGTCAGCAGGAAACCGACTCCGGAACTGAGGTTAGAGTAGCCGTGATCCGTACCGCCGGCAGCAATATACGATGGTTGCTCTATCATTCCTGCGGCAGGTTTAGTGATCTTGTCATAATTGAAGTCGATCTGCGGGCCGGCAAAGAAGTTGCTTTTCCCCAGACGGAATAATGATGCAGACCAAATGGCAGCAGCAGACGCTCCAGCGTTCCGTAGATGAATGGTGCCAGGATCGGAGATGTGGAGGAAGAATTCGCGATCCACACACCAAAGGCATTGATTCCGGACTGTACAACCGGCCATACCAGCGCCAGGATCAGGGAAATGATCACAGACCAGGCAATGCAGACCATCGGCACAAACCGTTTACCGTTAAAGAATGCCAGGGCATCCGGCAGCTTTCGGAAATTATAATAACGGTTATAGATCACACCTCCGGCAAAACCGGAAATGATTCCGACAAACACACCCATATTCAGGGCCGGTGCGCCAAGAACGGAAGTGAAATAACCGTTTACCAGGATTTCCTGTCCGAACAGGGTATGGGTCACTGCATCCGGATCATTTAACATCGCGGAGGTTACACCAAAAATGGAACCCGTGATCTGGTTGATCAAAATAAAGAAAATAGTACCCTGATCGATTCTATTATTCAAAAAGCAAAAAAAAGAAAAGGATTGTCACACCGGGAAGCCTCCGTGCTTCTTGCCTGTCCGATCCCGGAAAAAAATGAAGAGATCTTCCGGCTTGCAGAACAGATCAAAAAAGATTTCTATGGAAACCGAATTGTGATGTTTGCACCACTTTACCTGTCAAATTACTGTATCAATGGATGTACTTACTGCCCTTATCATGCCAAAAATAAGCATATCGCAAGGAAACAGTTATCGCAGGAAGAAATACGGAAAGAGGTCATTGCCCTCCAGGATATGGG
>OGZW01000366.1_pt1 | contig 35360 bp, 28 predicted proteins | sample 1577001 | NCBI WGS metagenome assembly OGZW01 (sample SAMEA3541519, study PRJEB24748) | human gut metagenome | biome: human gut; feature: human-associated habitat; material: faeces | place: China | collected 2012 | reverse complement strand
TCTTAAGAAAATATACATCAAACTGTAACAACCAATTCATAATATATAGAGAACTTCCTTTTTTGTACCAAAGCCTTTTACCCCATTTCAATGGGCACCTATGTATGAAAAAGGCGAATATCTCCGCCGCGCCAAAATTGTCAACGATACGATGAAGGAGCAGTTGAACCACAAAAGCCTGCGTTACTGTCCCGATATAAGGAAACTGTATCCACAGCCCCGGCAATTGCATAAACCAATGAAGTTTTACCCTTCCCTAATGAGATTTTATATATAGTCTCATTACAAGGAAGCTCAATCTCTGTCATCTGCCTGCAAGTAACTATGACAGGTGAATATAAGCTATAAAAAGGCAGCTGTTTGCCGTCCAAAGGCCAATAACGCAATTCAACAGATTCTTTGTCTGTTTTAATAACAAGTTTCTGCGGCCGACCATAAACAAGTGCGGTTACTGATAACAATAAAAAGAATGCAAGGTACTTCTTCATGATTATTTTGTTTTAATTATTTCAAATGCAAAAATAGACTTCAATGACCGCCATGAGAAGCTATTTTCCTTGTACCTGAACAATTCTACAGTAAACCTGAAAAAAGAAAGATTATCCTAGCATAAGTTCCTCTCTAATCTTATCAATATAACTTGTACCGGACGTTATTTTCGTATGATTATGGTCCCTCATTTTCAGTATAAGCCGATTATTAAAGTATTTCTGTATCTCTTCTATTTTTTCTTTGTGAACTATATAAGACTTTTGGACACGAATAAAGTCATCAGGTAACCGTTCTTCCAATTGCTTTAAAGTAAGATTACAAACATACTCTTTTCCTTCATCAGTGATTAAAGAAACATATCCGTCTTTTGCCACACAATAAGTAATTATGCTGCACTGAACAAATACTATTTTTGAACCGATATTTACAGGTATTGCGAATGCTTTTTTAGGAGGATTAAAAAGTTTGCCGAATTCTTGCAATTGGCAAATATCTATTTTCCGCTCTTTGGGAAATAATCTTTCTATTTTTGTCATACATTGGACAAAACGTTTTTCATCAACCGGTTTAAGCAAATAGTCAATAGAGTTTTGATTAAAAGCATCTATTGCATATTGTTCGTATGCCGTACAAAAAACAATGTAAGGCTGATAATCTAAATGATGCAATACATCAAAACCATTCATATCAGGCATTTGAATATCCAAAAACAATAAATCAGGACGCAATCTGTTTATCATTTCAATAGCTTGTTTGCCATTATATGATTATTGTTTATTCGGCTGGCTCCGGACTTGGATTTCTGATCGTCAAGGGCTTTATGGACACGATTCCGGAGTCCCTGCGGGAAGCAGCGCATATTGAGGGGGCATCGGAAGTCACAACCTTAATAAAGGTGGTCTTGCCTCTTTGTAAACCTATCATTGTGTACCAGATCATCAGCTCATTCCTGATTCCGTGGGGGGATTTCGTATTTGCAAAGTTGATGTTAAACTCCGGACTTTCCAAAGACTGGACGGTAGCAATCGGTCTTTACAATATGTTGGATAAAAACCTGATCAATCAGTATTTTGCCGTATTCTGCGCAGGAGGTCTGCTGATCTCTATTCCAATCTCCATTTTGTTTGTGCTGATGCAGAAATGTTATGTGGAGGGTGTAACCGGAGGCGCCGTAAAAGGGTGATAACTAACAATTCTGACATAAGAAATATTATGGGCGCACCAGAAATTTTATTGTGGAGGTCTTAGTTTACGATAAGAAAGGCTAGGGTTAATAACGTGAATAGATCATTTTTGTTTGAGGGGCAGCAGGGGCTGCTTCATGGAGGAGATTATAATCCGGACCAGTGGCTGGACCGCCCGGATATATTGCAGGAGGATGTCCGTCTGATGAAAAAGGCGCATGTCAATACCGTAAGTCTTGGCATATTTTCCTGGGCCGTTTATGAGCCGGTGGAAGGCGAATATCATTTTGAATGGCTGCAGGAGATCATAGATACTTTGTATCAAAATGGTATCTGTACGGTGCTTGCAACGCCGTCGGGAGCACGCCCTGCCTGGCTGGACCGGAAGTATGAGGAGGTACGCCGTGTCAATAAATATGGCGTGCGGGAGCATCATGGAATCCGCCATAACCATTGTATGAGCTCTCGGGTATTTCGTCAGAAGGTAAAGGAAATTACGGAAAAATTATATGAGGCGGTGGGAACACATCCGGGTGTCAAGCTGTGGCATATTTCCAATGAGCTGGGAGGAGAATGTTATTGTCCTCTTTGTGCAGCGCGCTTTCAGGAATATCTGCGGAAGAAATTTCACAATGATATTCAGGAGTTGAATAAAGCCTGGTGGAATGCTTTCTGGAGTCATAATTACAGCTGCTTTGAGGAAATTGAACCACCACTGGAGTATGGTGAGAGCAGCAGCATGGGCCTTGATCTGGAATGGCGGAGATTTACCACATGGAATATGACGGATTATCTGAAATCAGAGATTGAGACTATTCGTGGACTGGGAAGTACACTCCCTATTACGACTAATTTTATGGAGCTGTATGAGGGTCTTGACTATCGGGAAATGGAAAAGGAGCTGGATGTGATATCCTGGGATTCTTACCCTAGATTTCATAATGATCATGAGAGCTTTGAAACCACTATGTGGAATACGGCCTTTCATAATACTGTGATGCAGTCCATGAAAAAGGACAGACCATTTATGCTGATGGAAAGTGCACCGGGACTGGTGAACTGGCATGTATACAATAAACTAAAACGACCATATGTACATCGTTTGTTTTCCCTGCAGGCGGTTGCCTGTGGTTCGGACACTGTGCAGTATTTTCAGTGGCGCAAGGGCAGAGGCGGTTATGAACAATATCATGGAGCCGTTGTGGATCATCTGGGTACGGATGACACGCGGACATTCCGTGAGGTCGCAGCACTGGGGGAGGACCTGGAGAAGTTGGCCGAGGTTGCAGGCAGTGTGCCGGAAGCAGAGGCTGCATTGATCCTGGACTGGGATACTATGTGGGCTGTGAATGATATGATGGGACTTGCCCGGGAGACGAAAAAATATGCCCAGACCTGTATGGAGTGGTATCGTCTGATGGCATCCATGGGATTAAATGTGAATATAATTCCGCAGACAGAGGAGCTTAGTGAATATAAACTTGTGGTAGCCCCGATGATGTATATGCTGAAGCCGGAGACAGCTGTACGGTTGAAAGAATATATCCAAAAAGGCGGACAGCTTCTGGCAACCTATGTGACGGGATATGTTGATCAGAATCAGCTTTGTTATCTCGGAGGATTTCCGGGAGATGGCTTAAAGGATGTATTTGGTGTTATCAGTGAAGAAATTGATACCTTTTATCCGACGGATCGCAATCAGGTAACATTGTGGGATGGAAGCAAAGCTCAGGTGCGGGATTATGCAGAGCTTCTTCGTGTGCAGGAAGATGTCCGAATATTGGGACAATATGATGCGGACTTTTATCAGGGAATGCCGGCGGTGACAGAGCATTCTTATGGAGCGGGAACGGTATGTTATGTGGCAGCGCGTATGGAATCACAGGCAAACAGGCGTATTCTGGAGTTGCTTGTGTCCCGGAGTGGTTTGGACTTGCCAAAACTTCCGGAAGGAGTAGAATATCATGTAAGAGAAGCCGGGGGCGAGCGATATATATTCCTGCTAAATCTGGAAGAAAAGGAAAAGCAGATAGACGAAATCAATGGAACAGATCTGCTGACACAGAAGCTTTGTGATGGTACCGTAAAGCTGGAACCGTATGGTGTGATGGTGGTAAAAGTAAAACAGGGATAATATAAAGGGGAAATTTGATTTCCCAATAAGGAAAGTATTTAATACCTAATGTATTAAATATAAATGTATCGTCTCAGACGGCAGCTCTGTATTTGGACACAGGGCTGCCGTTTTGTGATTTATTATCTGGAATTTTATGCGGGGGAACAAGCTCCCTTGTGTTGCAAATCTGTGATATGGAAAGGAGAAGGAAAGACCATGAAAATGATCAAGGGAATGGATATTTCTACGCTTTTGGAGGAAGAAGCGTGTGGGGCAAAATATTATGATTTTGGGGAGGAAGCTGATCTTCTGGATATATTGAAGCGGTACGGAGTGAACTCTGTCCGCCTGCGTCTCTGGAATGATCCTTATGATGAACAGGGGAATCCGTATGGTGCGGGAACCAATGATCTGGACAAGACGATCTGTATGGCAAAACGGGCAAAAGCGTCAGGAATGGGATTTTTGCTGGATTATCACTACAGTGATTTCTGGGCAGATCCGGGTAAGCAGATTGTGCCGAAGGCATGGCAGGGATACGGACCGGAGCAGCTGGAGGAGGCAGTGTACGAATATACGGTCAGTACAATGACGGCACTGCGGGAGGCCGGTGTGGTCCCAACCATGGTACAGGTGGGAAACGAACTTACCAATGGTCTTTTGTGGCCGACCGGTCAGAAACCTAATTTCGATCAGCTTGCAAAATATATTAATGCAGGAATCCGTGGTGTCAGAGAGGTGGATGATCAGGTGAAAATTATGATCCATCTGGATAATGGCGGCTTCAATGAAATGTATGTAGAATGGTTTGATCATTTTATGGAGCGTGGGGAGGATTTTGATGTGATCGGTCTTTCCTATTATCCGTACTGGCATGGAACGCTGGATCAGCTGGAATACAATATGCGGGATTTGGCGAAACGCTATCAGAAAGAGCTGGTGGTAGCGGAGGTGTCTATGGGATTTACCATGGAGGATTACCGTGACCGGGAGGGTGATCCGGATAAAAGGTTAAAGGGTATGGCAACGAAACCGGAGCTTGTGGAAAATCTGGAATATCCTATGACTCCTAAGGGGCAGGCAGATTTTATGGAGGATATTATGCACAGGATCAAGTCTGTTCCCGGCGGTCTGGGCTTTTACTACTGGGAGCCGGCATGGATTCCGGTGCCGGGCTGCGGATGGGCCACGGAGGCGGCACTTCGTTATACCGGCGAGGAGGGACCGGGAGGAAATGAATGGGCCAATCAGGCATTGTTTGATTATGACGGAAATTCTTTGCCGGCGCTGCGCAGAATCCGGGATTTCCGGTAGGGAAAATGGAGAGAAAAAATTAGTGTAATTAAGAAGAAGGTACTATTGACATATTTAGTCAAAGAAAAGAATAGAGGGCACAATATGAAGAATATTACAATGGATTATTTACGAAATCATACATTTGAATTGACCGGTCTGGAGGAGCAGACTGTGGCGAAAGAGAAAACGAGTGCGATGTTTTCCCCGCAGCAATTAAGCAGGCTGCCGCGGGGAGACATGGACCGGTTTGATGAACTGAATATCCGTATTAATGATATGATCCGGGAGCTGTTTGATACGAAAGAGCAGTTTAGCCAGAAATGCAATCTGAAATATGAAACGGTCAGAAAATACATACGTGTGCGCAGTGGGAAAACCCTGCCCAAGGAAATGCTTGCAAAGTTTGTGATCGCCTGTGGTCTTTCCCTGGAGGAAGCCGATGAATTATTCGAATTAAGAGATCACGCTCTGCAGCCGGATAAAATTCTATTAGATGCCGTGATCGTACATTGTCTGCAAAATCATTATGATCTTGATGAGTTCTTTGATACATGCAATCAGGTAAATCTGGATATTGAATATAAAATTTAAAAGTTGGGATAAAAAATCCCAATGTGGGGCTTTATGGTTTGGTAAGATGGCATCAACATAAAGAAAGGAGTTGACGCATATGTCAAAGAAAAGATTTACCTGGGAAAATTTCCCGTATGATTTTTTGAAAGCAATCGCTTATGGAAAGGAGACACCGGCAAGGTTACGACCGGGAAACGTGTATGAGGAGAAGGATGTAGAATTTCTGATCCCTCATATCAGTTATATTTGTGGTTATCCGGATGACTATTTTGTAAGAAAATATCGAAAATCCATTGAAGATTATTTTCTCAACGGATCAAATCATTTAATTCAGGTGGTGCGCCGGTTGGAGCGATTGAACTATGGTGGTATCCATCTGGGAGAAAATGATGAAATGCTTTTTGCATTGCGTCAGAAACGAATGACACAGACCTTATGTGATGTTTATTTAAGTGAGCTGCGTATGACGGGAAAGGCTGTGTACAATGATGAGGAGAGTGTTTTCCAGCTTCCCAAGACGTTGGATCTGACCGTTGCACAACCGGATACAATTACATTGTATCCTTATCAGGAAAAAGCGGTGGAGGCGATGCATCAGTACTTTTTGAACGAAGATCGTAGTTCTGCTATTTTGTCTATGCCGACAGGAAGTGGAAAAACCAGAACCAGTGTGTACTATCTGCTTCACGATATGATTAGTCAGGGGTATCAGGTGATCTGGCTGTGTCATCGTTCTATGCTGATCGAGCAGGCGGCGGAGCAGTTTTACAAATTTTCTCCTTTGATCAGGGAACAAAATCAATCCATGGAGCAGTTTAAAATGGTTTGTATTTCCGGGAAGCATGCAAGTGTGCGGGCGATGGAACCGGATGATAATCTGATTATTTCCAGTGTGCAGAGTCTGTGTAACAATACCGTATATCTGCCAAATATTCTGGCAGAGAAGGTAATGATCGTTGTAGATGAGGCACATCATACATTGGCACCGTCTTATCGGAGGATTATCCGGACGATCCGTGAGAAAAGACCGGGTGCCAAGCTTCTGGGGCTTACGGCGACGCCGGTACGCTTGACGGAGAAGGCGACAGGGCAGTTGATGAAAATTTTTGATAATAAAATTGTATTTTCCGTGACAATGAGTGATCTGATCGCTGACAAGACCCTGGCAACGCCGCAATATATTCCTGTGGATACCAATATTGATATTGAAACACTGATCGATATTGATGAGCGGAAATATATTGCCAAATGGGGAGAACTGCCGGAATCTCTGGTGATGAAGGTTGCAAAAATAAATGAGAGAAATGATATTATTGTGGACGAATATGTGCGCAATAAGGAAAAATACGGAAAGACAATTATTTTTGCATTAAATGCGATTCATTGTGATTCGTTAAATGAGGCGTTTCGGAAGAAGGGAATCCGAAGTGACTACGTTTACACAATGATCGGCAATGCAGAAAACCAGAGAACCATTGACCGTTTCCGGCATAATGAGGCAGAGGATGGGATTGATGTTTTGATTAACATCAATATATTGACAGAGGGAAGCGATATTCCGGATATTCAGACCGTTTTTCTTACCAGACCAACGACCAGTGACGTACTGTTGATGCAAATGGTCGGCAGGGGAATGCGGGGAGCAGGATGCGGTGGTACAGATACCGTTAATATTGTGGATTTTTGTGATAAGTGGACTAGCATTACAAGCTGGCTGAACCCGCAGTTCCTTTTGGGGATGGAGGATCCGGAGGAGAAGACGTTGAAAAGAAAGCGTTATATTTATGATATGATACCAATGGACGCAATTCGCGATATTGTGCGGGGAATCAGCTACAAAGGAGAATTTGCCGAAGTTCGTCAGGGGACATTGCCGGTGGGATGGTATGATGTCATTGATGAATATGGAAATGATGCCAGGGTATTAGTGTTTGAAAATCAGTTGGGGGGATATCAGGCATTCAAAGAGGATTCACAGAATTATTTCGAAGATGAGAATACAACCGGGCGGCAGTTGATTTTCCGATATTTTAGAAATTTTGGTATGCTGCCCGGAGAAAAGGAGTTAGAGGATCTGCTTTGTTATATCAGACAGGAAAAAACATTTCCGGAGTTAAAGCGTTTTGAAGTACGTGATCAAATGGAACCGTTTGCTTTGTCTGAGAGGATCAAGCAGGGAGATATGACATACACCGACACTATGAACAGCATCCGGGAGGCATATGAACAGAACAGGGAAATTGCGGAAAGTCTTTATGGAAACTTTGAATATTACAAAAAAAGAGTGATGAATTGTCTGATGTTTCCAAATGGGATTGTGCCTATCGGTACCCGTGTGGAGGAAGTAGACAAAGAGGTTTTTCATTTGTCTCCGGAACCAATGAAGGAGAGTATCGAGGATTTGCTGACGGAGGTCATTGAGGAAAACAGAGAGCATTTGCAGAAGGATTTTGTACGGCCGGAAATTCAATGGACAGATCGTGCAATGGCGTCATATTGGGGCGTGTTTTACCATGACTACAATCTGATATATATTAATTCTCTTTTAAATTCAGAGAGTGTTGATAAGGAGGTTGTAAAATTTGTAATCTACCATGAATGCCTGCATCAGGAATTTACAGGACATCCGAAGGAGTTTCGGGACAAGGAACGGTTGTATAAGGATTTTCAGATACAAGAGCATTTTCTTGATTATATTCTGAGAGATTTTGATGGAAAATTTGATTATTGATAAGGAGAAAGAAAATGAAAAAAGTTGTATTTTGCGAGATTGCATGGATGAAATATTATTCCGGTGTGTCAGAGGATGACCAGCCGGTCAACGGTGGAAAATATGTTAAAGAAAACAAGGAAGTAGGAGAAATTTATAATTTTGCCCCGTACAATCATCAGTGTTATGGATATGTTATGCATCAGGGAGAGGAACTTCATATTGAGCGTTATGATAGATCTTACGGGATTTTGATGAAGTACGGGATGAAATTTACAAGGCAGCTATTCTGTCCATTATTCAGACGATTCGGAGTGAACATCCCGACTGTGAATTTCTGCTGGTATCTCCTATGATTCCGAATCCGGAGATACGCAGCTTCCAGCATAATCAGCTTCCGGCACAGCAGGATGCTCTTTATCAGATTGCCGCAGAATCAGAAGGCATATGTGTTGCTCCGGCGCACTCCATGTTCCGCGAGCTTGTTGCCCATAAAAAGCATTATCTGGAATTAACCGGAAACTGTATCAATCATCCGAATGATTTTTCGATCCGGATATATGCACAGACGATTTTAAGTATATTGGGGTGCTGATAGCGCACCCCCTTTATTTAATGTTGTCCTGCTACGGCAACACATTTTTACATTATTGCACCTCGATCACATAATCATAGCTATAGGTATGCACATACAACCGGTCATCCTTCACTGCCATGAGGTCCGGCATTTTTTTCAGAGGCAGGCGATCGATCACTTCTCCGGTATTTTTATCCAGCTGGTAGAGATAATCGTCCTCTGCGGTAAAGCCATAGCCGCAGAAGATCACATCTCCTTTCACGAGAAAATTCATGCTGTTGTAGGTCTGGTCGGCACTCCGCCACAGCAGCTTCTCATTTTCCAGATCATAGGCAAACATAAAACAGGTGTCCGGCTGGGCATAGCCGTTCATTACCGACGCCCCATAGAAGATCCCGTTCTCAAGCCGAGCGTTGTTGCCGTTGACGTACCATTTGTCTGTGGGGTATTCCAGCACATACAAGCAGTTCTCACCGTCAAAAATACTGAGTTTTCCATCGTCCCACTGATAGGTATAATTTTCATCATAGAAGCAGTCCCAGTTTTCTCCGATCATAGGAAGGGAAACATCTTCCGATGCATTGTACCATTCATCCGCAAAAGTAATATTGTTATACGTCTCAGAAAGGACTTCCAAGGAATAGGGCTGCGCCGCAGTTCCTTCCGGGTGAAACTCAGATACTCCGGTGAAATCTATCGTAATTTCTTTCGGTGCAGCCGGATTTTCCTGTGCTGTGGCTTCCTGCGGAACCTCTGTCGTAACAGAAGCTGTCTCTGGGAAAGTCTCCGCAGATGTCTCTGCCACCGGCTCTGTCGGCTGCTTCTCCGCCGTCGTATTCTCCAAAGCACTCGTTTCCCCGGCACCACATCCCGTCAACAGACAGGCAATCAGCGCCAATGCTGTTAATTTATATCGTTTTTTCATAATATACTCTCCTTCTGGCACTTATCCACTCAGGTCCTCAATTTTCCATCAATAATACGCTCTTATAATCCTGTTGTCCATCAAAAGTTTCTGCTGTCAGCTGTTTCTCGGTGATGACTGTGACTTTCCCCTGGAATACCGTGAACCAGTAGAGGGTCCCCTGGGCGGTATCTGCATACTGCCAGATCTCCCATGGATTATCTCCCGCGGGGGTGAGCAGCGTCAGCGTGCCGTCGGCATCGGTAACGATTTGCTGTACTTCCTCCAGAGTAGTCTTGTCCACAGTAAATCTTTCATCGCGGCTGCTGCCGGTCTGAATCGTAAGCGCGCTCAGTCCACCCGTTTCGTCAAAATAGCAGCGATATCTACTGTCTTCGATATTGATTCCGTCGTCTTCTCCGCCGAGGAAAAATTGCAGTCCCGCATACGTGCACAACGATCGGACATCTTCCCTGGACATTCCCCAGGTAAATTCCGCCAGAATCTCTCTATTATACTCCGTGGAGTAAACAACCGCCCGCACCGGCACGAAACCAAAAGACGCCCGATGGGATCCCGCCTGATTCAGATCCCCGTCCACTACTGTCGTCACAGAATCTTTGCCCAGATTCTCCCCGGCTGCCAATAAGGTTCCGTCCTGCAGCAGCGCAAAGTTATCAAAAGTATACGAATGCACTGCCCAGCTTAAGTTCTCCAGTTCCGTATCGATTCCGTCGTCATTTTGCCGTATTGCCTCCAGCCATACCATACTGACATTTTCCAGCACCTTCTCCGGTGCCCAGACAAAGTCATGGACATTCTCACTCTTCGCGACACCGCATTGTCCGAAGATGTTCAGTCCCCACATGTATAAGTCGCCGTTCTCCGTGATTGCCGCACCGTTCCACGCACTGATATCCACATAGACACAGTTCTCCAATACCTTATGTGGCTCCAGGTACATCATTTTCACCGGATTGTCCGGATTCTCCTCCACTGTCCAGTAAGCATCGTAATCACTGCCATAGGTGCTGGTCGTCGTCCGCATCTGTCCCCACCAGTAGACGCTTCCGTCCTCTTGTAATGCAACGATGGCTTCCCTGCCGGCTCTGGCATATCTCACATTTTCCATCAGCAGCACCGGTGTGCACACACGGTCATTATCATCATCGCTGTACACCTGTTTCACAGAGTCTTTCCCTAACAGGAGTCCTGCCATATTCAGCCCCATTCCGTAAAGCTTTCCATCGTCCGTCAGATAGATGCAGAAATTGTTATTCAGGTTAGCGTCCACAGAAACCACATGATCCGCGATCCGAACCGCATCCATTTTCCCCAGGTCCAGATCCGTCTCGTAGCTGCCGTTTCCCAGCTGTCCGTTTTGATTATAACCGCTGCCCCAGAGGACACCGTCTGCATCAATATAATAATGATTCCATGCCGTGGCACGGTCGGTGATATACTGCTCCACGATCCGAAGCGGGCTGCTTATCTGCAGATCCTCCGCCCGGCGGATATAGAATGTCGGCAGATCCTTTTCTTCCTCTGCATCGCTCTCCGCCGTCACACTGTCAGCAGTCTCTCCTGCGGCATTTCCTGCCTCCGGCTCCTGCTCCGTTACGGCACCTTTCTGTGTCAGTAATATCAATGCCACCACGACACACAGCTCCACTGCCAGCGCTGCAAGCTTCCCAGCGGTCTTACGTCCTTTCAAAATATGCCGGATCCTGCCCTTGATGTCACCTTCATCGAAGCACACCGGTGCCGCGAAGATCCTGCGTGCAGTCGTGTCGACCGCCATGTATAACAGTGCGGTGGCATATTCCTGTCTGCCCTCCGGCTCCAACTGCTCCGTCACTGCCTCGTCGCAGGCTTTTTCCATATCGCAGCACAGCAGGTAATACGCCAGCCATACCACCGGGTTGACCCAATGCACAATACCGATCAGGTATGCCAATATTTTCCACAGATAATCCAGGCGTCGCAGATGCATCCGCTCATGCTGCAGCACACAGTCATAGAATTCCAGGTTCATCCCCACCGGAAGATAAACCTGTGGACGCAGGATTCCGAAGACCATCGGTGTACGGATCCCGTCCACGTAACGTACGCCCTCCTCTCCGGGGAGACATTCCGCCAGACGGCGTTTCATTCTTATATACGAAAAAATAAAATACGCGAGAAAGCAGGGAATTCCTGCCAGCCACAGGCATTCAACTGCAAATATTACCCGCAAAAAGGTAGCCGATGCGAAAAATGCGGCTGCCGTGCCGGTGGACTGTGCAGCCGTCACAGGGAGCTCGTTCGATCCCACTTCGGAATTCGTACTCTGCACGGTCATCGCATCTGTTCCGGTCGCCTGTTCTGACAAGGTGCTCTGCCCCGTTGTTACATTCTGCTCCAGTGTGGCATTTTGTCCCGGCACAATGCCCGTTCCAAGTCCCGTTACCACCGTCGGTCCGTCCGCACTTACCGCTACTACCATTGACTCCGGCTGTGCCCACCAAAATCCATGCTCATTCTCGATCTTCCAGGGAAATATGAGATAGAAAAAGGCTATTCCCCACAGCAGCACACAGTACCGGTAGGAGATCCGCAGTCCTCTAAATACCATTCTGAGGAGCAATATGATTCCTATGATGATACTTCCCTGAAGACTCATTCTGACCAGTATCTGCATCATTGCCATTACTGTCATTCCTTTGCTCCCCCATTATTTTCGATGATTTTCTTCAGCTCCTTGATCTCTTTCTTAGACAGCTTCTTCCGGGAGGTAAACGCCGCCACAAAAGCAGGCAGGGATCCCGCGAAAGACTCCTCGATGATCTCTTCACTCTGTCTCGCTTGAAACATCTGCCTCGACATCAGTGAGGTGACAGTCCCGTTCTCACTTGTAAAAATCCCCTTCTGGCAGAGGCGCCGCAGGACTGTATAAGTTGTGGATTTCTTCCAGTTCAGCTCCTGCTCGCATAGTTTTACCAGTTCCCCGGAAGAGACCGGCTCATGCTCCCAGATGATCTCCGCAAAACGCATCTCCACAGCTCCCATGGTATATTCCGACATTGTAATTCCTCACTTTCTGTTCCTGCTGTATCTATTATGTCCTATAACGCAAAACGGTTTACATGCTGTAATACTTTTATGTTACATCATGTAAACCATTTCTGTCAATGCCTATTTTTTATCTGCTAAGGTAAAAGTTTCTCTTATACTGGAAACTTTTTTTATTTTTATCAATTGTTTCCAGTATAAGTTTTATCACCCACCATATGGCATCAAGTCATTAAAAGTCGCCCAAGCTTCCTCATAAGTGTAATCCGCCAGCTTAAGCCACCCGGTGACACCATTCTCGGTCTCCACGCAAAGCCACTGTCTGCCGGCATCTAGATAAAGGAAATAGACTCCGTGATCTGCGTTGATGGTAAAGCGTTCGCTGCCGGCATCCGGAGTCCGGCAGACTTCCAGATCCTTATTGAGCCCGTGCAGGGTCGACTGCTCCGGCAGATCATAGCGGTCTGCGGGAATCTCCGCCAGCCTTCCGTCACTTCCGATGCGGTATATGATCCGCAGATTCTCTCTCTGCAGGATATAATCATAGCTTTGGGTGGTGATGATCTGGCCGTTTTCCACCCAGATCTCCCGGATATCCTGCGCGAAGCTTCCTACCTCCTGTAGTTCCCCGTTCTCATAGCTGAACAGGAAACTCTCGCACTGTCCGAACTCGTCCCTACGCATCAGTGCCAGCAATATCTGTCTGCCATCCGGGCTGAACGCATAGATGCTGTTCCCCAGATTCTGTGCTGTCCGCGTCTCGCCTCTTGTAGTGTTCACCTCAAATACATACTTGTCCAGGGGCGAATGATCCAGCTCGTTTACTGCCTGTGCCATCTGGGGCCGCAATATGATCCGCTCTGCACTGCCGTTCCCATCGAGATCAAGCAGGGCATAAGTCTCCTGCGCTGCCCGCTCGGACAGATCGAATACGACTCCCACATTCGTCATAATATCCCGTCTCTGTGCTGCTGCATAAGCATCCGCTTCCTCTGTCGTCAGATCTGCCGCCACCTTCCCATTCCAGACCGGCTGGTTGGACAGAAGCGGAAGTTTCATCTGGGCGGTTCCGTTGCTCTGACTCAGGATCCAATAACCGTCTTCCGCAGTAAGCATGTCTGCGGAGAAATCCTGCGCCTCCGACGGCAGCTTCCAGTCCGTGACCCCGTTTTCTCCGGTCTGTCCCGAAGTATCATATTCTCTGATCGTGTCGATCCAGATTTCCAGATCGCCATCCTGATAATCAGAAGCTGCAAAATAGTACAATCGGACACTATCCTGTTGCTTCAGATAAGCCATCTCCTGTCTATAACTGTCAGACGTATAGTAATTTCCCACATTCTGGTAAACCGTGGAACGTCCCTCTGCCGCACATCCCGGCGCTATATATCCCGGAACCATACAATTTAGTCCGGCGTTGTCCCCGGTGGCCGCATAAATACCGTAGCTGGAGACCTGATAAGTAGCAGCAACATCCGCAAAAGATCCGGGGGATACCTTTACATACACCCATTTTTTCGACAGTTCTGCCACGGTAGCCCAATCTTCATCCCTGGGTCCGTATTCCGCATAGACCACTCTGGCCTGATTTTCTCCGTCCAGAGGACCGGTAGAATGCCTGCCTTTACTGTCGATGTCTCCCAGGGAGAGCATCCAGATCTGACTGCTCTCCTCCGCAAATACCATCGGAATATCGATACCGGATCCATCAGCGAAAATATAATGTACGTTTGCCACAGAGCCTTCGCCGGGTCTTGTGGAATCCTTTTGGAAAAATAAATACTGCCTCCCGGCTTCATAGAGCAGTTCCGTCATTTCTCCGCTGCCACCCTGTAGATTCAGCAGAGCTTCCGCAGCCTTCACCGGATCCTTGTAGGTCTCATGGGCAGCGGCATCTCCGTCTAAAATCCGCTGATGCAGTTTCCGCGCCGCGACACCATCGTAGCCAAGATACTGGATGCCGTCCTGTCCGGCAAAAGACCGGGTATCCTCCAAGGCAGCCACATCAAACAGGGCACTGAACTCTTCCCTGCTGTGGATACCCTGCTCAAATACCGTCAGCCATTCCGTTTTGGCAGCCTCATAGTCCACTTCACCCGCCGTTAAATCCCCTTCCGCTGTTTCATCCGACGTTCCTGTCATGTCTGTCGCATCCGCCCCGGTCTCCGTATCATTATCCGCATTTACTGCATCTGTTCCACCGCCAGGGTTGCTACACAGGCATACCACCAATATCACAAGCACCGCCACCGCACCAACCAGCACCCAGAACGGCGGCTTGCGGTAGTCCAACACGTGCCGGATACGATTCTTCACATGATCTTCACCAAAAGAAAGCAAGGCACAGATAGAACCGCCCCGATAACGCTTCCATTCTCCGCCGGAAGCTTCTTCCAGCAATGTATAGGAATAGATCTTCTTGCTCTCCTCGCCGAGAAGCTTCACAACTTTTTCATCACAGGACATCTCACAGTCCATATTCATCAGATAAAATGCCAGCCACACCAATGGGTTAAACCAATGCACACAGCAGATCAGCAGAGCTGCCGGTTTGAAAAGATAATCCCTGCGCTGCAGATGCACTCTCTCGTGGCACAGCACGACTTTTCTGCTCTCCGGATCCAGTCCCGAAGAGAGATAGATCACCGGATGCATCAGTCCCATGACAAAGGACAGATGCCCTCCATCGATCTCGCAGATCCCCGGTTCTACCTGTCTGACACCGCTGTCAGTTCGGTGAATCCGGTTCCGCATACGCAGGTAGGAAAAGGCATGATACCCCATAAATCCTGCCATTCCAAGTAACCATGCGATCGACAGGACACGGAAAGTTTGCAAAGAATCGTCCGCATTATCCCGGTTATCCACCGGGTAACCACCATCCAAGGCATTCGTAACATTACCCGGTGCCTGAATTCCGCCGACACCGTCATCTCCAATTTCATTCATGCCTTCTACGTTTCCGTCCTGTCCCAGTGTCGGTGCAGAACCTTCCCTATTTCCGGTGGCTTCTAAAGTCCCGGCATTCAGATTTCCCGTATTATCCGCCCCGGACAGCACGGCATCCACAGTATTGTCTCCACGGTGGCTGCCATTATAAACTCCCTCATTGTCAACTGATCCGGCACTGTTCCCGGCAGTCAACTGTGCAGAGGTTGTCGCCGTCCCTACGGTCAACAGACGCTCCGGGATCAGACTGATCCTGGTCCCCGGCAGCACCGGACAACATAACCGCACAAATACGATTCCCCACAGCAGATAGGAACACCATTTTGGGGCTTTTTTCAGTAAAAATCTGGCCAGTATCACCAACAAAATACAATAGCTTCCCACCAGACTGAGACGCCATATACTGTCAAACAAACGATAGATGCCTTCCACCATAAAGTCCCTCCTATGTTCTCTGCTTCCCTATCCGCGGAAGCTCCGCTCTCTGTCGTCCCTGTTCTGTAACGCCCCGAAGCTCACTAATTTTCCGTCCCGGCAGCTGAGACTTCCACAATCGCCTTCCTGCAATTCGCTGTAGATTCTGTCGGAAACTTCCAAGGTGATCTGTTCGCCCTCTTTTTCCAGATTTTCAAAAATGACAGTCTTGACGTTTTCCGCCTCAGTTACTCCGGAATTTACTGTGCCGTTTGCCAGATATACCGGTTGGTTCACCGCAGTAGCCTGTGCCTTGCTATAGACTTTTGCACGGTTCACCGTATGATATCCCCGTTGCCTGTTCCGTAAGCTCCGCACCAGAAGGTACAGAAGATATCCCAGAATTGCCGCTGCGAACAGGACTGTCAATATGTTTTCCACCGGACTGAAACTTAACTGCTGCATCATAAGCACAACCTCCCCATTTTTCATTATTTATCTCATTTCACAGTATCCTTTATGATATCCTTGTATACTTCCAACAGCCACCAGGAAAATGCCTGTGATTGTTTTGCTGCATTGTCGATCATGCCATCTGCAGTTGCTTTATCCTCAGCCGGTACTACCAGCAGGAACTCTTCCTCTTCTATTTTTACTCCACATAATACGGTTTTTAGATCTTTTGAGATAAGGAACATATTACCGGCTGTATCTCCATCGGTAGTTGTGATGCAGGAATACGATGGTTCCGCTTTTACAAAAAGTGTCGTAAATCCCGTTTCCTCATCGCCAAAAATCTTTTCTCCATCCAGCCATACATTCCCCTGAATATAATCCTCTTGATTTTTCCAGATAAAATGTGCCTTTTTCGCATGAATCTCTACCGGAACCTGTTGATAAAATTGCGGATTTGCCAAACCGACTAACATGCCGCTGCCAACATAATCATATGTTTCCTCTTTCGGAGTATCATAATATCGCAATCCGTAATCTCCGAGACACAGCAGGACTACAGCAACTATAACGATCAGAAAAATTACGATTCCTTTGTTCTTTTTACTCCAATGCATGATCTGTATCTCCTTTTCACACTTTACCCTGCAAAATATAAACCGCTGAAATAGTCACTGTAATCCGTTCCATCCCGTAACCGAAACCACCCCTTCACACCATCCGTAATCTCGATGCAGATCCAGTCCTGTGTTGCATCCAGCTTCGTCATGCGTACCTTGCTTCCTTTGGGCAGCACAAAGGTCTCATCCCCGTCCGGTGTACGGTAGAGCGTTATATCCTGCCGCAGCTCCACTTCCTCCCAGGCACTTAATACATATTCCTCCTGTGGCACTTCCCGAAGTCTTCCGTTTGATGTTACCTGATAGATTTTCTGGATATAATCATTCTGCACCGCAAAATATGGTTCGGTGATAACCATCTGTCCATCCTGTATCCATGCCTTTCGCAGATCCTGTGCGAGCCGGTCTGTTTCCACCGGTTTTCCGTCTTCATAGTGATAGATTCGGGTCAGTGGATCTGCGCTTTCGCCGTCATCATACAATGCGATCAGGAGCTGTTCTCCGTCCGGGCTGAAAGCGAAGATCGAATTGCTCATATTTCCCGTGCTGTCCGGAATCTCAGCCGTCTGTCCGTCTATCTCCAACACTGCATCCTGCAGGTCATAGCAATTCATTTGACTAAGTCCCAGATTCAGATATATCGTATATTGCTCCAGAGAATACCCCGTTACCGGCTCCGCAGGATGCAGAGAAATCTTCTCCGGCACACCATCGCCATCCAGATCCAGCTGCGCCGATGTCTCAGTTTCTGTCCGCTCCGATACATCAAATACCACACCCGGATAGGCCAGAATGTCTGCTCTTTCGATGTGCTGGCTATCCGCCCCGCTAAGTGCAAACCGCATACTTATGGATGGATTACTATTGTAAATGTCATAATATCCGTCATGAACATGAAGCGTCGTGCCGCTGTTGAGCTGCAAATTCACCGGCAGAACCGTATCGGTGACAGTATGGGTACTCATGTCAAACTCCCGAAGTACCCTCGGCATCCACTCATCCGTCATAAGATGCGCCTCATCGGGATCTGTCAGATAATAGACCTTGCCGCCGCTCCATTCCGTCACATCCGGCAGATCTTTTTGCAGCTGTGTATAGGCATCCGATGTGTCATATGCGCCCCGCTCACAGGTAACGTCATACCAGCCCGTTGCCATGATGCGTTCCGCTTGAATGCAGCGAAATACACTGCCGGACGTTCCCCAAAGTTCACTCATGGTATAGATCCCGTAATTTGAAATCTGTACATGGGGATAATAAGTCGAATAACTGCCGGCATCCACAGGATACCAGTCCATCCAGCCCCAGTAGACCGCTCTGTCCGGTTGTCGGAGTTCGTACTCCCCATAGACCATTCTGGTACAGATATCACCGGTGAGCGGACCATATCCCGAGTCCTCCGCACTGCCCGGATCTCCAAAGGATAAGAGCCACAGCTGCGTCATCTCCTCCGCCATGACCATGGGAATATCTACAGCAGATCCATCCGCAAAAGTATAATGTACATTCACCACAGAGCCTTCTCCCGGCCGGTCAGAGTCCTCCCGATAATAAGGATATTGCCGCCCTGCCGGATACAGCGTCTCGGTCACGGCTCCGCTTCCATCACCCAGGTGCAACAGTGACACCGCTGCCGTTACCGGATCTGTATATTTTCTATAAGTCTCGGATGAAGGTTCCTCCGCCAGTGCTTTGAATATCGCATACGCAGCATTCGTATTGTTTTCACGGACCAGCAGGTCATATGCCACTTGATCCGCTGCAAAGGAATGCTTTTCCTCGATTGCTTCCACATCAAAAACAGCGGCAAAATCTTCTCTGTTGCGAATCGTTACCTTTGCAAAATCTTCCGGTGTCTTGATGCTGTCCGGAAACTGCGCAATATTTCCACTCGTCTCCGCATTGCTGTCTACATCCGTTGCTACCCCTGCGCTGTTGTCTGTATCCGCACGATCCGCTGTGCCTGCTCCGTTCCCACTTCCACCGGGGTTGCTGCACAGGCACACCACCAGTACCACGATCACTGCTGCCGCGCCGATCATGACCCAGAACGGCGGCTTGCGATAATCCAGTACATGACGAATCCTGTTCTTCACATGATCTTCACCAAAAGATAAAAGTGCACAGATGGAACCGCCTCGATAGTGTTTCCATTCGCCGCCGGAAGCCTCTTCCAACAATGTATAGGAATATATCTTCTTGCTCTCCTCGCCGAGGAGCTTCACAACTTTTTCATCACAGGACATCTCGCAGTCCATATTCATCAGATAAAATGCCAGCCACACCAGTGGGTTGAACCAGTGCACACAGCAGATCAGCAGAGCTGCCGGTTTGAAGAGATAATCCCTGCGCTGCAAATGCACTCTCTCGTGGCACAGCACAACGTTTCTGCTCTCAGGATCTAAGCCCGAAGACAGATAGATCACCGGTTCCACCAGTCCCATGACAAAGGACAGATGCCCACCGTCGATCTCACAGATCCCCGGTTCCACCTGTCTGACACCGCTGTCAGGTCGGTGAAGCCGGTTACGCATACGCAAATAGGAAAACGCATGATACCCCATAAATCCTGCCATTCCGGGCAGCCATGCGATTGCAAGGACACGGAAATCTACCGGGCGATACAGTGTGTTTGCGATAATTGTGCCGTTTGTATCGGTAACCGATTCCTCCATGGCTGCACCACTGCTTCTGTTTTCTGCTCCTGTGATTTGCAAAGCCCCATCCGCATTGTCCCGATTGTCAGCTAAGTAGCCACCATCTGCAGCATTACCTGCTGCCTGGCTTCCATCGGCTCCGTCTGTTCCGAATGCATTCGCATCGCTTTCGTTATCGATTGCATTCGCAACATTTCTGTTTTCGTTCGCTAATCCTACGGCTCCTGGCATATTTCCTGCCGTCCCGGCATGCAAATTTCCTGCCTGTTGCCAAGTGCTCTGTCCGTTAGGATCCACATCTGGAAGCACACCATTATTACCATAGCCGTCTGCCGACTGCCCGTACATCGTCTCCGTTCCAACCGCCAGCAGCCTCTCTGGAATCAGACTGATCCCCGTCTGTGGCAACACCGGACAGCACAACCGCACAAATACAATTCCCCACAGCAGATAAGAACACCATTTGGGGGCTTTTTTCAACAAAAGTCTGGCCAGGAGCACCAGCAATACACAGTATCCTCCTACCAGACTTAATTTCCATACAACGTCAAATATTCTGTAGATGTTCTCACCCATAAGCCCCTCCGCTCTGCTGCACCAGCCACCGATAGTCGATAGAATATAGACCTTATAAGTATAGTCTACATTCTACCGACCTATCTGTCAAGCAAGAAATCTATTTTCCCAACATTCCGGGATACAATACATCGGATATTTCATACGCTTCTTCCAATGTCGTCGCCGGGTACAAAATATAGAATGTCTGATTCTCTTCCGCCGAATTTGCGGTGGCAGAAATCATCCCTTTTTCCACATCTTGCACTGCCTCATAAATCGCTGCAAGCGTGCTCATATCCGGCGTCAGGATCTGTCCGGCACCTCTCCCGCTTTGGAAAATGCCTTTTCTTCCCCCGTACAGAAAGAAATAATCCTGTGGCTCCTCTCCCTCTCCTGCAAAGGATATCTTCCCATTAAAAGAGCTAGCATAAATCCAGGGCAATACGCGATAAGAATACGTTCCACTGACATTTACCTGTACCTCTTCCTGCTTTCCGGACGCATTTTCCTTCGGCATCCGTATTCCTGATACCGTAAAATCCACCGCCCTGCGGAATTCAATGAAATTCAACAAAAGGATTATCACTGCCAATACGATCACACTAAGAAAAACCGTTACTTTTACATTAATTTTCTTCATACACACTCCCCCGTTTCCTTTCGGACCTTTCAGACATCACTATTTCACTCTGTTTTCTCAATTTCCAGATTCGCGGACACCGGAAAATCAATCACCACCTCTTTGTATATCTCCACCTTTTCATTCTCTAAAGAAGTTGCCGTTCCCTGATAGGTAATCTTCGCAGTTCCATCCACAATTTCAACCGTAGAAGATACATCCATGGGTGCTTTCAGATCATTGTGGAGCCACAGATTTACTTCATTTGTGGCTTCCCACCAGTCTTTCATCTCCTTGTCATAGCGGGCTGCCTGCCCAAATCTTGACTTTGGATTTATCGCATAGATTGGAAGGGAGCGATGTGCTTCCTCTGTGTTTTCATTGCTATATGTAATGATTACTTCGGGATTGTTGTACAAATAAATTTCCCTGATACCCCATATACTGATTAGGATGATACATACCCCTATTATCCATAATGCTTTTTTCTTCATTAGCTTTTCCCCTCTCTAAAGCCGAAAACGTATATACTCCCGGTATGTCTGTGCGCTTGCCGCACCGCCGTCTTTTCTTGAGACATCCCAGACCATTTGATATTCTCCCGGTTCCAGTGCTCCGTAGAGCCACTCCCAATTATAGTAGATCGAAGCTTCCTCACCACCGGGGACATTATAACCCACCATTGGGAAACCATAATTATCCGGCACCGTCTCTGCATCCTGCCACTCTCCGTCTACCTGCCGTTGGAGGATATAAGCCTCTCCATAGATCACCTCTGCCCCGTCATCGTCATCCTCACGTCTGATGATAAGATTAGCACCCACATTGGAAATATCCCGCAAAGTCACCGTTACACCTGCTTCCGAATCATAAATCGTCTCCGCCTGTCCCTGCTGTCCCTTCTCTTTCGGATTCCAAACATTTTCTGCCAGCTCCGGTGCTTCTTCCAAACGTAATACCTCTGCATCCAGTTCGTACTCCAGAACGCAGTCCCTGTTGATTTCCTCCATCGCTCCGGTCTCAATAGATTTCCCTGTTCCCCGGAAAGTGATTACCGTTTTTCCTTCACCTATCGTTACATCCGACGACACGGATAATGGGGAATCGTACTTTTCGTAAATCCATTGAAACACTTCCCCTGTTGCATCCCGGAACTGCTGTATTTCCTCATCATAACGTGCCGCATATCCCTGTCCGATATGAGATCTGCCACGAATAGCGCAAAAAGGATAGGAGCGATATATATTTTCTCTCTTGTCGCAGCTGAAGGTGATCTGCATCTCCGGGTGCTCATACAGCCAGACCTCATGTCCGCACAGGATACCTGCCGCCAACATCACAACCGCAATTATGCTAAGAAAAAACGTCACTTTTACGTTAATTTTCTTCATACATCTTTCGTCACTCATCAAGCCAAATAAAATCTCTCCTGTTATTTACTTCTTTACAATCCACTTCCCGTTTCTATTAGAACCACGTCTTTCAACCAAACCTTCTTCTCGCATATCTTTTATAAGTCTTTGAATTTGTTTTCTTGAAAGATCAAATTCCTCCATAAGTTTAACCTGCGTTACCTCTGGATTTTCTTCCATTCGATATAATATATCTATCTTTCTATCGGCTCCATTTTTTAGCTCCTTTTTTCGGCTCCTTTTTGGCTCCTTTTCGGCTCTTTTTTGATTATATCCTAATTTTTCTTCTAAAAATGCTTCATGCACAAACAATCTCGAGATAAAGTAACTATGATCATCATCCGTCTCAAACTCTGGTTTTGGAGAGCCATTCTCTTCAAGTGCTCTAAGAATCTTTCCAAATCCAGTATTTCTGCCTTCTGTTAAATGCAATTCCTTAAGAATATCTCCAATGCGACGATTCCTATATCTTCGATTAGAGACCTTATATCGCTTTAATCCCTCTCGTGTCACTGAGCGATCAGGTCCCGGAAAACTGACAATTTCAATCATTTCCTTTTCAACTCTTACCTCGATTGGCTCCCTAATATCATACCCACGATGATAAACTGCATTTGCTAAGGCCTCTTCCAACGCTGCATACGGATAATTATATACCCAGTCTGCCTCCGCTTTATCTGCACTCTTTACAATTTTCTTCGTTACGATTGAATTTTTAATAAACTGCAATGCTTCTCTAAGTTGTTGATGAATCGGTCCCTTAAATGTATTCTCTATAATATTATCACCACCCAATCCATCCGGAAATTGTACAACATCTATCTGTGTACACGGGAAAAATTTATCTGGTTCCATGCAAAAGAACATTAATCCCACATTTTTCGGTTTTTCATACTCCGGAAGTATACTGATAATATTCATATCACTACATAATTCAGCAAAATCTCCTATTTTTGATTTTTCATAAAGTGAACTTCCTATTTCTTTAAGATAATTCTGAATTAGTGTAATATTTAAGTCTGCAAGTTCTGCCTGGTGATTCACCCTATCATCAAACGGAACTCTATTTGCCAAATTAAACAGATCTTTTTCCTCATCATCCGAAGGTTCTACGGTATTTGAAGCTTTACGAATATAGTGTACTCGTTCTTTATTATCTTTCTCCATTGTCTTTGGAGATGAATACGGCCTATTATCCCCACCCGGACACCATATAACAATAAACTGCTTATCTTGATATGTCTCAATACCAATAATTGGAGTATAAGCCGGTCTTAAGAGTTTACACCGTGCAAATATATTTTTCTGATAATAATCCACCTTATCTGATGGAACTCCTCTTAAAGGATAAACGGGTCTGCCGGCATCTTCCTGTACACCAATAACGATATAGCCGCCACCCCAGTTATCAAGGTCATTTGCAAATGCACAAATCGATTTTAAAGACGCTGCTGCGTCCCATGTTTCCTTAAATTCAATTCTTGCCCATTCAACTACATCACCTGATAAAAGTGTTTTAATGCTAGTTGGAATTGCCATATGATCACTTCCTTTTCTTACAATAAATATATATTCTCAAAATCTATTTCTCTAATTTCAATATTGCTACGTTCTGCTAATTTATACACTTCATTTTTTCATTTGACGGAGTATTTTTATGTAATAAAATGCATTCAACAAGTTCATTAATTTCTATTTCGTTTAAACATAACTCAAAACTTTGCTTTTCACTAACTTTTTTTATTTCAATGTATTGTCCTCATCACCCCGTTTTTTATCAATAATAAACGCTTATCTCTTCCCCTAACTATAAATACCTCCACCCTTGATTTTTCTTAATTTTTCTTTGTATTCTCTTATATTCAATATTATTTGTTTTTGATGCCTCCATAATAGATTCATATTCTTGAATAACTCTTCCACTCATATCTAGTTTAGCAACTCGTCTAGCTTGTCCCAAATTAGTCAAACCTGCATTGAACGAAATTTCAATTCTGTTTGGTATATTTTCTCCTGCTAAAAATTTTCTCCACACAAGTCCACCAGCAGTATTGCGTTCTCCTCTCAAAACTTTTGATATACTAGTACTACTTATTCCCACAGATTTTGCTGCATCACATATTGTATCATATCTATCTTTCAATTCCCCTTCAGTTGTATAACTAACAATATATGTTTTATTCTCTTTAACACTCTCTATCTTTGTTTTTATCCTCTTCCTTTTTTCATTCTTAACGACGGGAGCCATCATTATACGATCATCATTATCTGAGCAATTCTTTTTTCCATTTTTTTCTATTTGTATACCATTATCAAGTAAAAATTTGATCACATTTTTTTCATTGACAGGAACCGTATATTTCCACTCTAATAACTTTATTCCATGTTCTTCTGATAACATTTTCTTCCTTTTATCTCTCTCTTTATTATCTTGTAATCCTTCATCACCTCCAAACAGTTCAACTGCTTCATAGTGTTGCTTCCCTTGATATTCTATTGCTGTTCTATATTGTTCCAAGTAAATATCATAACTTTGTTTTCCTAACCATTCGCAATGATATTGATAGGTCGCATTGTGTACATATTTGCTAATCAGTAGAAAGAGATGGTACTCATTTCCCCACTTTGTCCGAATACGACCTTCTCTACTTATTTCAGAATACAGCTTATCTACTCTTTGTTGCAATTTTTTGTTCAATATTTTAATAATGCGCACTAAAACCGAATTTGTAACTATTGACGAGTATCCATATTTTTCATTTAAGCTATCAATCTTCTGCTGGATACCATCTTTTGCATAAAAAATATAACTGTTATTCCTTAAATAATCTTTATTCGGTACTTCGTTTCTATTATATATACCATATAATAGATAACTCATAATTTCTATTTCATTAATTTGGCTTCCTCTAAAAACAACTTTGTATTCTGTATGTCTTTCATTTGCTTCCACTCGCCAAGCATCATCCGCTAATTTAGCACAACAATAAAACTTCTTATCATATGTCACAGGAACATAAAATATTATTTTCTGTTCTACTTCGCCATTTATATTCTGAATCGCATCTCGTTTATCTACTATTTTTTCTAAGCACTCATTAATCTCTTTTACTAAGTCCGGTGCTTTTTCGAGATATTTCACTTCATATTCAATATCTAAACCTTCAAACTTTTCAAGCAGTTGTTTTAATTTCAGAAATTCTTCTCTATTTCTTCCATACTTATAGATATCAAAATTTTCACCTAATGGTTCAGTAACATTTTTTCCGTTATATTCAAGCAATTCAAAGTTTAGTTGCTTTCCTATTAAATTCCGTGACAATACTGCAGAAAAATAATAAAAGTCACCAGCATTATCCTTATTGCGAAAATTTCCAAATTTATTTATTTTAGTAATATAAGTAGTATTTTTATTGAACATATCTGTTACACGTATAGTCATTGTGTGTGGTCTTTGAAAAGATAACGGTTGTATTATAGCTTGCCACTTCAGCTCATCACCCATTGTATATATTTCATAACGTACCACATCCACTGGAGTAGCTCCATAAAATCGACTTTTTTTATCATATTTAGCATATATTGATATTTCTATTATTTCATTTTTAAAAATTCTTACCCCTTTACTAAAAAAAATATTAGCTTCAACTTTACAATCCCACACTATTCTTTCTTCATCAAATTTTTCATCTCCATAATAAATCGCAGTTCCATTTTCTATTGTCATGTGTCTTATATGCGAATTTAGCAACACGCACCCACATCGTCCACTTTCTCTATGATATCTTGAGTTTGCATAATTTTCATGTAAATTAAAAACACATTCATCCCTATTTTCGGGAAATTCATATGAATTTCTAAAATACTTTTCATCATATCTAAATAAATAGTATCCTTGAGGGATTTCGTTTCCTACTCTATAAATGTGGCCAGGTAAAATCACCGCTTTCGGATCTGTTAAATATCGTAAATTATCTGTCAGCGTCATTCTCCCTGCTTCTAAGGTTAAAAGATCTCCTTTTTCAAATATGTCATACGCTTCTCGTTCATACTCATATGAACTTTTTTCCTTCTTTCTTACATAGGAATACCAAATATCATTCCCCCATAGATAATACTCACCACAGGGAATATCTTTGCCAACTTTGTACTTACCGCATTCTATTATGCCTTTTTGTTCTACTACTTCAATATATTTATTTATTTTTATCACTGCAATGCTCCCTGCCTCAAATATAGAATTAGGAAAATTCTACTAAGAAAAACTGCTATTTTTACGTTGTTTTTTTCATATATACTTCGTTTTCTTTCGACTGCTTTGTGACCATTTTCGTTGCCATTTATTCTTATTTTATTATACAGGATAACGTATCATAAGCACAATAGAGCGAGTGGAAATTTCCCATTTTCCACTCGCTCAACCCATCTCACTATAGTTTTTTCTGTTACTTCAGCGGTTCATAATAAAAATATGTCTTCGCCGGGTCTTTTCCGGAGATGTCTACGCCGGCTGCCGTCTGTCCCTGCACACCGCCTGTGGCTCCGATATAGAGGATCCGTCCATCCGGAACGATTACCGCGCAGGTTCCTTCCGTACCGCAGGGCATCTCCCAGACTTCCTGCGCTCTGGTAAATTCCGCATCTTCCAAACGGTAGGTATCAACGCCGCTGTATCCCCACAGGATAAAATCGACATCTTCACTCACACCTGCTGCCACCATATTCCACTGGTAGATCGTCCCTGTGCTCTGAGCAGCCTTCGCATTCTCCGTTACATTCCCCTGCACCGGAAGAAAACACAACCGCTCCGGGTCTACTGACACTAATGTCACAGGGGCATCCACTGCCGTGACCTCAGACATTGCCAGTGCTGCTACATAGACTTTTCCGTCTTTTCCCCGGCCCAGGGCTCCGGCACCTTGCACTGCATACGCACCGTCATCTGCCACCGTTCCAATGAGTTCTCCCTCTGCCGTATAGATCCGCATATAGCCGCCATCCTCCTGCATTCTCATTCGTGCATACAGCCTACCCTGTGCATCCGTTGCCATGCTATCCACAATATTCCACTCCCGGTCTCCTGCCGCAAAGCTGTCCAAAAGCGTTCCTTCCTGACTGATATGGTAGATCACAGGCAGCCGGCCATGTTCTGCTCCCGAAGATGCCAGTCCGCGCAATGCCGCATAGACACTTCCGTCCGGTGCTGTGCACAGGCTATATACTTCGCCGTCTTCATCGAAATCATCATAAAATTTTTTTGGGGTCCCACTGCCGTAAGCCAGATATTCCACCCGTGCTTTCCCTTCCATGGTGAAGCCACCGACATACAGACCCTGTTCTGCCGCCACAGCACACCGGATACTGATCTCTCCCGCATAGGCGATCTGCCATTCCTGTGATGCCGTGTCTGCCCCCGGGACTGCACTTGCCTCTCCTACGCCCTGTGTCTGTTGTGATCCGCTCTCCTGTGACATATCACCTGGTAATGCACTATCTTCTGTCTTCACATATTCATAGTCGCCCGCCTCGATCTCTTCTGTGATTTTCGCCAGACTATAATCTCTCTTCTCACGGAAATCGATCAGCTCCAACAGTTCCTCATCCGTCATTTCCTCTTCCGGCAGGAAAAATGTACTCCGCGCTGCATAGAAAGCCACGCCCTTTTTGTATTTTTCAGGACTATCAAGCATGGTAAGTTCCCTTTTCGGGAAATATCCTTCCTCCTGATATGCACGCCTCAGTTCTTCCAGCCTGTTTTTTTCACTGTCCATAAGCGGTCTGCTGTAGCTATCCGCTGCAACATCTGCCTCCTGCAACCCTGAAAAATATGTTTCCAGTTTTTCATGATTCATGCTCTCCATCCGCGTCCGGTACAAGCCCGATGCCGTCACGGTAACAGAGGCCAAAAGCAGACAGGCTGCTGCCGAAATCACGATTCGTCTAAAGCCATAATGGCGTACCGTTTGATTTGCTCCCTTTCCATCCGTGTTTTTGCTGTCCGCATTTTCCGGCTTAAGTCCCTCCAGAATATTCTCCACCGTCGTATTCAGAGACTCCGGCACTGCCATCCGTTCCGACTCCGCCATTTTTCTTATTTTTCTATCTATATAATCATCTCTCATATAAAACCTCATTTCTGCACACTCATTTGCGCATAACGAATTTGTGCCAAGTACGCACGGTCACATAAGTTTCTCCCTTAACTGCTCCTTCGCCCTGTACAATCTCGATTTTACGGTTCCCTGTCTGCATTCCAGTATCCTGCTGATCTCCGGGATCGTGCACCGTTCATAATAAAACAGTACGATCACATCCCGGTATCCACCATCCAGCTGCATGACAGCATCCCACAGTTCATGGTGTTCGTCATAAAATGCCGGGGACAGATTCTCTTCCCATGCCACCGCACCGGTCCGCTTATTTTGCCGATAAATCTTTTTCGCTTCATTTGCCGTGATCTGTAAGATCCAGTTTTTAAAGCTGTCCGGATCCCGCAGTGTCCTTAATTTTTCATAGGCATGCAGCACCGCTTCACTGACAGCGTCCTCCGCATCCGTACTATTATTCAGAATAGAATATGCCAGTCGGTACATATGCAGGGTATAGCCCCGCACTTCCCGCACAAATTCCTCTTTTGTCATAACTGACAAAGTAACACCTCCTTCTCTTCGCCGGCTTCATACTATATGAGTCGCCGGACGGTAAAAAGGTTCCTGTATTTTAAAAAAAGGCACCGGATGTTCCGATGCCTTTAAATCCAATATACTCTATAACTCTTTGAATTTGTATTTTCCTTTTCCATGCCCGGATACCGGTTCGATTACATCAGCCTGTACCATATTGGATATTATTTTAGAAGCGCCTGAACTTTTCAGCCCAAGCAATTCCATAACCTCTCCTCTGCCAAAAAACTGACAATCTCCGAATTTTTCATATAATACACGTATATGCATAATTGTTTTTGTTGAAAAATTCAGCGTTTTTTCAGCCAATCTTGTTTCAATGTCCACTTTTGATGTTTCAATGTCCATTTTTTGAGTTCCAATGTCCACTTTTGAAGTTCCAATGTCCACTTTTGTATCCTTTAAAAGTCCACTGATATGCATATTTCGATTGTGCAGCTCGTTGTGTTCATTTAAAAGCATATTTCTGAGGAAGAGTTCCAAATATTCCGTTGTCTCATGAATTCCTTTTTGTAAATTCGTATAATTGGCCCTGACAAGTGCATTTCTGAAATACCATGCATTTTCCGCAAAAATGTCATTTGTTGCAAAAAAACCAAGTGTTCTCAAATATTTTATGAAAAAAACCGCTGTGGTTCTTGTGTTTCCCTCACCAAAAATGTGAATTTGCCATAGCCTTGATACAAACAAAGCCAGATGATGAATGCTCTCTTCTATCGAAAGTCCTTTATAACTAAAATCCTTTTCCTGCGAAAAATCATATTCCAATGTAGCACGCAGTTCTGAAGCACTCCCATAAACGACCGTTGCGCCATCAAGCACCCATTCTTTCTTCGTAATATTATAATCTCTTATTTTTCCGGCATGCTTATATATTCCACGAAAAAGCTTACGATGAATAGCTATATACTCATTCGGTGAAAAGGAAAACGCCGTTTCGGAAAGGAGCTCCGCAATACGGCTGGAAACTTTATCTGCTTCTTCCGTGCGTTCATTATCTGATACACGGACAGGTCTCTCATTGTAATAGCTTTCTATAAGACTCTGTGCCTCTTTTAGCGTGATCTTACCTTCAATATTTTGAATTGCAGTGTCAATCAGATATTGCGAGGGTTTCAGACCATCTACTGCCTGAAGTCCAACCGCCGTGCTCCACACATACCCTTTTGTTGCTTTATTCGGTTCGGATTCTCTCAGATATTCTTTAAATGGGTCTTTGTCCATATTCATTTCCCCGCTATATATCACTATCTTAGTTTTCCTGCTACTATTTTTATTATATCTTATAATCACAATAAACCAAAATGTTTTTGCAGAGATTTTTGCGAAAATCAAAAATATTTTACCTGAAGATTCCTTCTTGACCCACGAGTTAGTCTATGCTGATATAACAATTGTTATGGAGACAGATCGTAAGAAAATCACGGAAGAAAACTTAATCCGCTGCGGCAGGGAAGAATTTCTGGAAAAAGGCTACGCCGGGGCGAACCTCCGGAATATCTGCAAACGTGCCGGAGTTACTACCGGGGCTTTTTATTTCTCTTTTGAAAATAAAGAGGCTCTGTTGGGGGCAATCCTGGATCCCCTGATTGCCGAGTATCAGAAAATGATGCAGCAAATAGCCAAAAGAGAGCAGGAACATCCTGAGACCGCAGAGCAGAATGAACGCGAGATCATGGAATACATCTGTGCGCACAGGCAGGAATGTGAGCTGGTACTGGAGAAATGCTCCGGCAGCAAATACGAATCCTTCCGGGATGTAGTCTTTCATAATATGTTCACCGCCTTTCAGAGCTATTACGAAAAACAACTAGGCTATGTGCCCGATAAGGAATTACTACGGATTCTGACATCCATGAGGTTACACGGATTTCTGGAATTGATCAAAGGAGATTATGATATGGAACACCGCCTGTTCCTGACGAAAGCCATCGGTATTCACGCCGATGCCGGAACGCAGGGTTTAATTGCATATTTTAAGAGCGAGAAGGATGCTCACCGTTAATGCGGTGGGCATTTTCTTTTATAAAAAATAACAAATATAACTTTTGTTATATTCAGAAAACAAGTAGGAGGATTAGTTATGAACAAAAACGTGAACTACGGAAACTGGGTACCTGAAAAAATGTTGGCGCTGTGCTATGTCGCTGCTGCCGTGCTCGGCATTGCCGCCTGCGTGACCGGACCGGTGCTGCATCTTACCCTTCCGGCATGGATCCTGGGCATTCTTGCCGTAATCTGTCTGGTCTATGGCATCTATATGCACATCTGTCATGAATTGTTTGCCTTCGGCAAAGGCAACATGATGGCAAAAGTCCATCAGCACCTCGTAGATCATCTGGAATGGGACGGCGAAGGCACTCTGCTCGACATCGGATGTGGTGCGGCTGCCCTGACGATCCGCTGCGCCAAGGCTTTCCCCAAGACAAAACTCGTCGGTATGGACTACTGGGGTGCCGAGTGGAACTATGCCAAAGAGCAATGTGAAGCCAATGCGAAAGCGGAGGGTGTTGCCGACCGGATCACCTTCCACAAAGGAGATGCCGCCCATCTGGAAGATCCAGATGAGACCTTCGATGCCACTGTCAGCAACTTTGTCTTCCACGAAGTCCGTTCCGCCAAGGATAAACGGGATGTGGTCAGAGAAGCTCTGCGCATAGTCAAAAAGGGCGGTGCCTTCTCCTTTCAGGACATGTTCTCCCAAAAATCACTCTATGGTGACATGGAAGAATTTGTCGAAGAGTTAAAAAAAGAAGGAATCACAGAAATTCACTACATCGGCAATCTTGAGAAGAAACTGGATTTTATCCCCGGATATGCCGCTGCTCCCTGGATGATCTCCGGAATGGGAATCCTGTACGGGCGGAAATAATCATTCCACTCGCTGAAATTCCCGCCAAAAAGCAATCGTTTCCTGCAGATCTGCTTCATCCTCAAAAAGTTCCATCTGCTTCGCCACTTCAATTGCAAAATCCACATATCCGTTTGCTCTTGAAGTGGTGATTCGGTGGGAAGTCACTACATCTTTTTCGCAGGAATGTATCGACTCTGCATCTTCTAGCAGCCCGGCATGCTCCAACACATCAACACCTGCACAGATAGCAGCGATCCGACCATTAGAATCGTGAACATTTTTCAAATATTCCCATACCTCCGGAGTATCAATCTGCGTAATATCTCCTCCCGGAATAATCAACAGTTCCACATCTCCCGGATTTACGTGATCCAACCGATCCTCTGCCTCAATCCGGTATCCTTCCGTTGCCATGACAGGATTTCCCTCCGGAGATACAAAAATCATTTCTTTTCCCGTCACCTTTAGAAAATAATTCAGAATCACAATCTCGTAAATACAGCTTGTATCATACAGTAACACCATAGTCTTCATTTGCTCAGCCCTCATATAATCATTTTCAAATAAACATTGTCATGTAAAGAGGAATATACATGATTTCATCCTGATATTTAAGATCCTTCGTATACACAATATATTTGTCCTGCATTTTCATCTGATATTTTTTCCCCAGATAATCAAAGGATTTATGTGATGTATATCCCGAAGATTTTACCTCTATCGGACAAATTTTTTTCTTTTTCACTGCAAGAAAATCAATTTCATATTTTTGTTCTTTTATTGCACCGTCTGGGAGATATTGATATTCATGAAAATACAAATCATGGCCGGCTGCCTTTAGCATCTGTGCCACAATGTTTTCCATAATCATTCCCTGATTGATTCCCAGATTATCAAATATGAGTGCTTTGTACAGATCTTCCTCTGTATCTTCTCTATTTCTCATGATCTGTGTCACGAGAAGTCCTGTATCCCCCATATAAAGCTTAAAATTGCTCCGGTCTGCAAACAATTCCAACGCTACTTCAGGCTTTGTCACATTGATACATTCATTTCCAATCATGGCTTCCGCAATAAAGCTCACCGCATCGACATAATTTTGGTATCTCGCATTTTTGTCTATCAGCGAAAACCGAAAGTGTGAATTTTTATTCTCCAACTGCTCCGGAATCGTCTTAAAGATTACTGAGGCTTTTTCTCGATTCTCTGTATCATATTTTGCCAGATCTTCCTCATACAAGCTTAATATATTTCTCTTTATAAAATCAATCTGTGCAAAAGTTTTCCCTTCCACAAAAGCATTTACAGCCTGTGGCATTCCTCCCACTACCATATAAGTGCGGAATTTCTGCATGATTTTTCTGTGAATGGCATCTCCCAGCGGTTTCCTGTGTTGAAAAGCACTCTGCATCGCTTCAAAAGTAACATTATCACCCGTTGCCCATAAATACTCTTCAAAATCCATGGGATACATTTTGATTCGGTATTCCTCCGATGGAATCAATATATCGGTAACATTCTTGCGTATGGATATCAAGGATCCTGTTTCTATATATTCATATCTGCCATCCGCCACAAGATATTTGATTGCCTGACGCGCCTGCGGAAACAGCTGTACTTCATCAAATATAATTACACAATGATCCCCCTTCAGGCTTCTTCCTTTTAGTAAAAAAAGGTTTCTGAAAAAGGTCTCCAAGTCATTCATGTTCTCCAGGAAATTGTTTTTGACATTTTTTCCTTCTTTTGCAAAATCCAATATCATATAATCATCATATTCGTTTTTAGCAAATTCTTCTACGATTGTACTTTTCCCTATTCGTCTGGCACCTTCCAGCAAAACAGCGGAAGAACCTCCGGAAAGTTCTTTCCATTGTTTTAATTTATCATATATTTTTCTTTTAAATACCATGTTTTTATATCCTCTTAATAACTTTTAACGTTTTCTACGCTCATTATTTCACGATTCGCATCTTCGATGCTCTACGCTGCTTCGCAGCTATCGTGAACAAATTCGTCGTTCGTCAATCACGCAAGCGTGTTGACTCTCTTGCACTCATTATATCACGAAAATCAAAAATGTATGTATACTATTTTCACGAAAATCAAAAATGTTTTTGTATAGTTTTTCACGAAATCCAAAAATGTTTTCACGGGGTTTTTCACGAAAATCAAAAATGTTTTTATATAAAACCATCCCGGACACTGTGTCTGTCTCACAAGCACAGTGTCCGGGATGTCAAATTTCTTCTTATATGTCCACCCTATAATGTAATATTGATCACCGGCACAGGCGCCGCCGGTACGCCTACGCCGGCAACATCTGCGGAAAATGAAGTCCCGGTCATGCCGGCAGAAACCGCTCCGGTATTCCCGGTGGGGATGACTGCATTATCTTTCATTTTCTCCAGATGATCGAAGACTGCTTTCAGGTACTCCGCATCGGCTTTGACGATGTCTTTCATCTCTTTATTGCGGTGTTTGATCTTCATCATCTTGAGGTCTGCGGGATCCATCTCCCTGTCCACCGAGACCGCAGTATCCGATAAGCCGTCCAGTCCCATCTCTTCCATCAGGTCACGTAAGCTGTCAGACATTTCCTGCATCATCTCAGAGGTGAAATCGCTCATTTCCGACATAAAGTCTCCTGCCTGTGCATAGAATTCATCCATGCCGAGATCAACATAATCGGATATATCATAGCTGTCCCCGGCATACTCATACGCAGAGAAATCCCCGGACACTTCATTCGCGGAATCTTCCGCAGACATCTCTTCTGCATTCCGCGCGTTTTCAGCTTCTGCGTCTGGCACATCCTTCGTTTCTTCTTCGCTGATCCGGTCTCCCTGCCAGATTCCGTCGGCGGCCTTTGCCATTTCCTCTTCTTCCAGATGCTTTGCTTTCTTTTTCGCCACACGTTCCATTGCCTGTGCATGAGCGATTGCTGCGTCGATCTCTTCACTGTCACTGTCACTGTTCTGCTTCTGCCGTTTCAGGCGCAGGACTTCTCTCCGCGCCTGCCCGGCTGCCTGCTTTGCCGCCTGGGACGTCTTGCTCCGCAGTATCTTGGACGAGATATTTTTGAACTGGTACTTCAATTTCTTCAGCGCCAGCGTCGTATTTTTCGTCTGCTGCCTCTGATTGCGCAGCGATTCACTGTAACTCAGGGAACTTGTAACGATGGAATCCTGTCCCCAACTGTTCGCTGCCTGCGTCTGCGTACTTTGACTGTTTCTGG
>OGZW01000346.1_pt1 | contig 35983 bp, 35 predicted proteins | sample 1577001 | NCBI WGS metagenome assembly OGZW01 (sample SAMEA3541519, study PRJEB24748) | human gut metagenome | biome: human gut; feature: human-associated habitat; material: faeces | place: China | collected 2012 | reverse complement strand
ACGCGAAGCTCACGCTCGTCTCCGCCACCAGCATCGTCGAGGGCGGCTATCACGACGTCACCCTCCGCGCCACCAGCGGCAGCAACAACTGAATTTTTGCAAAGCGGCAAAAAAGAGGTTCTCGATCCGAGAACCTCTTTTTTTCGGCGTTCCGAACAAACACGCTTTATCTTTGGAATGTTACGCACGACTGCGAGGCGGTTTTGCCGTCGGGCTTGACGATAGCGATGCGGCACGTGCCGTCGTCCGACAGCTTTTTGTAGACCGTCAGCTCCTCGCCCTCGAAGCAAGGCGTTGAATAGTGCAGCTCGACCGACCGGATCTGCCCGCTTGCGAGCTCCTTTGCCGAGAAGCAGTCGAGCAGCAGGCGCACGTAGGCCACGTTGTTCATATGGCGGCCGAGGTCGATGTCCGTCGGACGCACGGCGTAGTGCGAAAAGAAGTCGGTATCCTCGAACTTTTCATGGAAGCGCTGCAATTTTTCGGGGATGGCGCTCTCGGCGGGGAAGGGATAATCCTTCGGAAAGCCAGAGTCGCCGAAGCGGATGACCTTTTTCTCCGGCCCTAAGATCGCCCACTCGGTCTTGCCGCGAGCGATGACGGTCTCACCGCGCGAGAGCGTGTAGCTGCGATACGTGCGCACATCGCGCTCGCTGCAGGATTCGGCCCAGGTGCGCACGCTTAGCTCGTCCATCAGGTATGCGCGCGCAAAAAGATCGACGCGCGTGTGGACCGTGAGCCAGAATTCGCCTTTTTTGGCCATCGCCGCGCTGCCGACGCCCAGCGTCTCCGCGTGCTGCGCCGCGATCCCCTGAAAGATCGTAAACGCCGCCAGCGGCGACAGTGCGCCCGACGCGTCGCAATAGTCGGGGGTGACAATGAGATCTCGTTCAAAAATGCTCTCCATGCGGGTTTCTCCTTTGCTGCTGTTTTCTTAGCAGCAGTATAACATGAAAATGTTTGTGCCTCAAGCGGGCAAATTTGTTTGTTCGTCAGAACATTTCCCGCCCCGCGCGGGGGGAGGGCAGCGCCCTTGGCGCTGCTGCGTGCCAAAGGGGGTATTCTCTTTCCGAAGAGAATACCCCCTTTGAAACCCCCAGAGAAAGGCGAGGGGCGTCCCCCTCGACCCCCGCATTGGCAGTCGGGCGCTTGAAGAGCTGCGCAGCCTGCGGAATCGGGTGCCTGCCAAGTAATATATCTAAACGATTTGGTTTGCTCCTATCTTCGCTGTTGCTCTGCCTGCGTGTCGGCAGTCTTCAGCAATTTCCGTCTACTTTGGATTTTATCAGCCTTGCAGGTGCCTACCGTGGCGGCATTGCTGCGCTCGCCGCGTTTGTTCGCACTATCCGGTAGAAGGTGGTAGAACTGCACTCACCGCGGTATGCACTACCGGAAATGTTTGCATTTCGATAGAAGTAAATCAGGCTGCACCTGCGCAAGATCGGCAGAGCGGCAGCGGGTAATAGAAGCAGAGGCAAATCGTCTAGCAACAACAATGGCGGCGAGCGAAGCAATGCCGCCACGCAGGGCACTTCCATTCCCCAGGCGCCGCACCCCTTCGAGCTGCAAGCTGGCAATGCAATTTTCTCTGGGTGGGTCTAAGGGAGGGATATCTCTTTTTCAAAAAGAGATATCCCTCCCTTGTCTGCGCATCCCCGCGCAGTGGGGAACATCAAGCATATTATGCTTGCAATAAGTGCAAAACCGGAGTATAATTTACTATTATTTTGTCTGCATTTTTACAGACGCAAAGAAAGGAATGGATCAACATGGCTGAGGAAGTCAAGACTGCCGCCGCCGAGAGCGAGATCGGCAGCAAAAATTTTATTGACGCCTTCATCGAAGAAGACATCGCGGAGGGTGGGCGCTTCCAGGGCCAGCAGGTCCACACCCGTTTTCCGCCGGAGCCGAACGGCTATCTGCACATCGGCCACTGCAAGGCATTGACCATCGACTTCGGCACCGCCGAGCGCTTCGGCGGCCTTTGCAACCTGCGCATGGATGACACGAACCCCACGAAGGAGGACGTCGAATTTGTCGACGCCATCAAGGAGGATATCCACTGGCTCGGCTTCGACTGGGGCGACCGCTTTTTCTATGGCAGCGACTACTTTGAAAAGGACTATGAGTACGCCGTCGAGCTCATCAAGAAGGGCCTTGCCTACGTCTGCGACCTGACGCCCGAGCAGGCGAGAGAGTACCGCGGCGACATCGGCAAGCCCGCCATCTCCCCCTACCGCGAGCGCGATGTGGAGGAGAACCTCGACCTCTTCGAGCGCATGAAAAACGGCGAGTTCCCTGAGGGCAGCCGCACCCTGCGCGCGAAGATCGACCTCGCCTCCGGCAACTTCAATATGCGCGACCCGGTCATCTACCGCATCCGCTACATGCACCATCACCGTCAGGGCGACAAGTGGTGCATCTACCCGATGTACGACTTTGCGCACCCCATTCAGGACGCGCTCGAGGGCATCACGCACTCGCTGTGCTCGCTCGAATTCGAGGCGCACCGCCCGCTCTACGACTGGGTGGTGAACAATGTTTCCGTGCCCAATAAGCCGCGCCAGATCGAGTTTGCCCGCCTTGGCATCGATCACACGGTCATGTCAAAGCGCAAGCTCCGCAAGCTTGTGGAGGAGGGCATCGTCTCCGGCTGGGACGATCCGCGTATGCCGACGCTGTGCGGCCTGCGCCGCCGCGGCTTCACGCCTGCGTCCATCCGCAACTTCTGCGACCGCATCGGCGTTGCCAAGAGCGCGAGCGTGGTCGAATACAGCTTCCTTGAGCACTGCCTGCGCGAGGACCTCAACGAGAAGGCTGAGCGCACGATGGGCGTGCTGCATCCGGTGAAGCTCGTCATCACGAACTATCCCGAGGGCAAGAGCGAGACCGTCACGGTCGAGAATAACCCGACCGACCCTGCGTCCGGCACGCATGAGATCACCTTCTCCCGCGAGTGCTGGATCGAGGCGGACGACTTTATGGAGGTGCCCGTGCCCAAGTACAAGCGCCTGACGCCGAACGGCCCCGAGTGCCGTCTCAAGGGCGCGTACCTCATCACCTGCACGGGCTGCAAGAAGGACGAGAATGGCAACGTCGTCGAGGTCTATGCCGAGTACGACCCGAACTCTCCGGGCGGCGATCCTGCCGACGGCCGCAAGGTCAAGGGCGCGACGATCCACTGGGTCGACGCCGCAACCGCGCTGGACGCCGAGGTGCGCGTTTACAGCGAGCTTTTCAGCGACCCGGCTCCCGACGGTGCGGACAAGGACTTCCTTGCCTGCATGAATCCCGACTCGCTCGAGGTGCTGACCGGCTGCAAGGTCGAGCCGCGGATGCGCGATATCGCTGCGGAGTACGACAGGACGGAGAAAAAGGGCAAGACCGCGCCGAGCTTCCAGTTCATGCGCCTTGGCTACTTCTGCCTTGACAACAAGGACTGCACGCCCGAGCATCTGGTGTTCAACCGGTCAGTGACGCTGAAAGACAGCTTTAAAAAATAATCCTGCACCGGTGCAGGGAACGAAAATCAAAGGGGGATACTCTCTTTTCGAAGAGGTTGCCCCTTTTGATTTCCCGCCTTCGCGGGGGGATGGGGTGTGCAGCGCGCTGCGCTGCATGGATAGTGCGGCGCTGAGCGCCACTGCCAGACAAAGGGGGATACTCTCTTTTCGAAGAGAGTATCCCCCTTTAAATCCCCCGAGAGAAAGACGAGGGGCCTTCCCCCTCGACCCCGCACATTGGCAGTCTTTGGCTCGAAGAGCTGCGCAGCCTGCGGAATGGGGGTGCCTGCTTGGGTTTGCTGCTATACGACTTGGGTTGCTCCTATTACCCGCTGCCGCTCTCGAATCTTGTCGGAAGTTTCAGCAATCACCGCCTACTACGGATTTTTTCAGCCCCGCGACTGCCTGCCGGGGGCGGCATTGCTTCGCTCGCCGCCGCTGGGGAGGCTATCTTTTCAGCTCTCTGCTGAATCGGTGCTGCCGATGGATTCATCGGGGATGATGTCATGTGCGATGACCTGCTCTTCCGCTTCCAGTAAGGCTTTTTGCATGACTTCGCGGGCGAGAATACCTTTGCCGGCGTCGTAAAGGTCAATGGCTTCGCTCATGGAACGTACCATCAGGTGATAAAGGCTTTTGTAAGTTGTCATTGTGCATCCCTCCTTGACGGTAGTTTATCATATTGCGGAGATATACACAATATTTGTTTTTCGTCCGACTCCATATAATAGGCTCGTAAGAAAGTGGGGTGAGGGCAATCATCAGTTACGAGCCTTTATGGAGAACATTGCAGGAAAAAGGCATTTCGCAGTATTATCTGCTGCAAAATGGGCTTGATAATAAGACCTTGGATTCACTGAAAAAGGGAAAGAACATCACGGTGCTGACACTCGAAAAGCTCTGCAAGCTGATTGACTGCACCCCAAACGATATTATTGAATTTATCTGAAAGCCGCCGACGTTGATTGGTGGCTTTTGCTTTTTCGACGGCAAGCGCAGCGATGCCGCACCCCCCAGCGGCGGCGAGCGAAGCAATGCCGCCCCGTCTACGCATTACCCATCAAAAGGCGGCGAGCGCAGCAATGCCGCCGATATGCAGGTAGTCCGCCGCCGAGCAAGCGTCACTCGCGCCCCACGGAGTAGGGCGCGGTTGATATCGGTACCGACTCGCAGAAGACTCGTGGCAAAGCCACGTACACCGCACCTACACTGCGCAGCGCGAGCAGTCCTTCAAGCTACAGACTCACAATGTAAATTTTCTCTGGGTGGGTGTAAGGGAGGGGTATCTCTTTTTCAAAAAGAGATACCCCTCCCTTTATCCGCATCCCCCTGCATCAATGCAGGAGAATCACCAACTTCTGCGCAGCAGAAAATTTAGATGTTTTCCAGGATCTCTCTGGCAACATAAACGCCGCTCGCGGACGCGTGCGAGAGAGAATGCGTGATGCCGCTGCCGTCGCCGATGACATAAAGCCCCTTGTACGGCGTTTCAAGGTGCTCGTCGAGCGCGACCTCCATGTTGTAGAACTTGACCTCCACGCCGTAGAGCAGCGTGTCGTCGTTCGCCGTGCCCGGCGCGATCTTGTCGAGCGCGTAGATCATCTCGATGATGCCGTCCAGAATGCGCTTGGGCAGCACAAGGCTCAGATCGCCGGGGGTCGCCGCGAGCGTCGGCGTGACGAGACCCTCTTCAATGCGCTTGACCGTGCTGCGGCGGCCGCGGACAAGGTCGCCGAAGCGCTGGACGATGACGCCGCCGCCGAGCATATTGGACAGGCGCGCGATGGATTCGCCGTAGCCGTTGGAATCCTTGAACGGCTCGGAGAAGTGCTTGGCGACGAGGAGCGCGAAGTTCGTGTTGTCGGTCTGGAGGGCCTTGTCCTCGTAGCTGTGGCCGTTGACCGTCACAATGCCGTTCGTGTTTTCGTTGACGACGATGCCGTTGGGATTCATGCAGAACGTGCGCACGTTGTCCTCAAACTTTTCCGTGCGGTAGACGATCTTGCTCTCATAGAGCTCGTCGGTCAGGTGAGAGAAGACGACGGCGGGCAGCTCGACGCGCACACCGAGGTCGACGCGGTTGGACTTGGTGGGAATGTTCATCTCGCGGCACACGCCCTCCATCCACTTGCTGCCTACGCGTCCGACGGAGACGATGCACTTTTTGCAGGTGTAGTCCGTCTCGCCGACGGTGATGCGGTAGCCCTCGCCCTCGCGGGCGATGGTGGTGACGGGGGAGTCGAAGTAGAAGTCGACCTTGTCCTTGAGCGCAGCGTAGAGGTTCGAGAGCACGACGAGGTTTACGTCCGTGCCGAGGTGACGGACGGAGGCGTCGAGCAGATTGAGCTTATTCTGGATGCAGAGCTTTTTGAACTTTGTGCCGGCGGTGGAGTAGAGCTTCGTGCCCTCGCCGCCGTAGGCCATGTTGATCTCGTCGACGTAGTGCATGAGGTCGAGCGCCTGCTTTTTGCCGATGTACTCGTGCAGCGTGCCGCCAAAGTCGTTGGTGATGTTATACTTGCCGTCGGAAAACGCGCCCGCGCCGCCGAAGCCGCTCATGATCGAGCAGCTCTTGCAGCGGATGCAGGACTTGACCTTATCGCCGTCGATGGGGCAGTGACGCTTTTCGAGGCTGTGACCGGCCTCGAACACGGCGACGCGCAGATCGCTGCGGTCCTTGGTCAGCTCATAGGCGGAGAAGATACCGCCGGGGCCGCCGCCGATGATGATCACGTCATAATTCATGGAAGGGTCCTCCCTTGTTTTGTTCCGGATTTGCCGGCGGAAGAACCTACCGGCGCAAAAATACATACTATATTGTAATAAAACGGTGGATAAAGTCAAGGGAAAGCGAGAAAAAAGGACGGAGAAAATTCCCGCCCTTCTACATATTCTTTTTGATGCTTTTGATGGCGTTTTTCTCAAGGCGCGAGACCTGCGCCTGCGAAATGCCGATCTCGCTTGAGACCTCCATCTGCGTTTTGCCGTCGGAGTAGCGCAGGGCAAGAATGAGCCGCTCCCGCGCGCTCAGACGGCTCATGGCCTCCTTGAGCGCGATCTGTTCGAGCCAGTCCTCGTCGGTGTTCTTGTTGTCGCGCACCTGGTCCATGACGCACACGGCGTCGCCGCTGTCAGAATAGATGGGCTCGAAGAGGGAAACGGGGTCGCAGACCGCGTCCATGGCGAAGACGACCTCCTCGCGCGAAATGTCGAGCTCGCGCGCGATCTGCTCGACCGTGGGCTCGCGCTGCTGCTCGCGCTGGAGCTTTTCGCGCGCCTGCAAAACGCGGTAGGCCGTGTCCCGCATCGAGCGGCTGACGCGCAGCGCGCTGTTGTCGCGCAGATACCGCCGGATCTCACCGATGATCATGGGCACGCCGTAGGTGGAAAAGCGGACATTCTGCGTGATGTCAAAATTGTCGATGGCCTTCAGAAGGCCCACACAGCCGACCTGAAAAAGATCGTCCGCATTCTCGCCGCGCCCGGCGAAGCGCTGCAGGACCGACAGCACCAGCCGCAGATTGCCTTCGACGAGCTTTTCGCGCGCGGCCTTGTCGCCGTCCTTTGCCCGCCGGAGCAGCGCGTCCGTCTCCGCGGCGGTGAGCGTTGGGAGCTTTGAAGTGTTCACACCGCAGATCTCTACCTTGCCGAGCATAAAAAGACCCCGCCTCCCTTGCAAATAGCTTGCATTCAGTATGTCCGCGCGATGCGGAAACATACCGTGGGGAGGCGGGGGATATTTTTTATCGTTCGGCGAAGTACGATGGACTTCGCGCGCTCAGGCAGTTCTCAGGAGAGAAGGCCGATGCCGAAGGCAATGATCGCGGCGTTGAAGAAGTCGTTGAAGAGGCCGCCGACCATCGGGATGACGAAGTAGGCCGAGGGGGAGGGACCGTAGCGGCGGGAAACGGCCTGCATATTGGCCATGGCGTTCGACGTGGCGCCCATGCCGAAACCGATGAAGCCGGCGGTGATCATCGCGGCGTCGTAATCGCGGCCCATGACCGGGAAGACGACGAGCAGCGAGAAGACGACCATCAGCAGCACCTCGGCGGCGAGGGCGACGATCATCGGCAGCGCGAGGTCGACGAGCTGCCAGAGCTTGAGGCCCGAGAGCGCCATGGAGAGGAAGATGGCGAGGAACATATTACCCATCGTGCCGATCTCCTGGGAGGGGAACTCCATGATCTTGAAGTGATCGATCACGTTGCGCACGATGACGGCAACGAGCATCGAGCCGATGTAAATGGGGAAGCTGAAGCCGCAGATCTTCGTGAGCCAGACGCTGACGAAGTTGCCGACGCCGACGCAGAACACGAGCAGCAGGAAGCCGTAGACGAAGTTGTTGGCGTGGGTGTTGTAATGTGCGTCATCGGCATCCTCCTCCTCGACCTGCTCGACGAGCTCGTCGCGCAGATGATTTTTGACGATGAGCTTGCGGGCGATCGGTCCGCCAAGGAGCGAGCCGAAGATGAGGCCGAAGGTCGCGGCGGCGACGGCGACCGTCGTTCCGCCGACCGCGCCGGCGGCGTCAAGGTCGGGGCCGATACCGGCCGCGGTGCCGGGGCCGCCGATCATCGAGATGGAGCCGCAGGCAAGGCCGAAGAGCGGGTCCTTGCCCATGAGGGCCATCACGCCGCTGCCGACCACATTCTGCAAAACGATCATCACGATGCTCAGGATGAGCAGCATGATGACGGCCTTGCCGCTCTTGAGCAGCAGCGGGATGCTCACGGTGAAGCCGACTGTTGTAAAGAACATGATCATGAAGACGGTCTGCAGCGTGTCATCGAAGGTGATGACTGCCGTCCCGGTGGCATAAAGAATGGTGTTGAGGATCGCGAAGCAAAGGCCGCCGACCAGGGGAGCGGGAATGCAGAAGCGACTGAGCACGGGGATATTCTTCGTCAGCACCAGGCCGAGCGCGTACATCGCTGCGCCAAGGGCCAGGGCATGGTACATATTGAGCTGGATCTCTGTCATGTTGTGTGGAAACCTCCGTCTGTAAATGATATTTCCCTCCGGCATAGCCCGGAGGGAACGCACGGGAAATGCGGCGCCGGGGAAGGGATAGGACATTCTGCCCCCGTCATAGGATAGGGGCGGGAGGGGATGCGCGTGAACTGCCGCTTTGCCGACTTCCGCTGCAAGGAAGTCATCAATATCTGCGACGGCTGTCGCCTTGGCTATGTGGGCGACATTGAGTGCAAGCTGCCGGACGGACAACTGACCGCTTTGATCGTGCCGGGACCGTTTCGCTTCTTTGGGCTCTTCGGCCGCGGCGAGGAATATTACATCCCCTGGGACTGCATCAAGCAGGTGGGGGATGACATTATCCTGATCGACAAGCCGTTTCCGCGGCAGGAGCCGCCGCGACGGGAACGCCGCGCACGCCGCCGGCTTTGAGTCGGACGGAGAGAAAAACAGCCTGCCGGGAAAAGCAGACCTAATATATTATATGGAAATTTAACGGGTTTGCAAGAGCAAATTTTAGAAAATGCACTTTTTTCAACACAAATGCAGAAAAAAGTTGCAAAGGAGAGAAAAAGAAGAGGATTTTCAAAAAGCTCTTGCTTTTTTTCTTTTATGCGGGTATAATACTCGGGTATTCCGCATGGAGACCCGACTCCTTGTCTGTGCCATCAGGTTGGCAGGGGGGATGAAGGCTCCAGAGGTAAAAACTAAATTCAAAGGAGAAACTACAAACCATGGCAAACGTTGTATCCATGAAAGCCCTGCTCGAAGCAGGCGTCCACTTCGGCCACCAGACCCGCCGCTGGAACCCCAAAATGGCTCCCTACATTTACACCGAGCGCAACGGCATCTACATCATCGACCTGCAGAAGACCGTCAAGAAGCTCGAGGAAGCCTACAACTTCGTTCGCTCCGTCTCCGAGAGCGGCCAGAACATCCTGTTCGTCGGCACGAAGAAGCAGGCGCAGGAGGCCATCAAGGAAGAGGCTTCCCGCTGCGGCGGCTACTATGTCAACGCCCGCTGGCTCGGCGGTATGATGACCAACTTCAAGACCATGCGCACCCGCGTGGACCGTCTCAACCAGCTCAAGACCATGCAGGCCGACGGCACGTTCGATATGCTTCCCAAGAAGGAAGTCATGAAGCACCTTGCCGAGATCGAGAAGCTCGAGAAGTACCTCGGCGGCGTGAAGGAAATGAAGAAGCTCCCCGGCGCGCTCTTCATCGTCGATACCCGCAAGGAGCGCAACGCCATTGCTGAGGCCCACAAGCTCGGCATCCCCGTTGTCGCCATCGCCGATACCAACTGCGATCCCGACGAGATCGACTACCCCATCCCCGGCAACGATGACGCCATCCGCGCCATCAAGCTCATCTCCTCCGTGATGGCCAACGCCATGATCGAGGGCAAGCAGGGCGAAGAGACCGAGGAAAAGTCCGAGGGCGAGGCGCAGGCCTAATTCTTCGGGCATACTGAGAAAGAACCTTACGGGGCGAGGCAAAGCCTCGCCCCGTTTCATGATCATTACACTATTTTCAGGAGGATATCACTATGGCTATTACTGCTGCTGTTGTTAACGAGCTCCGCCAGGCCACCGGCTGCGGCCTGATGGACTGCAAGAAGGCCCTCATCGAGTGCGAGGGCGATATGGAAAAGGCCGTCATGTATCTGCGCGAGAAGGGCCTCGCTTCCCAGGCGAAGAAGGCCAGCCGCGTGGCTGCTGAAGGTATGGCTTACGCTGCCGTCATCGACGGTGTCGGCGTTGTGGTCGAGGTCAACTGCGAGACCGACTTCGTCGCCAACGGCGAGCCGTTCAACAACTTCGTCAAGGGCGTGGCCGAGGTCGTCGCCAAGGAGAATCCTGCCGACGTCGACGCGCTGATGAACTGCCCCTGGGTCACCGGTAAGGGCACCGTCAAGGATGCCAAGGACGAGCTGTTCCTCGCCATCCGCGAGAACATGAGCATCCGTCGCTTTGCCCGCATCGCCGACGGCTTCTCCGTTCCCTATGTCCACATGAAGGGCAAGATCGGCGTTATCGTCAACCTGACCGTCGAGGGCTGCGACGCCACCGAGATCGGCAAGGACATCGCCATGCAGATCGCCGCGCTCAACCCCCGCTTCTGGGACAAGAGCCAGGTCACGCAGGACGTTCTCGACGAGGAGAAGGAAGTCATGCTCGGCCAGATGGCCAACGACCCGAAGATGACGGGCAAGCCCGACCAGGTCAAGGAAAAGATCGTCATGGGCAAGCTCAACAAGTTCTATGCCGAGAACTGCCTGCTCCAGCAGGCCTTCGTCAAGGACGGCGACGTCTCTGTCGAGCAGTATATGAACAACGCTGCGAAGGCGCTGGGCGGCAAGGTCAGCTTCAACACTGCTGTCCGCTTTGAGAAGGGCGAGGGCATCGAGAAGAAGCAGGAGAACTTTGCGGCTGAGATCGCTTCCATGGTCAGCGGCAACAAGTAAGCATTCCGCTTTGCACAAGCGATTGAAGAGGCCTGACATTTGTCAGGTCTCTTTTTTGCGCAGTTTTGTGCGCTGCGTGCGGACAGATCGCACAGGAAATAAAAAATTTACAATTTCCTAAGGTGAATATTATTCTGAATACCTTGCATATTCATTTTGACTGGTGTATAATAGACCACGCTAAGCAGCGGCGCAGTATCCTAGTCGGAGCTGCCGTTTCCTAAGAAGGGCCTAAAAATCCTTTAAAGGGCACAACTGTGAAGCCTTTGGTGCCTGCTTCTTACGCCCAGTTTGGGGTGGGTGCTGAAGGGAGGCAAAAGCGAAAGCTGCGCCTGTGGACTCCGGGCGACCCCTAATGGCATAGGGGAACCGACCCTGTTTCTGCGGAGACTCGTTGCTGTGCCGAGGCGGACTCCCGGTTTCGGGTATCGACTTCGGTACGGGACGGGATATGAACCTGCATTGCGGTGCTACCCGGCCTTCGTGCCGCGAACGCTGTGTGCAGTGTAGCCTGCCTTGCGTGGGGAATTCGGATAGGAGAACAACGCACAGACTCCGGCCAAGAGCGAGGTGCGATCGCCCCTTGAAATTTTTCCTGCAAAAGAGGATAAGAAACGGCGTGACTCCGGGGTGGAAATCACCTAGGCTGTCGCAAGGGCAGCGAAAGGGTTACAGTGCGGACTAAGTGGCAATCGGGTACCCCGTATGGCAACAACGGGGTGCGGCGCTTAAAGGGGAACCGCCTCTATCGGCAACGGGAGGTGCGCTGCGGGGAAAGCCAACCCGACCTATGCCGCAGGATTACCTTTTGCGGCCGCCGCTGCTTTAGCATATCTTACCATCTGAGATGGTAGCTGATGGAGAGACAAAACGTGGAAAACGAAGAAGACCGAAAGCCCAGGAAGACGGAGAAGACGCCCAGCCACGCGCGCTGGGTCATCCGCGTGTTTTTGATCGCTGTGGCCCTCTCCGCCGCGATGAGCCTGTGCTCCGGCGCGGTGCTCGAGGATGCGGGCTATGTGACCGCGACACTGATCCTGCTGCTGTTCATCGCGCTCGGCATTATGTTCGATATCATCGGCGTCGCTGTGACGGCGGCGAATCCGAAGCCGTTCAATTCGATGGCGGCGCACCGCGTCAAGGGTGCGAAGGAAGCGCTGAATCTCATCCGCAACGCGGAGAAGGTCGCCTCGTTCTGCAACGACGTGGTCGGCGATATCTGCGGTATCGTCAGCGGCTCGACCGCGACCGTTATCGTTGTGCTGCTGCAGCAGAGCTTTGGCTGGCGCAGCATCGTCGTGTCCACCGTGGTCACGGCGCTCATTTCCGGCCTGACGATCGGCGGCAAGGCCATCGGCAAGAAGGTCGCCATGAAAAAGAGCAAGGATGTGATCTACCTGACGGCGAAGGCGCTGTCGGTGCTGCATCTTGGCAGATAAAGAAGGAAATCGCATTGATTCTTGAAACCATTCGTGACCCCAACGATATCAAATCGCTGAATGACCCGCAAACGCAGCTTCTTTGCACAGAGCTGCGTGAATTTTTGCTGAAAAATGTCTCCCGGACGGGCGGGCATCTGGCGTCCAATCTCGGTGCGGTCGAGCTGACGGTGGCCATCCACCGTGTGTTCGATACGTCGCGCGACCGGTTGGTGTTCGACGTGGGGCATCAGTGCTACACACATAAAATTTTGACCGGTCGGCGGGAGCGGTTCCCGACGCTGCGGCAGTATGAGGGACTCTCCGGCTTCCCGAAGCCATACGAGAGCAAGCATGACGCGTTCATTGCGGGCCATGCGTCCAACTCCGTCTCCGTGGCGCTCGGCATGGCCAAGGCGCGCACGCTTCTGCACGGGGACTATTCCGTGCTCGCGCTCATCGGCGACGGCGCGCTCTCCGGCGGCCTTGCCTACGAGGGGCTGAACAACGCGGGCGCGAGCGGCGAGCCGCTCATCATCATCCTGAACGACAACGGGATGTCGATTGACGGCAACGTCGGCGCGGTGAGCGAGCATTTGGGCCTGCTGCGCTCGAAGCCCGGTTATTACGAATTCAAAAAGGCCTACCGTGATGTGCTCGACCGCAACGCGGTCGGCCGCGCGGTGTACGATTTTAACCACCACCTGAAGACGAATCTTAAAAAGGCGCTGCTGCCGAATTCGACGATGTTCGAGGACATGGGCTTTACCTATCTCGGCCCTGTGAACGGGCACGACGTGGGACAGCTCACCAATACGCTCAAATGGGCGAAGGAACTCAATTGCCCGGTGCTCGTGCACGTGCATACGAAAAAGGGCAAGGGCTATCCGCCCGCCGAGCGGGAGCCGGAGCGCTACCACGGCGTTGGCAGCTTTGACCCGAAGATGGGCGCGCCGCGCGAGAGAAAGATGGATTTTTCCGCCGTGTTTGGGGACGAGCTTTGCAGGCTTGCGAAAAACGACGAAACGATTTGCGCCATCACCGCTGCGATGCGCGACGGCACCGGCCTGCACGACTTTTCCGAGCAGTACCCCACGCGCTTTTTTGATGTCGGCATCGCCGAGGGACACGCCGTCGCGATGGCGGCAGGCATGGCCAAGCAGGGGCTCACGCCGGTCGTGGCGATCTATTCGAGCTTTTTGCAGCGCGCCTATGACCAGCTTATCCACGACACGGCGCTGCTGGACCTGCACGTTGTCTTCGCGGTCGACCGTGCCGGTATGGTCGGCGCGGACGGAGAGACGCACCACGGCATCTTCGACGCGACGTTCCTTTCGGAGATCCCGAATATGACGGTGCTCTGCCCGTCGAATTTTGCGGAGCTGCGCACGATGCTCGCGCGCGCGGTGAACGAGATCAGAGGTCCTGTTGCCATCCGCTATCCGCGCGGCGGCGAGGGGGCCTATCAGGAGGACAGCGGGCGGCAGAACCTTGTCGAGCTGCGCGAGGGGACGGATGTTACCCTCTGCGCCTACGGCATGATGATCAACAATGTGCTGGAGGCGGCGGAGCTGTTGCAAGAGCGGGGGATATCGGCACGCGTTGTGAAGATCAACGCCATTTCGCCGCTCTATGACCGCGATATGCGCGAGATCGTCGGCAGGACGAGGGCATTGCTCATGGCAGAGGAATGCGCGGGCGTTGGCTGCATGGGCCAGCGCATGGCGGCCATCCTCGATTGGAACCGTATCGCTCCGGAACGGCTGGAGCTTTGCAATTTAGGCAAGGCATTCCCTGCGCAGGGAACGCTCGGGGAGCTGCAAAGGGAGTTTGGACTGGATGCGGAGTCGCTTGCGAATAAAGCTGCGGAGGTGCTGCGATGAGCAATAAGACAAGATTGGATGTGCTGCTCGTGGAGCGCGGCTTGGAGCAGACCCGCCAGCGCGCGCAGGCGATGATCATGAGCGGGCTCGTCTTTGCGGACGGGCAGCGCGTGGATAAGGCGGGCACCGCCGTTCCCAACGACGCACAGATCGAGGTGCGCGGCAATACGCTCCGGTATGTGAGCCGCGGGGGACTCAAGCTCGAAAAGGCGATGACGACCTTTGGCTTAGAACTTGACGGCTGCGTCTGCGCCGATATCGGTGCCTCGACCGGCGGCTTTACCGATTGTATGCTGCAAAACGGCGCGAAAAAGGTCTACGCTGTCGATGTCGGCTACGGTCAGCTCGACTGGAAGCTGCGCTCCGACGAGCGCGTCGTGTGCATGGAGCGCACGAATGCACGGTATCTCGACCATGAGCAGATCCCCGATGAGCTGGATTTTGCCAGCATTGACGTGTCATTCATCTCCTTGAAGCTCATTTTGCCCGCGGTGCATCGTGTGCTGAAGTCGGGCGGACACGTCGCGTGCCTCATCAAGCCTCAGTTTGAGGCGGGGCGCGAAAAGGTTGGTAAAAAGGGCGTCGTCCGTGACCCGGCGGTGCACCTTGAGGTGCTGGAAAATTTCCTGCACCATGCAAAGGGTTCCGGCTTTACAGTGCTTGATATCACATTCTCTCCTATCCGCGGACCGGAGGGGAACATCGAATATCTCGGGTATCTCGAAAGCGGCGAGTGGGTGGAGAAGACCTTCGACCTTCGCGGCCTTGTCGAGCAGTCGCACGCGGCGCTTGATCACGGGAAGGAGGGGGGCGGATGCTGAAAAAGGTCATCTTATGTCCGAATCCCTACCGCGACGCGCAGCTGCGCGTCGCGAAGGAGGCCAAGCGCGTGCTGGATGAGGTGGGCTGCCCGAATGTCGTATGCCTGCCGTTCCGCAATCAGGAAAAGCCGGAGGGCTATGGTCTCAGCATTGAGCCGCTGCAGCAGGAGCTCCGCGGCGCGGATATGATCATCGCTTTCGGCGGCGACGGGACGATCCTTCATCTATCCAAAACGGCGGCGCACAGGGATGTGCCGGTGCTTGGCGTGAATCTCGGCAGCCTCGGCTTTATGGCCGAGCTCGAGAGCAAGGACCTCTCGCGCCTGCGGGATATGTGCGCGGGCAAGTATGCCATTGAGAGCCACATGATGCTCGACGTGAGCGTGTTGCGCGAGGGGCGCGTCATTTACTCGAATCTTGCGCTCAACGAAGCGCTCATCGCGCGCGGCAATATCTCGCGCGTCATCCGGCTTCAGATCTTCACCGAACAGGGCAAGCTCGTGGACGTGGCGGGCGACGGCGTGATCGTTGCGAGCCCGACGGGGTCGACGGCCTATTCGCTCTCGGCGGGCGGACCGGTCGTGGAGCCGACGGCGCGGAACTTTATCGTTTCCCCCATCTGTGCGCACAGCATTCACGCCAACGCCTACGTGCTCTCGCCCGAGCGGGTCATCACCGTGCAGACGGAGAAAAACAGCTACAAGCCCGTGCTTTTAAGTGTGGATGGCGGCCGCGCCTTTTCCCTGCGCAGCGGAGACTGCGTGGAGGTGCGCCGTTCCAAGTATGATACCAAACTGGTCCGGTTGACCAAGCGAAGCTTTTGCGAAATTCTACAAAAGAAAATGTTGATGGGAGGACTCAGCAATGAAGAATGAAAGACAGGAGAAAATTCTCGCGATCATCGCTGCCTCGGCGATTGAGACCCAGGAGCAGTTGATCGACAACCTGCGCAAGGAGGGAATTTCCTGTACACAGGCGACCATCTCCCGCGATATCAAGCAGCTCCATCTGATCAAGGAGCCGACCGGCAACGGCACCTACCGCTATGCGGTCTCCGCGCAGAAGGTGCGGCTGAACCTTGCCGACCGTTTGCAGACCATCCTGCGCGAGAGCATTATTTCGGTCGACTGCGCGCAGAATCTGGTGCTCATCAAGACGATGCCGGGCCTTGGCCCTGCGGCGGGCGCGGCGTTTGACGGGATGGAGGTATCGTCCAAGGTCGGCACGGTCGCCGGCGACGATACGGTGCTCATCGTGATGCGTGAAAATGAGTCGGCGTCTGAGCTGTGCAGCGAGATCGAAGAGATGCAGAAGCAACGTCAGATGAAGTAAGAAGAGAACGTTTTGCAGGAGAATGAGCGATGCTTGAGCTTTTGCACATTGAAAATATCGCCATCATCGAGCGGGCGGACATCGAATTCGGGCGCGGCTTCAACGCGCTGACGGGCGAGACCGGCGCGGGAAAATCCATCGTGATCGACGCGCTCGGCGCGGTGCTTGGTCAGCGGACCTCGCGCGAGCTCATCCGCACGGGTGCGGAAAAGGCCTTCGTCAGCGCGGCGTTCGGCGATGTACCGGCGGAGCTGCCGGGACTTGCCGAAAACGGATTGGCCCCGGAGGAGGACGGTACGCTCCTTTTGCAGCGTGAGCTGTACGGCGACGGGAAAAACGTCTGCCGCGTGAGCGGACGGCCGGTGACGGTCGCGCAGCTCAGGCGCATCGGTGCGAGCCTACTCAACATTCACGGTCAGCACGACGGACAGCAGCTCTTGGATGAAGAACAGCACCTTGTTTACCTCGACCGCTTCGGCCGCGTGGAGGCGGAACTGGACGCCTACCGCACGCGCTACGATGCCTGGCGCACGACGCGCCGTGAGATGGACGCGCTCAAAATGGATGAGGCGGAAAAGGTGCGCCGCGTGGATATGCTGCGCCATCAGATCGGCGAGCTCGAACGCGCAGACCTGCAGGAGGGGGAGGAGGAAGCGCTCCTTGCCCGGCGCAACATCCTGCGCAACGGTGAAAAGTTCATCTCCGCCATTTCCGAGGCGGATGCCTGTCTGAACGGCGGCGACGAGGGGCTTGGCGCGGTATCCGCCATCAAGGAGGCTGAGGATGCGCTGCGCTCACTCCGCAGCCTTGACGATGCGTTCATCACGCTCTCGGACCGTCTGGAAGCGCTTCGCTGTGAAGCGTATGACCTTGCCGAGACGATTCGGGACAAGAAGGATGAATTTGATTTTTCGCCCCAGGAGCTCGACGCGGTGGAGTCCCGCTGCGACCAGCTCTACCGGCTGAAAAAGAAGTACGGCTCGAGCGTGGAGGAAATGCTCTCCTACCTCGAGCGGTCGCGCGAGGAGCTCGACCGCATCGAATATGCGGACGACCGCCTGACGCAGCTTGAGCAGAAGCTCAAGGCGCAGGAAAAGGCGGCGCGCGACGCGGCGGAAACGCTCTCGGAGAAGCGGCGTGCGGCGGCAAAGGAGCTGGAAGCGCGTATTTCCCGGGAATTATCGGAGCTCGATATGCCGAAGCTGCGTTTTTCCATCGATTTCCAGGGCAAGGAGCTTGCCGAGGACGGCACAGATACGGTCGCGTTTCTAATGTCGGCCAACGTGGGCGAAGCGCTGCGCCCGATCCAGAAGATCGCGTCCGGCGGCGAGCTCTCACGCATCATGCTGGCGCTCAAAAACGTGCTCGCCGAGCAGGACAGCGTGATGACGATGGTGTTCGACGAGGTCGATACCGGCGTTTCGGGCCGCGCTGCCCAGCGCGTGGCGGAAAAGCTCGCCAAGCTCTCTCGCGCGCGGCAGGTATTGTGCGTGACGCATCTGCCGCAGCTTACGGCGATGGCGGATGTGCACTTCGGCGTGGAAAAAGGCGAGGAGAATGGCCGCACACTGACGCGTGTGCGCCTGCTCGACCGCGCGTCGCGGCGCGCGGAGATCGCGCGCATGAGCGGCGGTGACCATCCGAGCAAAACGATGCTCTCCGGCGCGGAGGAACTGCTGAGCGTGGCGGAAAGCTTCAAAAATAAACTACAGTAAAGTAAAACTGCTTGCAAGATAAGGACGGCTTTTGAATGCTCTTGGGGAAAGGAAAAACGGCATGAATGAGTTTGCTGCGCGCATCGAGCGGGATTTTCCGCTGCGCCGCAAGGAAAAAGAAAAAATGGAGTTTCGCACATGGCTCGTCCATACGTTCAAGGAGCTTGGCTACACGCCGAAGCTTGAGAGCGGGGAGAGCGCGCTTGCCGCGGGCGGCGGCGTGACGAATGTGGTCGTGGGCGATATCGACAAGGCGAAGATCGTTCTTGCGGCGCATTACGACACGGGTGTGCGGGAACTTCTGCCGCCGCTCATTTGCCCGACGCGGCCGCTGACGTTTCTGCTCTATCAGGCGCTTTATCCGCTGCTGCTGGTTGCGGGCAGTTTTTTGCTTTCCTTTGCCGTGACGTTCCCGCTGAACATCCCGAATATGACGCTGCCGCTGTTTCTGCTGCTTCTGGCTGTGGCGCTCTTTTATCCGAAATACGGCCCCGATGAGAAGAACAACCGCAACGCCAACGAGTCCGGCGTTGTGACGCTGCTGGAGGTCGCCAAGGCGCTGACGCCGCGCTACCGCGGCGAGGTGTGCTTCCTTTTCCTCGACGGCAACGCGCAGGCGAGCAAGGGCGCCAAGCGGCTGCGCCGTAAATATCCGTGCCTGAAGGATAAGCCGGTCTTCGTCGTCGACTGCGTGGGCGAGGGGGATGAGCTGTTGGTGCTGCCGAGCAAGGCGACACGTTGGGACGGCGACCTGCTCGACGCCATCAACGACAATTTTGTCAACAGCGATAAAAAGACCTGCTTTTTGAAGGTGGACGGACAGATCATCTTCCCGTCGGATAATGCGGCGTTCCCGCACAGCACGGTCGTTTGCGCCTGCAAAAAGGTCGGAGGCTTTGGCCGCTGCATCCTGCCGCGCGGGACGCAGGAGATCGACGAGGAGAATATCGCGCTCCTGCGCGAGGGCCTGAGCAAGCTCATCATGAATTACCACCCGCAAAAGGCTTGACAAGCGCGAGCCTTTTCGGTACAATAATCGCGTTTACGGCGATGAAGCGGAGAAGTAAGCAAGGATTTCCTGCAAAGAGAGCCTTCGGTCGGTGCAAGAAGGAGAGGAAACGTGCCCAAATACACCGCAGAGCCGGCGCCTGAACGAAGATCCTTCCAGTAGGCGCGCCCCGGGAGCGCCCGTTATCGCGCGGGAGTGTGTCTGCACTCCGTGAGGCTGCCTTTGCGAAAAGGCGGCGAACCAGAGGTGGTACCGCGAGTCATGCTCGCCCTCTGTCCGAACGGACAGGGGGCGTTTTTTGTTACCCGGAAACGCCCGGGAATGTCCGAAAATCAAATGAAAATGAACATAGGAGGAACTAAAATGGGTATTTACGAAGAGCTGCAGGCGCGCGGCCTGCTTGCGCAGGTCACGAATGAGGAAGAGATCCGCGAAATGGTCAACGCGGGAAAGGCTAAGTTCTACATCGGCTTTGACTGCACGGCCGACAGCCTGACGGCCGGCCACTTTATGGCGCTGACGCTGATGAAGCGTCTCCAGATGGCGAGCAACCAGCCTGTCGCGCTCATCGGCGGCGGCACGACCATGATCGGCGACCCCTCGGGCCGCACGGATATGCGCAAGATGCTCACCAAGGAAGATATTGACCACAACGCCGAGTGCTTCAAGCGCCAGATGGAGCGCTTCATCGACTTCGGCGAGGGCAAGGCCATCATGGTCAACAACGCTGACTGGCTGCTGAATCTCAACTATATTGAGCTGCTGCGCGAGGTGGGCGCGTGCTTCTCCGTGAACAATATGCTGCGCGCCAAGTGCTATGAGCAGCGCATGGAGAAGGGGCTTTCCTTCCTTGAGTTCAACTACATGATCATGCAGTCCTACGACTTCTACCACCTCTTCCAGCACTACGGCTGCAATATGCAGTTCGGCGGCGACGACCAGTGGTCCAATATGCTCGGCGGCACGGAGCTCATCCGCCGCAAGCTCGGCAAGGACGCACACGCGATGACCATCACGCTGCTGACCGACTCGCAGGGTCACAAGATGGGCAAGACCGCCGGCAACGCCGTCTGGCTCGACCCGAAGAAGACCTCTCCCTACGACTTCTACCAGTACTGGCGCAACGTGGGCGACAGCGACGTTTTGAAGTGCATCCGTATGCTTACCTTCCTGCCGCTCGAGCAGATCGATGAGATGGACAAGTGGGAGGGCAGCCAGCTCAACCGCGCCAAGGAGATCCTCGCCTACGAGCTCACCGCGCTCGTCCACGGGGAAGAGGAGGCGAAGAAGGCGGAGGAGTCTGCCAAGGCACTCTTCGGCGCGGGCGGCGATTCCGCCAACATGCCGACGAGCGTGCTCACGGATGCTGACTTTGAAAACGGCGGCATCAACGTGCTCTCCATGCTGGTTACGACCGGCCTGTGCCCGTCCCGCGGCGAGGCGCGCCGCCTTGTGCAGCAGGGCGGTGTGACAATCGACGATGTGAAGGTCGCTTCCATCGACGAGAGCCTCGCGCGCGAGCGCTTCGAGGGGGAGGGCATCATCGTCCGCAAGGGCAAGAAGGTCTTCCACCGCGTGAAGGTGTAAGAGCGGAGCTGCCCGAAAAAGGCTTGAAAATCAAAGAGAGGTCCTGCGCTGTTAAGGGCGCGGGACCTTTCTTTTTGGCAATATGCACAACGCAAAAATTGCGAATGAATACAGCAAATATCCAATGAATGCGATGCAAAAATTCGATGAATAAAAAACGAATGCGCAGTGAATAAGACTTACGCGGAGGCGCCGAAGGCGTTCATTGCTTGCGCGAGCTGCTCTAAATGGCGCTCGGAAATGCCGCACAGCGGCAAGCGCAATTCACCGCTGCACAGGCCTAAAAGCTCCATCGCGGCTTTGACGGGAATGGGGTTGACCTCGCAGAACAGCGCGCGGATGAGCGGGTGCAGTTTGAGCTGAAGCGCTCCTGCCTCCGAAAATCGGTTTTCCAGGCAGAGCCGTGTCAGCTCGTGCATTTCGCGCGGGGCGACGTTGGCGGCGACGGAGATGACGCCCTTGCCGCCGAGTGCCGTGATAGCGGTCGTCGAGCCGTCGTTGCCGCTCCAGACGGTGAAATCCGGCGGGCAGAGGCGCAGGGTGTCCTGGATGAGATCGAAATCGTCGCTTGCTTCCTTGACGCCGACAATGTTTGGATGCTCGGCGAGCTTCTGATAGGTCTGCACCGTGCAGCTCACACCTGTGCGCGAGGGGACGTTATAGAGGATCACCGGGATATCCGCTGCGTCGGCGATGGCGGAAAAATGGCGCACAAGGCCGCTTTGCGAGGCCTTGTTGTAGTACGGCGTGACGGTGAGCAGCGCGTCGACGCCCGCGCTCTGTGCGGCTTTGGAGAGCGCGATGGAGGACGCGGTGCTGTTTGTGCCGCTGCCCGCGATGACAGGGACACGATGGTCCACGGAGCGCACGCAGCGCTCGATGAGCGTCATGCGCTCATCGAAGCTCAGCGTCGCGGCCTCGCCGGTCGTGCCGCAGACGACGATGGCGTCGGCGCCGCAGCGGAGCTGCCGTTCGATAAGACGTTCGAAGGCGGGAAGATCCACCGCGCCGTCCCGAAAGGGGGTGATGATGGCCACGGCGCTGCCGGTAAATACGGTTGCTTTCATAAAACGACTCCTTTTTCAAAAGATCCGGCCGCCGATGGCTCCTGTCGGCGGTCAAAAAGATGCGGGACGTGCTTGAAAGTGGAGGAAAACTGTCGTATAATGTAAAATACGATTCGTATGGATGCAGGTCTGCCGGGGAACAATGCGATCGCATTGCCGTTCGGCGGGGGAGGACGCTATGAAAAAACGATGCAGGAGCTTCCTGCTGCTGCTTTTGCTGTGCGGCGCGCTGTGCGTCGGTGCACAGGCCGCAGAACATGATATGCTCAAGGTGGGGCTGAAATACGGCAGCACTGCCATGGACGAGGCAAATTTGCAGAATTATTCGCCCTTCGGCGGCTACGCGCTGGGGTATTATGACTCGTCGCGCAGCTTTGTGCAGCTCGCGGCGCTGCCTGCAAGCTATGAAAAGATCACGGTCACGCAGGATAAGACCTATCACGTGCAGCTTTCCGAGTCGTTTTACGATTACGCGAGCGCTGAAGCGCGTGCGGCGCAGTACGGCGGCTTCGCTGCCTACGATAACGGTGCGTTCGTGGCGCGCGTGGGCAATTACAGCGACTATGGCAGCGCACAGAGCGCGCTCTATTCGCTCGGCGCGGCCGGTACGGTCGTCGGCGGCAGCAGCACGGGCGTGACGGTCATCGTCACGGGTACGAGCACCATCCTTTTCGAGTTCGATCAAAGCGGCCTCTATTCGCTCGGCATCCGCCCTATCGAGGCGGGGCAGAAGACGGTCACATGGTTTCGCGGCTACCGCTACTACGGCGGCTTTGAGTACCAGCGCGTGACCGGCGGCGCGATCAACGTCATCAACGTTGTGCCGATGGACGACTACGTCAAGGGTGTTATTCCGTGGGAGATGAGCAGCGACTGGCCGATCGAGGCGCTCAAGGCGCAGGCGGTCTGCGCGCGCACCTATGCCGCCTGCCAGACCAAGCACCGCTCGCAGGGCTTTGATATCTGCGCGACGACGCACTGCCAGGTCTATCAGGGGACGGCGGCGAGCAGCTCCTATTCCGATTCCGCGGTCGACCAGACGGCGGGGCAGTGCCTCTATTACAACGGCCAACTCGTGCAGGAGGCGGTCTATTATTCCAGCAACGGCGGCGCGAGCGAGGACAGCGTGAACGTCTGGGGCAATGAGGTCGGCTACCTCAAAGGCAAGATCGACCCATATGAAGGACAGATCGCCTCGCGTATCTCAAAGTACAACTGGTCGACGACCTACACGGCTTCTGAGCTGACAAATCTTCTCAGCAGCAAGGGCTATGGCGTCGGCGCGGTGAAAAACGTCTACGTTTCCGCCTTTACCAACATGGGTAACGTCTATTCCGTCACCTTTGTCGGCACGAGCGGGACGAAGACCATCACGCGCGAAGCGTGCCGGTCGGTGTTGAATCTGCGCAGCCAGCGCTTTACCATCACCGGTGGCACGGGCAGCGGCGGCTACAGCGTCAATGAGAGCGGTGAGAGCGTCGATTCCGGCTCGATGCGCGTGATCGACGGCAGCGGCTCGATGGTGAGTATCGCGGGCAGCGCGTATGTCATCACCTCGAACGGTACGGCAGCGCTGGGACAGGGCGCCGCGGCCAGCAGCGCAGGCAGCGGCAGCTTCACGATCACGGGCAGCGGCTACGGGCACAATGTCGGCATGAGTCAGTGGGGCGCGTACGCGATGGCGGGCCTTGGCCGCACCTACCGCGAGATCCTGCAATTCTATTATACGGGCGTTACGATCATGTAACGGGAAAGAGAACGATGAAGACCAAAGATTTTGATTATTACCTTCCGGAGGAGCTGATCGCGCAGACGCCGCTCGCGCAGCGCGACCATTCGCGGCTGATGTGCCTTGACAAGGAAACGGGCGCGCTGTCGCACCACCATTTCTATGAACTGCCGGAGTTTTTAAGGCCCGGCGATTGCCTGATCCTGAACAACTCCCGCGTGCTGCCGGCGAGACTTCTCGGCCAGCGTCTGCCGGGCGGCGGCGCGTGCGAGGTGCTGCTGCTCATCGACCGCGGAGAGAAGACCTGGGAATGCATCGTGCGTCCGGGCAAGCATTTGCGCAAGGGCGCGAAAATGCAGTTTGGCGGCGGTGAACTGACGGCAGAGGTCGTGGATGTGCTGCCTGACGGAAACCGCATGGTAAGGTTCGATTACGAGGGCATCTTCCTTGAAACGCTCGAGCGCCTCGGCAAGATGCCGCTGCCGCCCTACATCAAGGAGGAGCTTGCCGATCAGGAGCGCTATCAGACGGTCTATTCCAAGGTGGAGGGCAGCGCGGCCGCGCCGACGGCGGGGCTGCACTTTACGCCGGAACTGCTGGAGAAGATACGGGCGAAGGGCGTGGGCATCGGCTATGTGACGCTGCACGTCGGCCTCGGCACGTTCCGCCCGGTCAAGGAGGATGACATCGAGCAGCACGATATGCACAGCGAATACTGCGTCATCCCGCCCGAGACGGCGACGCTCATCAACGAGACAAAGGCGAATGGCGGACGCGTCATCTGCGTTGGCACGACGTCCTGCCGCACGCTGGAAAGCTGGGCGCGGGAGGACGGACACATGGAGCCCTCGGCGGGCTGGACGAGCATCTATATCTACCCCGGCTACCGCTTCAAGGTGATGGATGCGCTCATCACGAATTTCCACCTGCCGCAGTCCACGCTCATCATGCTTGTTTCGGCGCGTGCAGGACGCGAGCACGTGCTGCACGCCTACGAGGAAGCGGTGAAGGAGCGCTATCGTTTCTTCTCATTCGGCGATGCGATGTTTATTTCTTGAGGGTTGAGGATAGAGTATGTTTCAAGTCATCAAATATGAAGGCCGCGCGCGGCGCGGCAAATTTAAGTGCGCGCACGGCGGGGAGGTACAGACGCCTGTTTTTATGAATGTCGGCACGCAGGCGGCCATCAAGGGCGGCGTGAGCGCGCTTGACCTGAAGGATCTCGGCTGCCAGATCGAGCTTTCCAACACTTACCACCTGCATCTGCGCCCGGGCGACGATGCCGTGCGCCGGATGGGTGGTCTTCACAGGTTCATGAATTGGGATGGCCCTATTCTGACGGACAGCGGCGGGTTTCAAGTATTTTCCCTTGCGGGCCTGCGAAAAATCAAGGAAGAGGGTGTGACGTTTGCCTCGCACCTTGACGGTCACCGCATCTTCATGGGGCCGGAGGAGAGTATGCGCATCCAGTCGAATCTTGGCAGCGACATTGCGATGGCCTTCGACGAGTGCGTGGAAAATCCGGCGACCTACGAGTACGCGAAAAACTCCTGCGAGCGCACGCTGCGCTGGCTGGAGCGCTGCAAGGCAGAGCATGACAAGCTGAATGCCTTGCCGGATACCGTCAACCCGCAGCAGATGCTTTTCGGCATCAATCAGGGTGCAACGTTTGAAGATCTTCGCATCTGGCACATGAAGGAGATCGCAAAGCTTGACTGCGACGGCTACGCCATCGGCGGTCTGGCGGTCGGCGAGCCGACGCAGGTGATGTATGATATCATCGATGCGGTCGAGCCCTATATGCCGCAGGACAAGCCACGCTATCTGATGGGCGTCGGCACGCCGTCGAACATCATCGAGGGTGTGGCGCGCGGCGTGGACTTTTTCGACTGCGTGATGCCGGCGCGCAACGCGCGCCACGGCAAGCTCTTTACGTGGAGAGGTTCGATCAACCTGAAAAACGAGAAGTACAAGCTCGACGAAAGGCCGATCGACGAGCAGTGCGACTGCCCGGTATGCCGCAATTTTTCGCGCGCGTACCTGCGCCACCTCTTCAAGGCGGAGGAGATCCTGGCGCTGCGCCTTGCGGTGATGCACAACCTGTACTTCTATAATAAGCTCATGTCGCGCATCCGGGAAGCGCTCGATGCGGGCGAATTTGCGGCCTTCCGTGCGGAGTACAGCGGAAAGCTTTCGGAAAGAGTCTGATCTCGCGAAGAAACCCCTTGCACAATGGGGGAATATCCGCTATAATAACAATATCTTTTGTGTTGAAAGGAACAACTGTACTATGGATAGCATGATCTTACTGGTCGCAATGATCGCGGTGTTCTACTTCCTCATCATTCGCCCGGAAAACAAGCGAAAAAAGCAGGCGGAGGATATGCGCAACAGCCTGAAAAAGGGCGAGCGCATTACCACCATCGGCGGTATGGTCGGCCGTATCGTTCAGGTGAACGACACGACGGTCGTCTTCGAGACCTCTGAGGACCGCGTTCGCATCGAGGTCGCCAAGTGGGGCATTCAGTCCACCGAATCGATGGAAGCCGCTGCTGCGCAGAAGGGTAAGAAGTCTTCCTTTGTCAAGAAGGATGAGAAGAAGGAAGAGGAGCCCGCGAAGGCGGAGGAGCCTAAGACGGTAGAGGCTCCTGCGGAGAAGGCTGAAAAGGAAGAGAAGCCCAGCTTCGACCCTGAGATCAAGTAAGGAAAAAGAAAACAGCATAAGAAAACCTCCCCTGGCATACGCTCATGTAGGCGAATGCAGGGGAGGTTTTTATGTGGAGCAGACGATATCGACGCTGTGGTATGTGAAAAAGTGTGCATGGGGCGCGCTTGTGTGCTGCGTGGCAGAATTTGCGCTGCTGGCGCTGACGGCTGTGCTGGTGCTGAATGGTACACTCGGAGAAGAGCGGATCGGCGCGGCGGCATTGACAGCATCGGCTCTGGCGGCATTGACGGGGTGCGTGGTGGCAAGCAGACGGACGAGCAAGCGCTTGCCGGTGACGCTCGCGTGCGCAGCGTCCGCATGGCTTACGGTGCAGCTGCTTGGATTTCTTGTTGGCGGAGGGCTTGAGCCGGGCCGAGCGCTTATGACGGCTGCGGCGATGCTTGCGGGGGCTGCGGTGTCACTTTTATGCGGAAAGGGGCAGAGGAAGAGAAAACGGAGCGGGGCGCGGGCGCGCCGCGGACGCAGGTGAACATAACCGCGCGGCTGTGCTCAGCTGCTTTGGCGGGGGAGGGGCACGGCGGCCTGCGTCGATTTGCACAAACGGGAGGACAGGACACCGGAAAACCGACTTTTTCTGACACGAGTGGTGAATGAAGCTGCGTTTGGCAAATGTTGGAAAGATATGGGAAAAGCACCCCATATCTTGTTGAATGCGTTCCGATCTGCCGCCTTGTTTCTAAAGTTAACATAATATAATTTACATAACATTTTAGCATAATAGACAAAATTGGGAAAAATAGGCAATTACGCTTGCGCAACGGCTGTAAAAGTCCTATATTTATAGGTACGTTCTGCCGCCTGACGGTCTCGCGGGAGCATTGCCTCAGCGTTTTACAAAGGGGTGATCTGCTTGATCGGTCGGGCGAATCAGAGAGTGCGCCGCGTCGCGCTCGTGCGGCGCATGCCGGTGCCGCTCATGGTGCTGGCGGCGTTTATTGTGTTTGGTGTGTTGCTCGGCTATGCGCTTGCGCTTCGGTCGGCTCAACGCACGGGCGATGAATTGGAGCGGTATTTTTCCTCCTTTTTTGCGCTCGGTGTTCGGGAGCCGTTTTCCGCGCAGGCGCTGGCTGAGACGCTGATGTGCTACTTTCGCGCGCCGGTGATCGTCTTTCTGCTGGGGTTTGCCTCCATCGGTGTGATGCTGGTCCCGGCGGTGTGTGCGTTCCAGGGCTTTCTGCTGTCGTTTTCGCTCTTCAGCTTCGCGCTCGCGCTCGGGCGGGGGAGCTTTCCGCTGCTGCTGGCGCTCTTTGGGCTGCGGCTTTTAGCGGTGCTGCCGTGCACGCTCGTGCTCGGCATGGCGGCGATGGAAAAGTCCCGCTCGCTTCTGCTGCTCTCGCTTGGCGGAGGCGGCAAGCGCGCACGTGCGGTCACCTACGGCGGCGCGTACTGGTATCGCTTCGGCGTCTGTTGTGTGTGTTTATTGCTCGCTGCGCTTGCGGAGCTGTGGCTTGTGCCGCAGTTCCTGCTTTTGGCGGCGCGCTGAATCAAAAAGGAAGGGGGCGTGCGTCCGTGGCCGACTATCTCAAGCAATATGAAGACTATCTCGCTGCGGAGAAGCACGCCTCGCAGAATACGCTCAGCTCCTATATGCGCGATCTGCACCAGTTTGCCGCGTATCTTACCGAGTTCAGCCCCGTGCCGCTGCCGCAGGTGACGCAGGAGGTCATCAGCACCTATGTTTCCTGGATGGGCGGCAAGGGCAAGTCGGCCGCGACGATCACGCGCTCCATCGCGTCGATCAAGTCATTCTACGCCTATCTTCAGCTCAGCGGCGAGGTGGACATCAACCCGGCCAAGGGGGTCGCGGCGGTGAAGGTGGAGCACAAATTTCCCGAGATCCTCACCGGTAAGGAGGTCGAGCTTTTCCTCGACCAGCCGCAGTGCGTGGACGCCAAGGGCTACCGCGACCACGCGATGCTCGAGCTGCTGTATGCCACGGGGATTCGCGTTTCCGAGCTCATCTCGCTCAATGAGGACGACGTCAACCTGAGCGCGAGCTTTATCCGCGCGCAGAGCAAGGGCAAGGAGCGCATCATCCCGCTCTATCCCGCCGCAGTCAAAGCGCTTTCGCACTACATGAAGGAGGTGCGCCCGCAGCTTGTGGCCGACCCGGAGGAGACGGCGCTGTTCGTCAACATGAATGGCGAGCGCATGAGCCGCCAGGGGTTCTGGAAGATCGTCAAGCACTACCAGGAGACCGCGGGCATCTCAAAGGACATCACGCCGCACACGCTGCGCCACTCGTTTGCCGTACATCTGCTTGAAAACGGCGCGGACCTGCGCTCCATTCAGGAGATGCTGGGCCACGCGGATATCTCTTCGACGCAGATCTACACGCACGTGGTCAAAAAGCACCTCAAGGACGTCTATCAGAAGGCGCACCCGCGGGCATAAAAGGAAACAAAGGCCGCTCGATGAGCGGCCTTTTCACTTGTCGAAAAGCCTTGCAGAGTTTTGCGCCCGCAGGCGCAAAGCGCAGCGGACCCTTCTTGAAAAAGCGGCAGAGCCACTTTTTCGGCAGTCTCTTCATGCCGTGATTTCTCGTTGCATTTCGGACAAATGTTTGATATAATGACCCATTAGTAACATGGGAGGTGGTGCGCGTGCGGATACTCGGTATCGACCCGGGCATTGCTATCGTCGGCTTCGGGCTGATCGAAGCCGAGCGCGGGCAGACGAGGCTCCTCAATTACGGCGCGATCAACACGCCTGCGGGACTGCCGCTGGCGCGCCGCCTTGTGCAGATCGAGCAGGATATGGAAGCGCTCATCGCGCAATTAAAGCCCGACGCCATCGCGGTCGAGGAGCTGTTCTTTTCGAACAACATTACGACCGGCATCGCCGTGGCGCACGGCCGCGGCATCATTTTATGCACGGCGGAGAAGAGCGGCGTGCCGCTCTATGAATACACGCCCATGCAGGTCAAGCAGGCCGTTGTCGGCTACGGCCTTGCCGAAAAAAAGCAGGTCATGGACATGGTCCGGCGGCTGCTGAAGCTTAAGGCCGTGCCGCGCCCCGACGATGCGGCCGATGCGCTGGCCATTGCCATCTGTCACGCGCGCAGCGCCACGTCGCTTTTGAGCCGTGTCAGCGGCGGCGACGTCAAGCAGACCATTTAAGCGGGAGAGAGGAAGCTTATGTTTTATTATGTCAGCGGAACGGTTGCGCACGTGGAGCCGTATCTCGCCGTGATCGACTGCGGCGGCGTGGGCTACGCCTGCAGGACCACCAGCACGACGATCGCACAGCTTCATGTCGGTAAAGCTGGAAAGCTTTACACCTATTTGCACGTCGCCGAGGGTATTTTCGACCTCTACGGCTTTGCCACGCAGGGCGAACTCGGGAGCTTTAAGCAGCTCATCGGCGTATCGGGCGTGGGGCCGAAGGCGGCGCTCGCGATTTTGTCGGTCTGCACGCCGCAGGCGTTGGCGATGGCGGTCATCACGGGCGATGAAAAGGCGCTCATCGCCGCGCCGGGCATCGGCAAGAAGATCGCCCAGCGCATCATTTTGGAGCTCAAGGACAAGCTTGCCAAGCAGCAGCAGGAGATCGGTATGCCTGCCGCCCCGGGGATCGCCGCGGGGGAGAAGAGCAAGGCTGTCGAGGCCGCCGCCGCGCTCACGGTGCTCGGCTACACGCAGCAGGACATCGCAGTGGCGATGAAGGGCATCGACGCGGAGAACCTGCCGCTCGAAGAGATCGTGCGCCAGAGCTTAAAGAAAATGGTAAAATAGGAGAAACGATAAATGAACGAGAATACAAAAGAGGCTGCTAAAAAGGGCATCACCTTTGGAACCTGCCTTGCAATGGTCATCTCTTATGCGAACTGGCATAGCGTTGGTTGGGCGATTGTACACGGTCTGATGAGCTGGCTGTATGTGATTTATTTTGCGCTTGCGTATTGAGTGTTTTCCCGTTGGACGGAAGAAAAGGGAAGTGACATTTTGAGCATTGATTTTGGAACCGACATTTATGAAGAGCCGATCGTGGCCAAGACCTTCCTGAGCGAGGACGCGCAGGAGGGCTCTCTGCGCCCGAAGACGCTTTCGGAATACATCGGGCAGGAGAAGGCGAAGGGAAACCTCGCCGTCTTCATCGCCGCGGCGAAAAAGCGCGGCGAATCGCTCGACCACGTGCTGCTGCACGGACCTCCGGGTCTCGGCAAGACGACGCTTGCGGGCATTATTGCCCAGGAAATGGGCGTCAACATCCGCATCACCTCCGGTCCCGCCATTGAAAAGGCGGGCGACCTTGCGGCGCTTTTGACGAATCTGAGCGAGGGGGATATCCTGTTCGTCGACGAGATCCACCGCCTGAACCGCAGCGTGGAGGAGATTTTGTATCCCGCGATGGAGGACTACGCCATCGATATCATCGTCGGCAAGGGACCGAGCGCGAATTCCATCCGCCTCGATCTGCCGCACTTTACGCTCATCGGTGCGACGACGCGCGCGGGCCAGCTTTCCGCGCCGCTCCGCGACCGCTTCGGCGTCACGCTGCGTTTGGAGCTTTACACGCCGCAGGAGCTGGCGAAGATCGTCACGCGGTCGGCAAGCATCCTGAATGTCGATATCGACCCGACGGGCGCGCTCGAGATCGCGCGCCGCTCGCGCGGCACGCCGCGTATCGCCAACCGGATGCTGCGCCGCGTGCGTGACTTTGCGGATGTTAGGGCTGACGGCGTCATCACGAGAGAGGTTGCAGACGAGGCGCTCCGCGCGCTCGAGATCGACGATCTGGGCCTCGACCCCATCGACCACCGGATGCTGCGCGCCATCATCGAAAACTACGGCGGCGGTCCCGTCGGTATCGAGACGCTGGCCGCGACCATCGGCGAGGAAGCCGTCACGCTGCTGGATGTTTACGAGCCATATCTGATGCAGCTCGGCTTTTTGCAGCGCACGCCGCGCGGCCGCTGCGTCACGCGCAAGGCGTATGAGCACTTGGGGCTCTCTGTGCCCAAGAGCATGGACGAAGTGCCGGAGCAGCTCAGTCTGTAAAGGTGAACTATTTTACAGAAAAACTTCAAATCTTTTGAGAGAAGAGGAACATCATATTATGGGAAAACTGTTTGGGACCGACGGCATTCGCGGCGTCGTGGGGGAAAATCTCACGGCTGATCTCGCGTTCCGCACGGGCAAGGCTATCGCGGCCGTCTTGAAGGAAGAAAAGGGGAGAAAGCCGGTCATCACCATCGGCAAGGACACGCGCATTTCCTCCGATATGCTCGAAAGCGCGCTCATCGCGGGCATCTGCTCCGTCGGCGGCGACGTGATGCCGTTCGGCGTGCTGCCGACGCCTGCGGTCGCGTACCTGACCGTGCTTAAGGGCGCGGATGCGGGCATTGTTATTTCCGCGTCGCACAATCCCTACGAGCACAACGGCATCAAGGTCTTCAATGAAAAGGGCTACAAGCTGCCCGACGCGATCGAAGAGCAGGTCGAAGAAAAAATTCTCACCGACATCTATCCCGCCGCGACGCACGGCGAGATCGGCGTCCTGCGCCACGGCCTGCGCCAGTCGCGCGAGGCGTACATCGACCATCTGGCGGGGACGATCGAGAGCGATCTTGCGGGCCTTCGCGTGCTTGTCGACTGCTCAAACGGCGCATCGTCGGCAACGGCGCCGGAGCTGTTCGGCCGCTTCCGCTGCTTCTGCGACTTTATCCACCGCGAGCCGGACGGCGTGAACATCAACGATCACTGCGGCTCGACCCATTTGGAAGACCTTGCGCAGAAGGTCGTCGCGGGCGGATATGACGTCGGCGTCGCGTTCGACGGCGACGCGGACCGCTGCCTGCTCGTTGACGAGAAGGGCGGCATCATCGACGGCGACAAGGTGCTCGCCGTCTGCGGCTCCGATATGAAGCGCCGCGGCAAGCTCTCCGGCGGCACGATCGTCGCGACGGTCATGTCGAATCTCGGCCTGCACGAGTTCTGCCGCGAAAACGGTGTGGGTCTTGTCTGCACGAGCGTGGGCGACCGCAACGTGCTTGAAAAAATGAACGAGTGCGGCTACAAGCTCGGCGGCGAGCAGTCGGGCCACACGATCTTCACCGACTATGCCACGACCGGTGACGGTCAGCTCACGGCGCTGCAATTCCTCGATGTGCTCGCGCGCAGCGGCAAGAAGGCGTCCGCGCTCGCGTCCGTCTGTCCGCAGTACCCGCAGGTGCTGCTCAACGTCCCTGTTTCGCATGAGCGCGGTGTGAAGGATGCTGTCATGGCCTCGGAAACGCTGGCCGCAGCCGTCGCGTCGGAGGAGGCAAAGCTCTCCGGTGAGGGGCGCGTGCTGGTGCGTCCGAGCGGCACGGAAGCGCTCATCCGTGTCATGGTTGAGGCAAAAACAGAACAAATTGCGCTTCTCGCGGCCGAGAATTTGGTCAATGTGATAAAGATGCTGTAAAATCATTAGCGCTAATACTGAATTTTCGTAAATACTTGACAAAACCTGAGCACAGAAGGTATAATACATGCAGTATCATCAGAATGAGAACCACCATACAGATTTGGCGGCCTGCACGGACAGTGAGCTGTGCGCGCGAGCAGCCGGCGGCGACAGGGAAGCGGAGGAGCTTCTCGTCACGCGCTACTACGGTATGGTCCGCGCGTGTGCGCGTCCGCTGTTCCTTGTCGGCGGCGACGGGGAGGACCTCATCCAGGAGGGAATGTTTGGTCTCATTCAGGCGATACGGGAGTACGATGCAGGCAAAACGGCGTCCTTCCGTACCTATGCGGAGACGTGTATCCGCAACCGCCTGTTTTCCGCGCTCCGTGCCGCTTCCCGCGGCAAGCATTATCCGCTGAACGAATCCATATCCCTTGATACCCCTTTCTTTGACAGTACTTCTTACACCCCCGGTACTTTGGGCCCCAGCCACACGGACCCCGAGCTCCTCATCGCGGAGCGGGACCATGTGGAGAGCCTGCTCGAAAGTACCCGCAAGCAGTTGTCCGAGTTCGAGGCGAAGATCTTAGGGTACTATTTGGAAGGCCTTTCCTGTCGCGAGATTGCAGAGGCCGTGGGCAAGTCTCCGAAGTCGGTGGACAACGCCGTGCAGCGCGTGCGCCGTAAGGCCGCGCAGCACATCATCTCCGGCGATATCAGCAAACGCTGAACGCAATATATTTTTTCTGATTCAAAGAGAGGGTAAAATCATGTACGAAGACAAGACTTTAGTTTGCAAGGAGTGCGGCAACGAGTTCGTGTTCACCGCCGGTGAGCAGGAGTTCTACGCGGAGCGCGGCTTCCAGAACGAGCCCCAGCGCTGCAAGGCCTGCCGCGACGCTCGCAAGAACGCCGCTCGCGGTCCCCGCGAGTATTTCACCGCAGTCTGCGCAGCCTGCGGCGGCGAGGCCAAGGTTCCCTTCGAGCCCAAGTCCGACCGTCCGGTCTACTGCAGCGAGTGCTTCGCCAAGATGCGCGCTGAGCAGTAAGCTCTTGTAACTGCCGATACGAAAGGTGTCCGCCTTGGTGGGCACCTTTCTTTTTTGCGCAGCCTCCGTTTATTGCTCTGCGTTTTTTTGTGGATTTCCTATTGAAAAAGTACGAAAAATGGGATAAACTATCTCCAGCAAATTTTCACGGAGGTGAATCAATATGATCGAGATCACGCGCGATACCATCATCGGGGATATCCTTGATGTTGCACCGCAGACCGCGCCGATCTTCCTTTCCATCGGAATGCACTGCCTGGGCTGCCCCAGCTCCCGCGGCGAGACGGTGGAGGAAGCCTGCATGGTCCACGGCATCGACGTGGACAAGCTGCTGGCCCTCGTCAACGAGGAAGCCAACAAGCCCGTCTGAGAATAAGAAAAGGACGCATACGGGTCTTCCGTATGCGTCTTATTCGGTCGAAGGAAAGGAGAGGGACCGATGGAAACGATTCGCTTGCAGCTTCAGCCGCGTTTGCGGTGTATCGCGTCCCTTGTGCCGAAGGGGGCGCGATTGGCCGATATCGGCACCGACCACGGATATCTGCCGGTGTACCTTTTGCAGGAGGGGACGATCGGGCACGCCATCGCGTCGGATATCAACGCGCTGCCGCTTGCCCACGCGCGCGCGACGGCGGGAGAATACGGCGTGACGGAGAAGATCGATTTTCGCCTCTGCCCGGGTCTTGCGAAGCTCCGTCCGGAGGAGTGCGACACCGTCGCCATTGCCGGTATGGGCGGGGAGACGATCCTCGGCATCCTCGAAGCCGCGCCCTGGACGCGCGACGGCGCGCATACGCTCATTTTGCAGCCGCAGACGAAGGCGGATCTGCTGCGCCGCTGGCTCTGCGACAACGGCTACCGCTTTTTGAGCGAGACGCTTGTGCGAGACAAGGAGCAGCTCTATGTCGTCTTCCGCGTCACCGCGGGAATGGGGCAGGAGCTGAGCGAGGCCGACGCGCTGACGGGCATTCTCCTGCGGGAAGACCTGCTGTACGGCGAATACCTGTCGCTGCATCTGACAAAGCTCAGACGGGCGAGGGACGGGCTTGCCGCCTCGTCGCTTGCGGATAAGGATGCGCGCATCGCACATCTGACAAAGCTCATCGAAGAGCTCGAAAGAAGAAAAGGAGAGTGGGAGCATGGCAACGGTACGTGAGATCGAGCAGAGCCTTTTTTCCTGGGCGCCGCGCGAGAGCGCGATGGACTGGGACAATGTCGGCCACCTCGTCGGCGACCCTGAGCAGGAGGTCAAGAGCATTGTGGTCGCGCTGGATATCACCGAGCGCGTGGTGCAGGAGGCTATCGACTGCGGGGCACAGCTCATCGTATCCCACCATCCGGTGATGAACGTGCGCTGGCATGAGCGCGAGATGCAGTCGCTTCGGCCCGATACGCGGCTCGGCGGTCTTTTGACGATGCTCGTCAAAAACGACATTTCCGCCATCTGTATGCACACGAATCTGGACGCCGCGGACGGCGGCGTGAACGACTGCCTGGCCAAAAAGCTGGGCCTGCACGATATTTTTTCGCTCAATGACGAAAAAATCGGCCGGATCGGTACACTTTCCTGCGAAAAAGGGCTTGAAGAGTTCCTACGGGATGTGATAGAATTACTCGGCTGCGGCGGCTTACGCTATTGCCGCGGCAGCGGGCGTGTGCATCGCGTAGCCGTGGGCGGCGGCGCGTGCGGCGAATATATCCCGCAGGCCATTGCGCAGGGCTGCGATACATTTGTGACGAGCGATCTGCGCTACAACGATTTTCTCGATACGCAGGGGCTCAACCTGATCGACGCGGGGCATTTTCCGACGGAGAACGTCGTCTGTCCGGCGGTCAGGGCCTATCTGGAGGAGCATTTCCCCGAGGTGAAAACCGTCATTTCGACGTCGCACCGCGACGTCATCCAATACTATCTGTAAGGAGAGATCACATCATGTCCGGACATTCCAAGTGGCACAATATCCAAAAGACGAAGGGCGCGGCTGACGCCAAGCGCAGCGCCGCCTTCACCAAGATCGCCAAGGAGATCATCGTCGCCGTCAAGCAGGGCGGCTCGGGCGATCCGAATAACAACTCCCGTCTCGCGACCGTCATCGCCAAGGCGAAGGCAGCCAATATGCCAAACGACAACATCAAGCGCACCATCGACAAGGCGCTTGGCTCGGGCAACACCGACAACTACGAGGCTGTTACTTACGAGGGCTACGGCCCCGGCGGTGTGGCCGTGATCGTTGAGGCGCTGACCGACAACCGCCAGCGCACCGCGCCGGAGGTCCGTCACTATTTCGATAAGTACGGCAAGGGCATGGGC